>Ga0272441_10011731_pt1 | contig 12942 bp, 9 predicted proteins | sample SSMProp6N_FD_193582 | JGI IMG/M metagenome (GOLD analysis project Ga0272441, IMG submission 193582) | Marine sediment archaeal communities from Little Sippewissett salt marsh, Falmouth, MA, United States - SSM-Prop-6N | ecosystem: Environmental > Aquatic > Marine > Wetlands > Sediment ...
TAACAAGGGAGGCAACAAACACCGTCATAATCTCAGAAACGTTACACGACAACAGGTAAAGCACGAACTTCATGATGTTGCCGAATATGATCCGGCCCTGCTCAACCGCCAGAACGATGGTGGAAAACGCATCATCAAGCAAGACCATATCGGAGGCTTCGCAGGCCACCTGGGTGCCCCGTTGACCCATCGCCACACCGATGTCCGCTTTTTTCAACGCCGGCGCATCATTCACGCCGTCGCCCGTCATCGCAACGACGGAGCCTGCATCTTGATGAAGATCGATTAAATCGAGCTTTTGTCTCGGGCTGACACGGGCGAAAATGGAGCAATTCAAGAATCGGTCGCGTTCGTCCTCAGACAGCTCCTCTTTGCGCCGAATCTCCTGTCCGGCAATCACCTCCTCTCCATCCTTGTCCGTCAAGCCCACGGCAGCCGCGATGTTGGCCGCCGTCTTTGCCTGATCGCCGGTCACCATGACCACGCGTATGCCCGCTCGGCGGCAAGCGTCAATGGCTTTGCGGACATCTGGCCTCGGTGGATCGACCATCCCCAACAAGCCGATCATCGTCAGGGCTTTGTATGGCTCCGCCTCAATGGAGTCCACGTGCTTTTGGGCAACGGCAAGAACGCGAAGACCTTCCTTGGCCATCTGTTCGTTTTGTTCGATCCACCACTGCCTTTGCTTGGTTGTCAGCTCTTCTAAACCATCCGGACCATCCGGCGTGAGAACCGATGAGCATGCGCCCAGGACCGCTTCAGGCGCCCCCTTGACCGCCACGCGGTAGCGTCCTTGGTCAAGATTGTACGTGGCCATCATCTTGATATCCGAATCGAAGGCCTCCTCTCGCTCTTCCGGGTGATCTTCGTTCACTTGCTTGTAGTCAATGCCGGCCCGCCGGGCAATCTCCAGGAGGGACACTTCCAGCGGGTCTCCTGACGCTTTTTCCGGGTTGGCCGCGTCTTCGGACAGCGAAGCGTTATTACAGAGAACGCCTATTTCAAGGGCCTTCATCAGGATCGTCTCATCGGAGGGATCAATAGATACGCCGTCCTTCGTAAACGGCGCCTTGTCCGGCTCTTTGTCTCGTTCGATCAGAATCCGACCCGTACGGAGGAGAAACTGCGTCACCGTCATTTTATTTTCGGTTAAGGTTCCCGTCTTGTCGGTGCAAATGATCGTCGTGCTGCCGAGGGTTTCGACGGCGGAGAGGCGGTTGATCAGTGCGTTGCGCCGGGCCATTCGCAACATGCCGCGCGATAACGCAATGGTTGCGACGATCGGCAATCCTTCCGGTATGGCGGCGACCGCAAGGGCAATAGCCGTCTCGATCATCAGAAGAACTTCTTTGCCCCGGATGATACCCGCGGCCGCGATGATGGCCATAATGACCAGGGTGACCCAGATCAGGTTTTTGCCCAATCGGTCCAGTCGCTTCTCGAGCGGCGTGGCTGTTTCTTCCGCTTGCTCAACCAGTTCCGAAATCCGACCAAGCTCGGTCTGCATCCCCGTGGCAACCACAAGGGCTTCGCCCGAGCCCCGCGTGAGCGCCGTGCCCTTATAAAGCATGCTGCGCCGCTCAGCCAAAAGGGCGTCTTCTTCGACCGGTGTGGTTTGTTTGCCGACCGGCATGGACTCACCGGTCAGAACGGACTCATCCACCTGTAACTTTGAAACCCGTGCCAGTCTCATATCCGCACTGACTATGTCTCCCCCTTCGAGCACCACGACGTCCCCCGGGACTAAGTGACGCGCTGCGATCTCTTTAACCTGCCCGCCCCGTCGAACGCGGGCCGTGACCCGGTCCATTCGTTGAAGCGATTCCATCGAGCGCACTGCCTTCAATTCCATAATAAAACCGATCGCCGTATTGATAGCAATGACCGCAACGATAGCCCCTGCATCCATCCATTCATGGAAGAAGGCCGATACAATGGCGGCTACCGCGAGCAGAAGAACAATCAGGCTTTTCAGTTGCTCGATGAAAATAAGCCACAGACTCTTTTTCTTCGTTTCCTTTAGGCGGTTCGCGCCATATATCTTGCGCCGTTCCGCAACCTCGCTTTCATTTAGACCCTTATCCAGGTTTATCTGAAGGTGCTCGAGGGTGTCCGATACCGATAAGGACCATGGACTTGAGATGAGGGAAGAACCAAAGGTGGACATATTTAGTATCCTATCTACTTGACTATTAGGTATTTACGATTGACTATCGACACGCGAGCAGTTGGCAGGTTTATGCGGGCCTTTCATTCACCAATTGCCATTTGTCATCAGTCAATCCCGTCTCGTCAATCTCGATTCCGATCTGTCCCGGGTCTTGATCGTTACCCGAACGTATCTGATCCGCATTTTCTTCGATATCGCCGGAAAATGCAATAGCGCATGGCCGCCCCGAGGGAAAACATCCAGCCCTGTATAGAACATCGTATTGAAGTCGGACAAAGGCAAGGGTCATGGAGTAACCTGATTGTTCTCCTATTCCCGTCGGCGCATAATAAAAGGGCTGCGAGTTTTTGCTCACAGCCCTGATTCACTACTCTATAAGGATTGCTGTTTACTCCGGACAATCCTCCAGCCATTTTGCCGTGAAATCGACCAGGTCGTCGGTATTCACAACTCCATCGCCGTTGAAGTCCTGACAGATCGTGTAGCTGACATCCGGCGTGAAGTAGTAGTCTTCCGTTTCGCCATACAGGTACTTAGCCTGTGGGCCGGAGCCTCCGTTGCCCTTCTCTCCAGGATTGCTTCCGCCCTTCCAGGGTTGTTCCGAAAGAGTGATTCGCATCCAGATCTGATCGGGATTGCCCTTGGGATGCCGGCTGAGAATCGCCGGTGTCGTGATCTGGTTGGACCCGATGGGCAGGTCGAACAGCAACTGGTTCTGGACCGCCCATTCCGGTGCAGCACCCTGAGTACAATTGAGCGTGTCGTCCCAGTCGCCGTCGCGATTCCAGTCGAGCCACACATTCACCCAAAGATCGACGCTCGGATCGATGACGTTGACCGTATAATCGAACGTCGTCCAGCGACAATCGGGCAGATTGAGCGGCAGCACAATACCGTCGTCACCATTATCATCGTTCGATGAGCCGGAGTAGGGATTGATATTGTTGACGCCATCCTCATCGGTACCGGTATCGGCCTCGGTTTCACGGGTGATGCTCTTGCCCAAATACGCAACGATTGTTTCGTTCAGGTGAGCCGGCCCGAAAGGCCCAATGCTGCTGCCGTCATCGAAAACCGTCGGATAATTGGCTTTAACGGTGGGATAGGCATTCATATTTCTCCCGCGATTGTTGGTGCTGTCGGGAGCGTCGCCGAGGTCCGGTATGTCTGCACTGGGCCCTGTTTCACAAGTGATATTCAGGAGACCCTCGCCGGTATTGGAACCGTAACCGCCGATCTCGATCAAGTATCGATCTCCGGCGATAGCATCGAAGGTGATTTCAGACTGATAAACACCCGGCGCATCGTCGTTACATTCGATCAAATCTTTCGGGGCCAGATCACAGTCATCACCTTCATAGACGGCGAGCATCGTATCAAAGCTGCTGCCCAGGAGGCTCACCGTGGCATCGCCTGTGCACGAAGCCGTATAAACGAACCAGATATTCGGGCTCGTCAGGCAGAGGCCGGGACCATCGAACGTTGCATTCGTTGTGTCGAACACAAGATCCTTCACTTCACCGATGGCTTGTGCGTTGTCGCAATCGTCCTTAGACGGTTGAGTTGACGGCTCGCAACTGATATTGAGCACGCCTTGACCGGTGTTGGAGCCATAGCCGCCGATCTCAACCAAGTACCGACGACCGGCAATCGTCTCGAATGTGATTTGTGATTGTCGGCTCGGCGGGAAGTCATCGTTACACGCGATCAGATCGCTTGAGTGCAGGTTGCAATCATCGCCCTCATAGACGGCGAGCATTGTATCATAGTTGCTGCCCAGGAGACTCACTGTGGCTTCACCCGTACATGAAGCCTGATAAACAAACCAGATATTCGGGCTCGTCAGGCAGAGGCCGGGACCATCGAACGTGGCATTTCTGGTATCGAAAGCAAGATTCTCGACTTCACCGATAGCTTGTGCGTTTTCGCAATCGTCTTTGGAGGGCTGAGTTGACGGCTCGCAACTAATACTGAGTCTCCCTTCACCGGCATTGGAGCCGTAGCCGCCGATCTCAATTAAGTACTGATAACCGGCGGTGGTCTCGAATGTGATTTGTGACTGTTGGCCCGGCGGGAAGTCATCGTTACACGCGATCAAATCACTTGAGGTTAAATCACAGTCATCACCCTCATAGACGGCGAGCATCGTATCAAAGTTGCTGCCTAGGAGACTCACCGTGGCCTCGCCGGTGCAGGAAGCAGTATAGACGTACCAGATATTGGGGCTGGTCAGGCACAGGCCGGGGCCGTCAAATGTTGCATCGGTGGTGTCAAATGCCAAATTCGTGACATTACCGACTGACTGGGCATTTTCACAATCGTCCTTGTCAGGCGGACCGGGCGTTCCATCGCAACTAATGTTGAGGAGTCCGCTGCCGGTGTAGTCTTGGTAGCCTCCGACTTCAATCAGATACCGGTTACCGGCGACTGCCGCGAAGGTCACTTGGGATAGCCAACTGTCGTCGTAATCATCATTGCACGCGATCAGGTCGCTGCTCGTCAGATCGCAGTCACAGCCGTTGTAAACGCCAAGGATCGTATCGAAGTAAGCTCCCTCTATGTTAACGGTCACGTCCCCGGTACACGAGGCGGTGTAACAAAACCAAACATTCGGGCCACTCTGACAACTGCCGGGGCCATCGAACGTCGCGTATCTCGTGTTGAACCCTACAGTTCCTTCACCAGTCGGCTCAGCGTTCTCACATTCGTCATTGGAAACGCTGATACCGAAAACGACCTGGGCAGGGCCGAGCAGCAAAATGAGCATGCAGGCCAGAGCCAATTTTGAGTTGAGCGAGTTCATTTTCGAATCCTCCAAAAAAGTTATTACTTACATCAATTAAAAAGGGCGGCTCTATCGTGATTTTTATCAATAAAGCCACTTTCACTGTGAGGTACGCATCCTTCTGTGCCTAAGTTACTAATAAAAAGTGCCAACTGTATTTCAAATGTAACGTTTTTTCTGCATTTCTACATCGGCATTATATTACTCCGACTATATCTCTAAAAAGTCGATTTTCCAAATTTTTGCCTCAGGAACCCATTTAGGAGCGTTTTCTATAGGGAAAAATTGATATTTCGTCGATAAAGGGGTGGAATCGACAGTAGAAATCCGAGGTAGGCGTTAATCCGGTCTCGAGAGGTACCTTTCAGGCGGTGCCGGCGGCGCTAATATTTGTAACGGCCCCAGGATTTTTAGATCGTTTGTCTTCAGGTAATTCCAAGCAAAAGATCCGTGGAGTATAACACAATCGGCTTCGTTTATCTGAAGCGAATTTTTATTATCGACATCGGACCAGCCGGGTGTTGTCGAACTTGACGTGAGGAAGGCTTGTCTTTATGTCCTCGATAAAACGGAGTCCGTCTTTCCAGTATCCTGCTGTGGGTTTGAGGTCGCCGTTAAAGCCGATAAAATAGCGGTTGATATTACTGATCTGAAGCTCTCTGAGATATTTGCTGACCATTGAGGCCAGCGATACCGGCAGGAATCGCCCATCGGCGCCGACGACGAAATGGACGCGCATGCGTTTACGATGAGCCTGCAGCTCATAGCTGCTGATTGTGGGACTTTCATGAAGGATTCTCAACTCCAAATCATCAAAAAGTCGCTGCAAGTTTTTCCGATAGCGCATGCGTCCGCCTTGCCGATCGATAATAATATGCAGATCATCTTGAGAGAAATGGTCGAAGGCCCTTTGGATGAGGCGGGAAGTCGTGCTGAAAAGTACATTCGCCTTGTTTTTCGTGGCGGCGACCAGTTGGTTGTAATAGGCAACGTCCAGACAGCAACTTTTTACATCCAGCAATTTCATACCATTTGCATCCAAATCCTCAACCAGCACGGATGAAGCAATATCTCTGTCTGCAACATCGGTTGAGAGAGGGCGGTTTCCCGTATTGTCGTACCAGGGATAATCGCTGAGCCGCTCGAAACAGCTTGGGCACAAGACTCCCATCAGCTCAGCCAAAGTGCTCGGCTCTTCACCGAGGCATTTCAACGAGGCTAATACGGTCCGTTGTAGATGTTTGATTCCCAGCGATTTGCTGAAAGCTTTTTTACTGTCGGTGACAAGCAGTCTGCCTGCAAGTCGTTTTCGCCTGTTGCTGAGGCTTTTTCTCAGAATCTGCCAGAGATCGGACTTCAGAAGATGCCCAGGGAGCGAGAAGGTGCTTGAAGAAACAACAAGGGGTCCCAGCAGCGGTCCAAAACCCGCTTCATCAATTCCCACTAAAATCGCCATCCTTGCGACTCCACCGTAGCGTATCCCGTCTTGAAGCATTCACGAAGGAACGAACGGGACCGTTATCCGTAATCCAAAAATCCGTAATACGCATCCAGGACAAAGGTCGGCCCCTTGTTGTTTGGGAGCAAGGGCGTCATTTGTCTTGGTTCAAATGAGCAAAGATTATAATTGCTTGCGTCCATAAATCAAGTCCGTAAACCGATTATCTCATAAAAGACCGACTCAAATCATTTGAATCGATATAGATGAAGATAAAAAAGTGAGGTTAAGTGAAAAGAGGTACATTTCGCCCGAGGTGATAAGTGCGTATTTGGTGTATGATACCCAGAGGATTATCCTGTTGTTGGATAATCAGTCGGCCCACTCGGCGGTGTTCGATAAATCAGCCGGAGATGGCTTTCCAGCTCTGGTTCAGCTCTTCCATGAGCTTGATGACGTCGCGGATCATCTGCGGGTCGCGCTTCATATTGGCTTCGGAAAGGTGCTTGGTCATAAATAAGTAGAGCTTACGAAGGTTCGCAGCCATTTCGCCCCCGGCGTTCGTATCCAAAATCGCGTTGAGCTCGTTGATGATGTCCAGGGCCTTGTTGATATACCGTCCTTTGGCTTCGTAATTGTTCGCCTCCAGTTCCTTGATCGCCAGCTTCATGAACTTGATGGCGCCGTCGTAGAGCAGAACGATGAGGCGGCCTTTGCTTTGCGTGGTCACCGCGCTGTCCTGATAGGCTTTGATTCCGTGCATGATATCGGCTCCTTGGGGCCACGCTCCGTTCTCTTCGTATGAGGATTCGGAGCTGCTCGGCCTTCAGCCATAGGGAGATGATCACCGTACTGTGAACGCCGATCATCTCCCCTGGATGAATCATTTAAATGTGCGAATGATGTCGCGTTTATCTCAGCAGACTTAGTGCCATCTGGGGCATAGTATTCGCCTGGGCTAACATGGCGACGCCGGCTTGGGCCAGGACCTGGGTTCGGGTCATGGTAGCCATTTCAGTGGCCACATCGACATCCGAAATACGGGATTCGGAGGCCATCAGGTTCTCGATCTGATTATTGATCACCGAAATGGTGCTTTCCATACGGTTTATCTTATAACCGAATGCGGCGCGGGCGGCATCTTTGGTCGTGATGGCGGTCCCGACGGTCGCCAGAGCGGCCCGGGCGCTGGCGGCCGTGCTGATGCTCGCCGTGGTAAGGCCCAGCGCGCTGCTGGTCATATCGCTGCCCGTGATGTCGATCTTGTCGGTTGTGGCCGCACCGAATTGAATCGATATGGTGGCCGTGGCGCTGTTGAGCAGTTGATTGCCGTTGAAGTCCACCGCGCCGGCGATACGATTGATCTCGGCGGCCATCTCGTCGAACTCATTGTTCATAATCGTTCGCTGTGCGCTGGAATAGGACCCGGTCGCGGCCTGCTCGGCCAGTTGTTTCAACCGCACGAGGGCGTCATCGATGGTTCCCATCGCCCCTTCAAACGTTTGGAGCATACTGATGCCGTCCAGTGCGTTTCGCGAGCCTTGCTGGAGTACGGCGACGTCGGCGCGCATCAATTCGCGGACGGCCAGACCGGCGGCGTCATCCTTGGCGCTGTTGATACGCAGGCCCGACGACAGCCTCTCGACCGATTGGGCCAGATTGTCGTAGCTTCGGCCCAAATGCCGAGCAGCATTCGCTGACATGATGTTGTTCTTGATTGCTAACATATTTTTGACTCCTTAAATTGAACCAGACCTCATTGTGCAGTCCCGTTGCGACCTCCCTAAGATGACGAATCCTGGAACGTCCAACACACAAAAAGACCACAGCTACTATACAAAGGTCATTATCGAGGGGGATTGGAGAAACTTAATAGATTTCTCTTGAGGAAATTTAGGTAAAATGCATGGACCGGTAATTGAGTCAAAACTAAAACCGATATCCCTGCTGAGATGCCTAAGAAGCGTGAAAAAAAATTAGAGGGAATCATTCAGGGCAGAGATATTTCAGGGCGAAATGGTGGATTGTTAACAGAGATTACCCATTTCAGCCAATATCATTGCTCTTATATTAGATAGTTGAATCACAGACTAAAGGTTGGATTACATGTATGTCCTTTCTTAAAAAGGATTTATAGTTATAGACTTGAGGTCCTGATCTAACAGTCAATATTTCCAATTCCTCTGCTATTTGCTTAAATACACCGTCCCAATCACCGTATTTTCTTTGCCTAAATAGCCTTATCGACGGATACCAGGGATTGTCTTGGCGATCCAGCATCCATCGCCAGTCCGGAGCGGCGGATAACATCGCCCATGCCGGTTTACCCATTGCCCCTGCCAAATGGAGTACGGCCGTATCAACCGAGATAACCAGATCCAGATTGCCGATTACCGCGGCCGTATCTGTGAAATCATTGAGCTCGCCTTCGAGATTCGTTATCGATATCATTCCCGCCAAATCCTTCACCTGTCCGGCGGCGGCCCCTTTTTGCAATCCGATCAACTGCACGCCGGGAATCTTCGACAATCGTAGAAAGTGTCGCAAATGGCAGGAGCGATTTTTGTCCTCGTTATGTGCAGGTTCACCGGCCCAGACAATCCCCACCTTCAAATCCATCCCGGCAAGTCTCTGCCGCCAGTATTCAGACTTGATTGCATCAGCATGAAGATAGGGAATAGTGCAGGGGATGGTGGGCAGAGTTGTTCCGAAGATCCTTGGAAGCTCTAACAAAGGCACATGCAAATCACTTCTCATGGAGGGGCGGTTGCCGAGTGGAGCGTTTATGAGTTCATCGATTCCCGGAAATCCTCTCAGCAGGCCAGTTAGAGGCCTCGGCATCTCACAGATGACCGTTCCCCCGCGACGTTTGACCATGGGAAGGTATCGGATAAACTGGATATTATCCCCGAAGCCCTGCTCGAAATGGACAACAAGCCTCTTACCCTCAAAGGGCGATCCGTCCCAACAGGGTACGGGATATCGATGCAAGCCTGATGCCTTTTCAGCATTCAGTCGCCATTGATATTCAGCCCAACCTTCCTCAAATCTCCCAATGAGAAGAAAGGTCATTCCGAGGTTGCAGTGCGCCTCGGCGTAGTCAGGTTTTAATTTTAGGGCGCGCTGGTAATTGTCAATCGCTTCAGTGTAACGTCCCTTTTTCATGAAAACGGAGGCTATCGTGTTATACACCTCGGCATTATCGGGCTTGAGCAATAGAGCCTGTTTGCACTTTTCCATCGCGGCTTCAAACTCTCCCTGGTATTGAAGCGCAATGGCCATATTATTATAAACCTCAATACACAGCGGATCGAGCGATATGGCATGATGGTACTTTGTAATTGCAGCGCGAAACTGACCCTGTGACATGAAGATATTGCCCATATTCAAATGAGCCGAACAATATTGGGGATCGAGAGAGAGGGCCTGCTCATAGGCGGTTATTGCTTCTTCCAGCTCTCCGGTGGCCCGGAGGGCCGCCCCAAGGGTATTGTGACATTGGGGCGTAAATGGATTATTTTTAATTGCTTCTCGAATGAGATCGATGGCTTGCCTGTAGAGTCCTTTTTTGTAGGCTATGGCCCCCAACAGGTGTAGCGCATGAGCATCATGAGGGTGATGTTGGAGGAACGTTAGACACAACTGCGCGGCCGGATTCAAACGCCCCGCTTCGTAGTGTTGCACGGCAATATTCACGGTATCACCAACACGTGTCGGTTGCATATCAAGTCTTAGTTTTGGACCATCAAAGATCTATTATTCCGGAGGTTCTCTATGCATTGTTCTGTCGATTATTTCATCAATCTTGCTCTGAGGTCTCGGTGTTCCTATATACAAGTCATCGATGGGCATGCTCGAAGGAGCGTTCCAGCTCGATCTTTGTTTTATGCAGTTGATTCATTAGGCCGCCTATTCCCTCCAGACTCAGTGTCTCATTTTCATGTGAGAGTTTCCTGTACACTTCCCCAGTTAGCCATTTTTGGCCGAAATAAATCATGTCCTTGATTTTTAACCATTCGATGTTTCGATCGCAAAGCCTTCCGGCCGCGCCCTGCTCGTGAATTCCTTTCGCTGACGCTATTCTCCAGACCTGCCAGCCTCTCGATCGAGCGGTGAAACTATAGTCGCTGTCACTGCCGATCAGAGCAAAGTTCTTATCCAAAAGGCCAATCTCCTGAATCATTTCTTTTCTCAGAATCATGCACGCGCCGTTGGCCCACAGAATCTGTTGGTCCTTCATAAATTCTTTCAGATCGCCACACGCGTGCTTTCCCATGGGAAAGGCTTGATAACCTCCGGCAAAAACCACATAGGCGGGATTGCGGCTATGTAGTTGCAGTGGGGCGCCGATGCCACAACCCGGATGAGAGTCCATAAATTTGATCATCTGTTCCACGGCGGTACGTTCCAGATACATATCCTGATTAAGAACAAGAATATATTTACACGATCGATCGAGATATTGTTTGATTCCTTCATTTATTGCCGAGGTGAAATAGACATTATCTTCGTCGTTATTTCTGATAAAGATGTCCACTGAAACGGTCTGGGCTTCCAAATGGGATATGCATCTGGCAAGCTGGCTTGAGTTTTGGTAATAGGGTATGATGGCTGGAATCATATCGGGTACCCTACAGGTCATGGACTTTTTTTTCGTGTCCCTCTATGACATTTCGCAGTTCGACGGCCACGCGCTGAAACACGGGATCCCATCCCGTTCGCTCTTTCTGGCGAAACAAAGTCATCGTTGGATACCAGGGGCTGTCCGGGCGATGCAGCATCCACCGCCATTCAGGCGAAAAGGGCAGAAGGGCCCAGGTCGGTTTGCCCATGGCTCCGGCTAAGTGCAGCACGGATGTGTCGACGGAAATGACAAGGTCCAGGTTCTCAATGGCCGCGGCGGTATCGGTGAAATCCTCAAACTCTCCAGACAGACGTATAATCGGAATCATCCCAGTGAGCTCATCGATCTGGTTCACCGCCTCGCCTTTCTGTAAGGCGTACAATCGCACGTGATCGATCTTTGTTAATGGCGCAAAGCACGCAAGTTTGCAGGAACGGTAGCGATCGTTCCCATGTTCGGGGGATCCTGCCCAGACGATACCGACTTTTAAACCCGATCCGGCAAGCTTGCCTCGCCAATATTCGGCCTTAGCCGGATCGGCGAAAAGATACGGCACTTCGGCGGGAATTGTTTCCATCATGGTTCCGAATACGTTCGGCATGTCAAAAAGGGACGCGTAAACATCAAATCCCACGTTCGTTGGTTCGTTCGGGCGATATTCGACGAGTTCGTCAATTCCCGGGAATCCCTTCAAAAGGCCAATAAGGGGTTTGAGCGTCTCAAAAATGACCTTTCCCCCGCGGGCTTTGACCAGGGGCAGGTATCTGACGAATTGAATGTTGTCACCTAATCCCTGCTCATAGTGTACGAAGAGTCGTTTACCTTCGAATGGTGTTCCATCCCACCGGGGTTTGCCGGAACGATGGTAGTCCGTGAGAATCTCCAGGTCCGTGTTTCGCCGCCGCCTGTATCGTTTCCAACCTTCGGTGAAATTTCCGCTCAGTAGAAGAGTAAGCGCCATATTCCAGTGCGCCTCGGCGTAGTCCGGCTGAAGGCGAATGGCCCGGAGGTAGCTGTCGATCGCCTCGGCACAACGTCCCTCATCCCGCAGACTGTTCGCCAGATTATAGTGGGCCTCCGTAAAATCGGGTTCGTAGTGCAATGCCTGCCCGAAACAGGTGATCGCCTCAGCAAATTGCTCCTGCTTTTTCAGGGCAATCCCCAGGTTGTTGTACACCTCAGAATATTCCGGATCGATCTGAAGTGCCCTCTTGTAGTTTTCAATCGCTTCGGCGGACCGGCCCAGTTCATTGAGAACGACTCCCAAATGATTATACACCTCAACATAATCCGGTTTAAGCTGCAATGCCTGTGTGTAATTCGTAGCCGCTTCGGCATAGTGCTGTTGTTTTTCGAGGGAGTATCCCATCGTATTGTAGGCTTCAGCGTAATCCGGCTTCAGAGCCACGGCTTGTCGGCATTTTTCGACCGCGGCCGCATACTGACCTTGCGATTGGAGCGCGATGGCCATATTGTGATACGCCTCGGCGTAATGGGCATGACGTGAAATCGCCTCTTGATAAGCGAGGGTTGCCTGCTCGTATTCTCCAAGACCTTCGTGGACGAGCCCGAGCGTGTTGTAGAATTGAGGCACTTGTGGATTTGTCGCAATGGCTTTACGTATAAATTCAAGCGCCATAGTATGGTTTCCCATCTGTTGAGCTATTATCCCCAGGGAATGCAATGCCGCGGAATTATCCGAATGGCTGGGGAGGATTTGCGGATGCAATCGTTCAACCTGCAAGTGGTGCCCTTCTCGACGACATCTTCCGGGTTGTTCTATCATTGTTTGAATCGTTGCCATTCCTAATCTTTGTTTTTCTGAGTATATAAAGATAACCGATGAGATTGTATTTTATATCAGCACATTGATAGAATGATTACTGACCAACATCTGCTGCAATTCGGAGATAGGCTCATCGTTC
>Ga0272441_10011732_pt1 | contig 12942 bp, 9 predicted proteins | sample SSMProp6N_FD_193582 | JGI IMG/M metagenome (GOLD analysis project Ga0272441, IMG submission 193582) | Marine sediment archaeal communities from Little Sippewissett salt marsh, Falmouth, MA, United States - SSM-Prop-6N | ecosystem: Environmental > Aquatic > Marine > Wetlands > Sediment ...
CGCTCTCTTTCTTCCGGGGCGTTGTCGATATCTTCAAACTTCTTGATATTTCCGCCGCCGGCTTTCTGAGCCAGTCGCATGGTGATGGCCGCCGTCAATGTTGTTTTGCCGTGGTCGATATGACCAATGGTTCCAATATTGATGTGTGGTTTTGTACGCTCGAATACCGCCTTAGCCATCTTCGTCATAACCTCCAATGTGCTGGGTTAGTGTTTTTCTGTTCCTTTTGCTAAAGTTTTCTACCTTCTTTGTAACCTTTATGGTCAACTCACAGCCAAGAGGGGTTATGTCACGAACCATCGACCTCGGCGAATACCACCCGAGTTTCGCAGAAATCCTCTCGGCTTGGCTCACTTGCATTTAGCTGCTGATGGGGCTTGAACCCATGACCTCGTCCTTACCAAGGACGCGCTCTACCACTGAGCTACAGCAGCGATACCTTCTTCACCAGCATAACGTAAACACTGGGAATCGGGGTTTTAGCCTAATTCAAATCCAAGAACAAGGCTAAAAACATAAACAATATCTCTTTTCCCTGCTTACTCTGGTTACACTCAGAGCGCAGAAAGCTAAAAAACTGTTAACGATTTATTGATATAAAACGAATAATCTATCGAACTAACCATAAAAGTGCAAACATAAAAGTGCAGAAAAAAGGGAAAAAGTCAAAAATTTTTCGATTTTTCTTCCCAAATCACAAAAAATTGCATCCGATCAGAGATTTCTTCATTCCCGTACAATTAATTTCGTATTCGACCAAAATGCACATCCGCAAAGTTCATATACTGCTTCCAGTCGTACTCTGTAAGGGCGTGTCGGCCGGAGCGAATGTGGTAACCTACACGACCTCCTCTAACAGGTTGATTAAGGTCGGGCATCTGCTTGACTGGCAACCCGACTTCGCCAAGGAGTTGGTAAACCGGCCCAGCCTGTCTGCAGGAGAGGAATTCGCCGCGGGGATCAGCCCATAAATCCTCATCGGCGCTGGCGACGTACACCGGACGCGGAGCAATCAGTGCAATGAGCATATGCTGGTCAACCGGTAAATCATCTTCCCTGTCGTTGAATTTCTTGAAATTTTCGCAAAACCAGTGTGGAAAGCTCGTATTGATTCGCTTTACCGTCTCGCCAAAACATCGCCGACTCAAAGCCGCTCCCCCACATCCCGAGTTATTCGATATCACAATGGCAAACCGCTGATCCTGAGCCCCGGCCCAAAGAGCCGTCTTCCCCAAACGCGAATGGCCGAGGACGGCTACCTTACTTTGATCGATATCGGCATCCGTCTCAAAATAATCCATCGCCCGGCTGAGCCCCCACGCCCAGGCGCCAATGGAACCCCAGGCATCCGACTCCCACCCATGATCAGAACGCGTATCAAACGCCGGATGCACTCCATTCTTGAAACCATCATGAAAATCAGGATCGATATCCCCATAATAAATCGTCGCAAGGCCATAGCCCCGCTTGAGAATCTGCTCGATAGGAAATCTCGACGCACTTTTACCTCTGGATTGTTCCGTAGCACGATGATTCTCGACTCCGGCGCCGGGCCGCATCCAGATCGTGGATAACCGAATCTTAGGATCGGTATGAACGGTATGATTGCCGCCAAAATTCAAAAGGACAAATGTTGGGACCGGTTTTTCTGCATTTTTCGGCAAAAAAACAAGAATATCCATCTTTGGCCCCTTTTCATCTCCGGTGAAAAATACCGTCACCTGCTTGCGAACAGCCAAGCCACCCAACGCTTTGCGATCAAGATCAAAAACCTTGAAGAGCATATTCACCGGCCTCTCAACAGGTGACCGGCCATAAACATGCGTGCGGAAGAGCTCGAGTATCTCCGGTCGGCGTTCAGACCGCCATGCTCGGGCATTGGCCACTTTGTTGCCCTTGGACATCACCAGCGGATCGGGAAGCGTATATTCTGGAACCTTTTGTTCATCATAATTAGTTTCGGATCGACGGCTGGAAAGTTTCTCGACTAACTCGGGTGAGGCCTGCCATCCACCCTTGGCTGTACTGAGAAAGCCATTGTTCCCGCCATAAAAGGCAATAGCAAAATAAATAACGAATAACGCCGGTAGTAGCCTATGTTTGAGCATTTACAAACCTCCAATACATTTAAAACGCGGCACAAGGAATAAATTTCAAATATTCAACACACGCTCTGATAGCTATATCAATTTTACTTACGCGTATTCACAATAAACAGCCCGGATTATTGAAACGTTAACCTGTTACTCCAAATGACTTTGTGAAAAAAGGCAGATGATCTCCGGCTGAAGTAGCATTAAAAAGGATTTTGGGCGATTCCATAGATCCATCCTTGAAATCCTGGATGCACTTTCGATGAACGTCCACCATCAGAGAAATACAGAGTCAAAAGCCATATATTGCGTGCCTTAATACCGTGTAAGCCTTAATGAGATGACTGATATTCAAAATCCGATTACGATTGTTTCATCGAGCTAACTCTTGGATGGTTTTGGCTTATCGATCTTTTCTTCTTCGTCCTTACTCAGCGTCATTTTCCATCCATTGAGCCATTGACGCCAATTCGGCCTGTCCTGAGAAATGGATATTTCCTCCAAGGTTTTAAGAACTTCCCTTTGGTTCGCTCCAAGGGGCGGCTGGCCGAGATAATCATTCAGCAAACGGACAATAACACCATTGGGATCTAAATCCGCTTCACTGAGGTGATTGCCCACAAAACCGGCTACTCGCTCGAATTGCAAACCTTTTAACGACGCATCCAACAGCTTTTCAAAGACAGCTTCCTTGTCTTTGGAATTCGGAGCCGCCTCGTACAATATGTTAAAATAAACGGCAGCATTTTCAAATTGACCTGTCTTGTAATACAAATCACCTAATCTCTTACGAGCTTCAAGTTTAATTTCAGCGGCCGCCTTTGCCTCGGCAATCTTCAAAAAGGCAATTCTTTGGTCGTTGGAATAACCACCGCTTTCGGACGTGAGCTTGCCCACCCATTCTTTCCAAACAACCGTCTTGCTCTCATTGAGTCGCTTAAAGATATTGAGCATTGCCTGCCAAGCCAGCTCGCCTTCAGAATTCTTCCCAATTTTTTCCGCCAGATGGTTCAAATCCTGCTCATCTCCCTCTTGATCCACCAGCGCAATAAGCTTCTTTCGTATGGCCTCACTGGGATCATTAAAAAAGCCTGCTCGAAGCATTTCGAGGGCTTTTTTCGTATTAATATGGGCAAGTCCTTTGACAGCCGCTTCTCTGACGAAATCGGTTTTATCCTGAAGCGCCTCCTTAAATTCGGCTTCAAAAAAACTCTTCGCCATCGCTCTACAAGCGCTTTCCGGTGCACATAAACTGGCCATCGCATTCAGCAAGACGCCCCTTAAAGCCCCGTTGGGCTTGCCTATTTCATCCTGATACCTTCTCGAAAGCAAGTTAAGATACTTGTCCACATCTCCGGAGTTTAATCCATCCCGCACGAGCAATTTTCGTATGACTTCCGCGGCATTCCGTGCTTTCTCATCGTCTTCTGAAAAAAGGTATTGTTCCACCGCCAATTCAAGCGTTGTGCTTCGGATTTTTCTCATTTTGACGGGAATGTCAGCCGGCGGACCTGTAATCGCGGAGGAACACGCGGCGCCGAGAGCGACAAACAGCTTTGTCCTGACCTCGTCATCCGGCTCGACCTGATGCTGATCCAGCAGGCTCTGGGCGGAATTCAACCGCTGCATCAGGGCCAATAATTCGGCGGTATTCAGCCGGATATTTCTGTTTTCGTCGGAAATCAGACCAATAAGGGGTTGCCCAAACGCATCCGGTAACTGCGATACTATACGCCACTTGTAGGCCTTATCCAGCGCCCACAATCTCACCACGGCTTCTTTATCGCCTAAGTACTCCACCAGGAAACTGCTCTTAGCTTTATCATCGCTAAGCCGTTTATAACTCTTCTCCAACTCTGAAAGATAACGCTTCTGCCATCGACCCAATTCTTCGCTCGCCTGGCGAACCTGCGCTTGCTGGCGCGCCAGTTGAGCCCGGAGAAATTCTCCTTCCCCCACCCGTTGAATTTCCTCTATTGTTTGCCGGCGAGCTTCCGGTGTTTCACCCGCTGCGATTCCCAGTTGAGACAGGGCCTTCTGCGCTTCCACAGGGATTTGTTGATCCGCGTCGGGCGTTTCATCGATGAGCTCAATGAGTCGTATCGTCGCCTTCATGTCCCGACGCAGTTTCAATGCATGAATCGCATTCACTCTCGCTTTGAATGCTTTTGAGCGGTCTTGAACAAGCTCCTCGAGACATGGGCCGATCTTCTCGTAGCCAAATACCAGGCTCGCCCGCACGGCCGAATCCGCCTCGGCGGCATTCTCGCTGGCAAAAACCTCCAGCAACGGTTCGATGAAATCCTGATCGTTCGTGATGGTTTTCTTTTGCTCTCTCGCTCGAATCAGTGCATGACAAACCGCAATACGGGCCGGACTATTGTCCTTTTGTTGGAGCGCCTCCAGTAAAACAACCCTGGCATTCGGATCGGTGTAGGTCAGCAGGACGGTTGCGGCGTCAACAGATCCCTGTCCAAACAAGGAATCTCGGAAGACCTTCAATTCGGTATTCAACTCGGCAGTCGTCGGCGCACCTTCCGAAGGCCCGCCCGGCTTATCCTGACAAATACCGATCTGCAGGCTACCTGTCGTAAAAACCACGATAATTAGATATGACCGCAACGAATTCATCCAGATGACCTTACAGAAACAGTCTGTTTCCGTGTTTTGGCGTCCCTGCCCATTAATTACGCCCACATATTATGACCAAAATCCACCCAAGTCAAACAATTTTATTAATTTACGCCCGAAAATTAGCGATTTTCAACAATTCTATGATCTCGGATGAAACTTTTTATGTATTTTTCTCAACCTTTCCTGATCCACGTGCGTGTAAATTTGCGTGGTTGCAATATCCACATGTCCAAGCATCTCCTGTACGCTTCGTAAATCCGCTCCTCCGGCCAGCAAATGGGTCGCGAAGCAATGCCGCAGCGTATGTACGGTCAAATTCTTGGGCATCCCTGCCCGAATGGCATATTTCTTGACTAATCTCCAAATGTCAATACGACCCATAGGACGACCTGTTCGGGATAGTAAGAGAAAATTGCCGCTAAAGGGCTTCGCCAGCCTCGGTCTGAGGTGTGTGAGATACTCGGTGATGGCTTTCACCGCCACTTTTCCGACGGGAACGACCCGCTCCCTGCGGCCTTTGCCCAGACATCGCAGGTAACCGATATCCAGGTTCAATCCCGTGGTTTTCAAACCCGCCAGCTCCCCGGCGCGGACACCCGTAGCATAAAGCAGTTCGAGCATGACTTTGTCACGAAGATAATAAGGCTCATCGAGACAAGGAGCATTCAGCAAATCAATCACCTGCTGTTTACTACAGACCACCGGGAGTCTCTGCCAAACCTTCGGGCTTTCAAGGATCGTGGTGAAATCATCCTCTACAAGGCCCATGAGTTTGCCGAACCGAAGGAACATTCTGATAGCAACAAGCGAACGTTTGACCGATACCTCGCTCTTTTGTTCCTGCGTCATGATACGGAGATAGTTTTGGATGGTTGTCGGACGGATATCCTGTAAATTATTGATATCACAGGCCTTGCAGTATCTCTGGAAGTCTCTCAGGTCGCGGCCATAGGCGAGAATCGTGTTGTCGGCCAGACCCGCTTCGACAGTAAGGTAATTAAGGAAGTTTTTGATGTGATGCCCTAAGGGTAAAGAGAGTATTTCTTCGCCAACAGATTGTATCTGTGTCGCGGGCATCTTGGTGCTCGTAGATTAAATCACCCAATGGGCAGTGCAAAAGACAGCCACTTCATCTGTCAGACATTTTGCACTTAAATATCATCATCGGCATTAAAATAGACGTTACTTGAATTGGTTTTAATATCGAAAAAGCGGCAAATCATGAAATCCATGATCGGTTCTCGATCAAATTCTTTCTAATCGGCTCTTGCATTTATCACTCGAAACAATAAAATCGTCGAATATGAATAATAACCTCTCTACTCGACGTGAATTTTTGCAGCAGGCCGTCCGTAAGACATTTACAGCGACGGCTTTAGGTTCATTAACCGCAAAAGCCGGCTCCAAAAGCGGGAATTTACCTCCTATACGGGCCATTACGCGCGGACCGAAATTTCATTGGTTCAGTTACTATGATAAACTCCAATTTGATCCGACCGGCCGCTACGTGCTGGGGATGGAGGTGGACTTCGAGCATCGCAGCCCAAAACCGGACGACATCATCAAAATAGGGGGAGTGGATTTAGAAAATGACAACCAATGGACGGAATTGGGCCAGAGCACGGCCTGGTGCTGGCAGCAAGGTTGCATGCTGCAACGCCGACCCGGTCCGATAGATGAGATTATCTGGAACGATCGATCCAATACGGAGCCAAAATACATCTGTCACATCCTTAATATTCGCCAAGGCAAGAAGCGAACCTTACCCTACCCAATCTATACCATCAGTCCCGACGGCCGCATGGCCGTTACCCCGGACTTTCGGCGGATTCAGGATATGCGGCCGGGTTATGGCTATCCCGGATTTCCCGATCCGCATGCAGAGGACCCGGCACCGAAGGATTCGGGTATCTTCCAACTGAATCTCGATTCCGGCCAACATGAATTAATCATCTCTCTGGCGGATATCGCCAAATTCGGCCAAATCCCAGGCAATCCGAAAGATGCAAAACATTATTTCAACCACCTGCTCTTCAACACCGACGGCTCGCGTTTTATTTTCCTCCACCGCTGGCGGGCATCGGGATTGCGGAGTTTCGGCACACGCATGTTGACGGCCAACGCCGACGGTACGGATATTCGCGTGGTCGATCCTCATGGAAAGACCTCCCATTTCATCTGGCGCGATCCGAAGCATATTCTGGCCTGGTCCTGGCACCCTTCCCACGGCAATGCGTTCTATCTCTACGAGGACGGCACCGATCGCGTCGAAGTGGTCGGTAAATCCACGATGACCGTCAATGGGCATTGCACGTATCTACCGTCAAATCAGTGGATACTCAACGACACCTACCCCGATAAACAACGGAATCAGAACGTCTATCTTTATCATGTCGCGACGGGCAAGAAAGTGCCGCTGGGATATTTTTATTTACCGCCGGAATATAAAGGGGAATGGCGCTGCGACACCCACCCGCGTTTCAGCCCGGACGGTCGAAGCGTCGTGATCGATTCGCCCCATGGGGGCAATGGTCGGCAGATGTATCTGATCGATATCAGTGAGATTGTCGGCTGAGCGTGTTTGATAATCGGACTGCCCATGCAAGAGGTTAGAAAAACATCGACAAAACGAAGCACAAGTCATATCGGGACTTATGTGATTCCGATATCTCTGCTTCTGCTGGCAAGCTGTGCCCGGCAATACCGCGGGGAGATGGCGGAACAGATCCTGATAACGGATATCGGCAAGGCCGAAACCATCCAACTCACCGAGGACGTTCTGGCTCAATTGCACTTTACGATCGACAAGCTCGATGTCCGAAACGGTTTGATCAAAACCAGACCGCTGCCGGGATCGCAGTTTTTCGAGTTCTGGCGCGGCGACAACGTGGGTCCCGACAATAACCTTCAGGCCAATTTGCACACCATTCGCAGAACGGTGGAACTGGACATCACAGAGCAAGGCGAGAAAATATGTATCGGCTGTCATGTCAAGGTCCAACGATTATCTCTGCCCGAGCGCGAAATCACCAGCAGTGCCCGGGCGTACGATATGTTCTCAAGAAGCACCCCATCCTTGCAAAGGCTCACATTCGATCCCGAGCAACAGAAGGCGATGGCCTGGATCGATCTGGGCGAGGATATTCCGTTGGCGACGGAAATTCTCAAGCGAATCAAGGAACGTATCCTGCAGCGAACGAGCGACGAAACACAAGTGGCGGGGAACCAGACATGAGAGTGCTTGTCTGCGGCGGGGCAGGATATATCGGCAGTAATATGACGGCTTTTCTGGCCTGCGAAGGGCACGAGCCGGTTGTCTTCGACAATCTCAGCAAAGGCCATAAGTCGGCCATCGGGCACATCGAGTTTGTCCAGGGTAATTTGTCTGATTATCATCTACTGATCGAAACGCTTAAAAGATATAACATCGAGGCCGTCATGCACTTTGCGGCATTCATTGAAGTCGGTGATTCCGTCCAGGAACCGCTGAAATACTATCATAACAATCTTTGTTGTACGCAAATCCTCTTGTCGGCCATGGAGGCCGCCGGCGTGGAGAAATTCGTCTTCAGCAGCACGGCCGCCGTGTATGGAATTCCAAAAACCGTCCCGATTACCGAAGAGGCTCCGACCGAGCCGATCAATCCTTACGGCCAGACGAAACTGGCGGCCGAAAGGATGTGCCACGACCAGAGCCGGGCGGGAAAGCTCGCCTATGCATCCCTGAGATACTTCAACGCTTGCGGCGCCGGCAATCATGCTACTCTGGGCGAGGATCATCGACCCGAATCGCACTTGATCCCGCTGACCATCCAGGCGGCCATGGGAAAACGCAGCGAGATTAAGATTTTCGGCACGGATTACGAGACGCCGGACGGCACGGGCCTTCGCGACTACATTCATATCGATGATCTGTGCAAGGCGCATCTATTAGCTTTGGATAAACTGGACTCTGAGAAAGAGTTGGTATATAACCTGGGCAATGAAAGGAGCTATTCGGTCAGAGAGGTCATCGAAACGGTGAAGAAGGTTTCCGGAAAGGATTTTCGAGTCGTCGAAACGGACCCACGAGATGGTGATCCGCCAAAACTCATAGCGGACGCCACCAAAGCAAAGAGCGAACTGAACTGGAAGATTGAAAAGCCTGAGCTGGAGGAGATGGTTGCTACGGCCTGGGAATGGCACAACAACCACCCCGACGGCTATCCGGATTAAGATATGGCCCTGCGATCCGCAGGGGATCAGACAAAAACCAAGAATCATGAGGTACGAGAAATGAGTGAAACGTTTGTAGGCATCGACGTCGGCGGCACGAATGTGAAAATCGGTCTTTTTGACCCCAATCTGAAGCTCATCAGCAAGACGTCGGTCACTACCGAGGCGGAAATGGGGCCGGAGATCGTCATTGATAAGATGGTCAAAACCGTGGAGAACCTCCTGGCCGAGAACGGATTCACATTGCAGGACATCGTCGCAGTGGGGATCGGAACCCCCGGTCCGGCGAAATACAGCGAAGGCATCATTATCCGATCCACGAACATGCCGAAATTCAAAAACGTCCCGATCTGTCGAATGCTCAACGAGAAACTCGGCGCGCCCATCGTCTTTGACAACGATGCCAACGTGGCTTGCTGGGGCGAATTCGCCGTCGGGGCCGGCAAGGACGTCGAGGACATGGTCTTTTTCACGCTCGGAACCGGGATCGGCGGCGGGATCGTCTGCAACGGCGAACTCGTGCACGGTTGCGACGAAAACGGAGCCGAGCTGGGACACATGATCATCCATCCGGACGGCAGACAATGCAACTGCGGCCAGAGAGGCTGCGCCGAGGCCTACGCCTCCGCCGATTCGACGGCCAAGCGGGCAACCGAGGCCGTCGAAGGCGGCGCCGAATCCAGCCTCAAAAAAGTTTTCGACGAAAAAGGCAAGATCACCAGTAAGGACGTTTACGAGCACCTGGCCGCCGGGGACAAGCTGGCCAAAGAGATCACCGATGGCACAGCCAAGGCCCTGGCGATTACGTGCATCAATATGCTCCACACCACCGAGCCTAAGCGGATCGTCTTCGCAGGCGGCATGATTGCCGCCGGCGACGTCTTGCTCAATCGCATCAAGGATTTCTTCGACGAGCATATTTGGACCATCAAGAAAGAGGCAGTCGAAATCTGTTTTGCCACGCTGGGCGAAGACGCGGGCATTATCGGTGCGGCCGCTCTCGCGCAACATACCCACCAGCAAGGCAAATTAAAGTAGTGACACACGTCGGAAATCGTGTGACGATCAGAGGACTTCGCCTCACCCGGTCAATACCGGCAAATAAGGGTCTCCCTCCGGCGTCTTTTTACCGTCTTCTGCCCTCCGCCTTCTGTCCTCTGACATCTGTCTTTTGTTTTCCTGTGCGAATCATTGGCTTTGTTTGGCGGTGGTGTGGCGCCGAGGAGAAGCTCGTATTCCCTTTTTTCAAAAGCACTTAGCTCGTTTTGGGCCTCCGCAGATTGGCTTTGTTTTTTCAGCGGATCCCCCAAAAAGGGATCTGGAGCCTTTTTGACGTCGGCCTGCCCGGCTTCTCGTGCCTGGCGCAGCTTTCGAAATTCGGCCATCGTCCTGAACAGGCTCGCCTCGAACCGCCGCTCGTACAACGACAGCCGCTCCAGCGCCCTTGATCCGGCAAAATCACACATCGCCACATAGCCTAAGACCTGGTCGTCATAACACTTATCCGAGTACTTCGACAGATCGCAAGGCTTACCCGTAATCAGTGATTCTGATAGTTCAGGAAATGTGTCGTTGATCTCCCGCCTGATTTTCACATCGATCAGCTCGTTCTGCATCCGCTCAGCGCGTTGGAGCCGCCACGCGAGGCTGACGATCCGCTCGGCCAGGAGCGATTCCATCGTCCCGACGGGATCCAGCTCCTTGAGCATTTCATCGCGTAAAGCGTCGAAATCCGCCTGATTCTCGGGGATAACCACGATTTGGCGTGCAAAAAGGCCGTGCTTCGTCGCGTTTTTCGCCACCGCCGCTTTGCCTTCGGCCGTCCGCGGCCCGGTCGATTTCTGCGCATTGCGCCGATTGGCCAGAAGTTGTCCCTGAGTTGTCATTGGAGTTCCTCCAAAAAGATTTGTGATGTTCGATTTTTGAATTCTGATTGTTATTTGAGTCTGTGATATGCAAAATACTCAATACAATAGTCTAATATATGTTATATATATATCATACTTAATACGATATTTTCTGTCAACTTTTTTTATGATTTTTTTTTGGACTTGAAGGATCAACACGATGATTTGTAGCCCCGCCAAAACACGGAGAAAATTTAGCAGGGTGCGATTGTTCGCACCATGTCGCCGGGGAAGTATGCGTGCAAATGAGTGAAAAACGTAGCTAAATTGTCATTTTATGTAAAAAATTTCGAAAATTTGACAAATTCTGCGTTATAATAGATACGTTTTCCCGCTGTTCTATGAGGAGAATCGGCCATGCCACCTTTTATGGTGAGCGTCCGATCATCATACGTGTCGTTTTTGGCTAAGGCGTATCCAGTTTGCCCTCAGGGCGGAAAGGAAGGTGTCGCATGCAATCGTTCAAGAGTAGATTAGTCTTAATTGGATTAATAATCATTATTATGCTTGGCAGTGGGCATGCGAAAGCGGATTATATCTTCGGCACTCCCACAGAAGTAGAAAATGTCAACAGTTCATCTCGCGACTTAAAACCAAGCGTCTCTGCCGACGGCCTGTCACTTTTTTTCACTTCCTTCCGGCCCGGTGGGCTTGGAGGTATGGACATATGGGTGACGACGCGGAAAACGACAGATGACCCATGGGGTGAGCCCGTGAATCTTGGATCACCCGTTAACAGTTCGGCGTGGGAGACGGGGTGCATCTCGTACGACGGTCTGTCATTCTACTTGAGCTCCACCCGAAACAGAGGGAGTAATGCCAATGCGGACCTCTGGGTCACGACTCGATACACAATACACAGCGAATGGGAAACCCCTATGAACCTTGGCCCAACGGTCAACAGTTCGGTTGACCAATGTTACATAAGCATTTCGGCCGATGAGCTGTCGCTCTATTTTTCCTCCAATCGGGGCGGTGGGTATGGCGCGTATGATCTATGGGTGACAACGCGGGAAACGATACACGATCCATGGTGCACTCCGGTGAATCTTGGGGCGACGGTCAACAGTGCGGCCTACGAAGTAGACCCTGGCATCTCGGCTGACGGACGGATCCTCTTTTTTGCCTCTGACCGGTCTGGCGGGTACGGCGGCGATAGCGACATATGGATGACGAGCCGGGCAACGACAGACGAGCCATGGGGCAGGCCGGTGAATCTTGGTCCAATCCTCAACAGTTCGGCGTCAGAAGATTACCCGAACGTCTTAGCCGACGGCTCGACCCTGTTCTTCCGTTACAGCCAGTCCGGTAGGTACAGTGGTGGGAATATCTGGCAAGCGCCCATCATTCCCATCGTTGACTTCAATGGTGATCGCATTGTGGATGCCTAGGACATGTGCATCATGGTGGACCATTGGGGTGAAAATTATTCCTTATGTGATATCGGCCCAATGCCTTGGGGCGACGGCGTTGTGGATGTGGAGGACCTCATCGTCCTTGCGGAGCATTTATTTGAAACAATACCCGGCCGGCCCATCCAACCATGAAAATAAACATTGGCAACAATGTTGAAAGGAAGGTGCAAAATGCAGCGGTTAAATGGTTACAAAATGAGGTTGATGTTAGTTGGAATTGCGGCCGGGATTGTCATTGGTGGCGGGCGTGCGGAGGCCGATTTTACCTTCGGCACGCCAAAAAACATGGGGCCTCCAATCAGCACTCCGTATGGGGAATTAGGATGTTTAATTACTGCTGATGGCCTGGAGATGTATGTTAATTATTATAACAAGCCGGGAGGGCATGGTGGTTTTGATATATGGGTTTACACGCGGGAAACAATCAATGACGACTGGGGTGCTCCCGTTAATCTTGGATCGCCGGTTAATACTGGTGGGCTGGATAATCTTAGTTCATACATCTCGCCTGATGGATTAGAGCTCTACTTCAACTCTTACAACAGATCAGGTGGATATGGTGAATATGATATATGGCTAACAACAAGGGCTACAAGAGATGATCCATGGGGTGAACCTGAGAATCTTGGGCCGACTGTCAACAGTTCAGCTTGGGACTTTTCTGCGAGCATTTCACCC
>Ga0272441_10011734_pt1 | contig 12941 bp, 14 predicted proteins | sample SSMProp6N_FD_193582 | JGI IMG/M metagenome (GOLD analysis project Ga0272441, IMG submission 193582) | Marine sediment archaeal communities from Little Sippewissett salt marsh, Falmouth, MA, United States - SSM-Prop-6N | ecosystem: Environmental > Aquatic > Marine > Wetlands > Sediment ...
GGTCTTGGTTTTCTCTGTGTCCCTCTGTGCTCTCTGTGGTGAAAACAGGTCTGGCTTTGGCTTTTGCTTTTTCTGTCATCTGTACGCTGCTCGCCGCCACCTGCCTTTTCCGCCATCGTTACAAGGTGTAAAGGGGAACATTCAGTCTTTTAAAATGTTTTGTGTTGAAAGTGGCGACATCCGCCGACTGCCCCCGTGCCGCCGCAGCTATGTAAGAGTCCGCGAAATCCTGGCCGGTTTGTTGGGCAAGCTCCAGCGCCTGAAGAACGAGATCCTGGTCCGTTACGGTTAACCCACCGAAACTGACGATACTGGTCAGTATTTCAATAACCCTCTGCTGTGTGACCTTGTAGGCGGCTTTGAGAGTCCAGGCGATTTCAAAAAACACGGGAGGGCCCGTAACCAATTGGACCTTGCCTTCCGCAGCGCCTTTGAACAGGGCTTCGGCTTTTTCGCACTGCTTTTCATCGTCCTCCGTAAAAAAACGAATGAATACGTTTGCGTCCACGAATACGGTTTTCATGGGTGGGTTCCCATAACATGCCCTGCTGCGTGTTTTTCAAAAAGTGCTTGCTCGTCTTCCGGGGGGACCGCCTTCCCAAGGCAGCCTTTCAAAGCCAGAAGACTGTCCGCCTTTTTCAGCGAAAACCCTTCCGGGGTTTCTTCAAAAAGAATCTTGTCCCCGCTGTTTATACCAAGTTTTTTGCGAATATAGGCTGGCAGCGTAACCTGCCCCTTGGTGGAAATGGTTCCGATAAGCATTTGCCTCACCTCTCCGGTATCCTGCGACATGTAGGTATATTATAGCAGAGTAAGGAATAGGTATAAAGTAGGGTAACCGCTTGTATTTTGGACCCTTCCGGCATGAGGGGTGACATCAACAGCCTGTCATTCCGAACGTAAGCGACGGCGTGCCCCGAGCGAAGCGGCTGGGTAAGAATCTCGGGTTTAGTTCAGTGAGGAGTAAGGAGGAAGGAGTCAGGAGTGAGGAGTCAGGAAAATCAACACCCGGCCCGAGATTTCTCGGCATCGCTACGCGATTTCTCGAAATGACACCCAGGCCCCTTGCCTTTACACAAAGAATTGTGGTGTTGCTTTTCTCTGTGACCCACCCTGCCGCTTCGCTCCGGGTACTTCGTCTGTGATCTCTGTGGTGAAAAAGATTTTGCCCTTGCCCCTCCGGTTCACGTCTCACGTCTCACGCCTCACGTCTTACGGCTCTATTCTTTGCTGCCCGCTGCGCACCGCCCTTCCAGCCTCGTCGCTTCACTCCTCGAAACGAAACATACATTCTTGCCTTTATACAGAATTCGGTCTTGGTTTTCTCTGTGTCCCTCTGTGCTCTCTGTGGTGAAAACAGGTCTGGCTTTGGCTTTTGCTTTTTCTGTCATCTGTACGCTGCTCGCCGCCACCTGCCTTTTCGGCCATCGTCTCCTTACCCCTGCATTTATTAAACAAAATTCACCAACAGACCAATCTGTCGCATTACCTCTTTTTATGGTAAAAAGAATACAGAGGGGGTGTGCATATGAGAAACATATTCCTGGTGCTTGTCGTTATCCTGATAGAGGTGTTGTGTTTCTCCGGAACCTCTTTTGCGGGCTCCGATAAAGCAGTGTTACCCTTTAGCGTTGTCGCATCCGGCAACAACAGCGGCTACGATGAAAGGACGCTGTTATTGGTGGAGACCCGTGAGGAATGGGAAACTGTGTGGGCCACGGCAAACAGCCGCGTGCTTCCCGCTCCTCCCCTGCCCCGGATCGATTTTCAAACGCATTTTGCCGCAGCTGTTTTCATGGGACAGAAGCCTACAGGCGGCTACTCGGTACATGTCGACTCCATTATCGATGAAGGAAACAGGGTTGTTATATTTCTTCGAGACGAATTCCCCCCGGAGGACGCCATGCTGACCCAGGCGCTGACGCAGCCCTGGCAGGTAGTGGTTTTTGAACGGACATGCAAGCCCGTTTTCTTCAAAACGCTTGAATAGATCTGATCTCTGTTGCGGGGCTGTGACCGAAAGGGGTTGGTCCGCTTGATTAAGTTGTTATCACTTGCATTGCTTGTGTTCGCTCTGGTGGTTTGTGTCGCGCCAGGGGTATTTGCTCACTCCTGCGATTATGTCGAGGGAGAAGTTATTGTAAAGTTCAAGTCGGGAGTATCGGCGACCGTATTACGCTCGTCAGGTGAAAGGGAAGCCGACACAATAAGAGTATTCTCGTCCCTTTCCGCCGAATCGGGGAAACAGATCGCTTTGGTGCGCTCTGAAGCCAAAACCACGGAGCAATTGATGGCAGAGTACGGCGACATGGACAATGTCGAATCTGTGACGCCGAATCATTACATTTACGCAACCAGCACTCCGAACGATACTTATTTCGGAGATCAGTGGGGTCTTCACAATACAGGCCAGAGCGGAGGCACCTACGACGCCGATATCGATGCTCCCGAGGCGTGGAATCTACGAACCGGAGCGGGAAGCACCGTTTACGTGGCGGTGATCGATTCAGGAATAAACTACGACCACCCCGACCTGGCGGCCAACGTCTGGTCGGGCAAGGGGTACGATTTTGTCAACGACGACAGCGATCCCGCGGATGACTACGGACACGGAACCTTCGTGGCGGGTGTAATTGGAGCTGTCGGCAACAACGGAAGAGGGGTTTCGGGAGTCAACTGGTCCGTGCGGATGATAGCGCTCAAAGTGCTAAATGGTAGCGGCAGCGGAACTGTCTCCGATGAGATCGAAGCCATTGAATGGATAACTCAAAAAAAACGTGATGGCATGAACATCGTAGCGGTCAACGCCTCATATGCAGGTTATTCGTACAACGCTCTGGAGCGTAGCGCTATTGAGGAACTGACGGTCCTAGGGGTGCTGTTCGTAGCAGCCGCCGGGAACGATGGAACAAACAACGACGGCGCCACGCCCGCCTATCCGGCGTCTCACAACCTTGCCGGAATTATTTCGGTAGCCGCCTCAACGCGCAACGACACGCTGTGGTCCAGCTCCAACTACGGCTCAACGGCTGTTGATCTGGCCGCACCGGGTGCTTCCATATGGAGCACGTATTATCCGGGGACGGTTTACACGTCTTCTTCCGGAACATCGGCCGCCGCTCCCTTTGTAACCGGAGCGGTTGCCATGCTTGCGGCCAGATTTTCTTCCGATTCTAGTACACAGCGCAAGGCGAGAATCCTCGACAACGTTGACACGAAATGGGCGTTTTCAGGCAAGTGTGTAACAGGCGGCCGCCTCAACCTGTACAAGGCCATGGGAGGTTCAACGAACGGTGGCGGCGGCGGAGGAGGTGGCGGTTGCAACGGGGGCTTTGCCCCTGCGGCGCTGCTGTTCGCGATTCCGCTCTGGTTTTTGGCGAAAAAGAAATAAACCGACCCAAAAGGCGGGACCCGAACGGGGGTTCCGCCTTTTTTCTGACCGACCGAGCCTCCAGTGCTTGCATTTATCTGGAAATGTAAATAGAATAAAATTGATCAGAGTGTCATCATAAAACTGCTTCAGAGGCATCACATATTAGAATAAAAGGGGGTCTGGCGGTAATTTCTACTGAATATCTAACGAAAAGAGGTGCAGAAAGTTGAAAAACAAAAGAATAACCATAACACTGATTGCGGTAATGGCGGCGATGTTGTGCTTTTGTTCAGTTGTGTTTGGTGGAAGGGAATATTGGGAATATACAGTGACCCCGAACGCTGATTCTCTCTCCGTCCTGAATGCCGCTGTTCAGCAGGCTATAAACGACCTTGGTATTCCGGCGGGCACTACGCCCATCCTTACATTCGGCTTGATTACCTCTATACAAGATGAAAACTTGTCCGAATTGGGTAGTTCACTTGGTGTAGTACCTTCTTATATCACTGACGCGAACGTTGGCGAGGACTCTGGGCCAAGCTGGGTTGAGCAAGGTGAGATAACCGATATGGATTTCGACACAATGCTCAGCGCGATGGGGTATTACATAGAGATCGACGAAGTGGGCGACGTGTTGCAGGCTGAAGACGACGTTGAAACCGTTGATGCTACGCTTGTAAACATGCAGATTCAGTTCACCCGGGACAAACTGTCGGAACTCGGCGTTTCGGATGCTGACCTGGAGTTCCTTTTCGACAGCCCGGTGGCCTCTGCGGATGAAGTGCGTGAAAGTTTTTTTGATGAATTTACATATTTCAAGGTTTTTGACGAAGCCGACCCGGCGCTTGACCCGGTTGATATCGTAGCATGGCTGAAAGAAGCAGACGGCGGAGGTTACGTAGACACGTTCCCGGAGGACTTCGTCGATTTTGAGATCAGCGGGGATAATCTAACGACTGGTGTTACATTTACCCTGCTAGACGCGGCCCCGGAATCGGGCGCCGATCCTATGAAGGTCCTTACCATTGAGGATGCTGTGTCGCCTGACTTGTTCTTTATATGGGACGGCAACAACGACGGTTATTTCCGCGATCCTGTGGCTCTTGGGTCTGAAGGATCGGGGACATCTTCCTCCGGCGGTTCGGGCGGCTGCAACGCGGGCTTTGCCCCGGCGGCGTTTTTGCTCGCCGTTCCGCTGTTCTACCTGGCCCGCAGGAAGAAATAGGCAAACTGCCTGCAAAATTGCTTTGATACAACGAGGAGCCGGGGTATCCCGGCTCCTTTATTTTTGCCCTGGCTGTCATTTCGAATCCCGAAGGGTGACGGCGCGCCCCGAGCGAAGCGGCTGGGTAAGAATCTCGGGCTTCGGAACCTGGTAAAACGTTAGACGTGAGACGTGAGAAAAAGCAGGTTCAACACCAAGATTTCTCGGCATCGCTACGCGATTTCTCGAAATGACACCCAGGCCCCTTGCCTTTACACAAAGAATTGTGGTGTTGCTTTTCTCTGTGACCCACCCTGCCGCTTCGCTCCGGGTACTTCGTCTGTGATCTCTGTGGTGAAAAACGATTTTGCCCTTGCCCCTCCGGTTCACGTCTCGCGCCTCACGTCTTACGGCTCTATTCTTTGCTGTGCGCTGTCAGCTGATAGCTGCCAACTGTTTTTTCAACTGCTCTTCAAACCGCTCCATATCCTTAAACAGAATGGTATTCAGGCCCATGGCGGAGGCGCGCTCCACATTGCCCTCGTTGTCGTCGATGAACAGTATTTCCTCCGGAGGCAATCCGACCGCCGCCGCCAGGTCGGTAAAAGACGTGGGGTCCTTTTTTGTCTTGCCGGTGTCCCAGCTGTTTATTACCGGGTCAAAGAGGTGAAGAAAAGGCGTTTTTGCGTCCAGTTCCTTCAGCCAGCCCGCCTGGTCGGTCAGCATGGCCGTGCGGTATCCCTTTTCCTTAAGGTCCGCGGTTGTTTTAAGCATGCTGGGCCGAACCACGAACCGCGAAAGCACCATGTCGCGGAGTACTGCGTCGCCTGCCGTAACGCCGCTGCGTTTGCGGAATTCTTCCCACATGTCGGCTTCCGTACACCCGGCTTCCACGAAACGCACATCGAAAACCAGTTTAAAGGCCATGTCGATAGTTTCTTGAGGGTCCAGTCCAAAATTGGATGCTATGGCGCGCATGCCCTCACGGAAGCCCTCCTCGGCTATAACTCCGCCGAAGTCGAATGCCACGCAGCGGATAGCGCCGTTCGTCGATCCGCCTGTCACTGGGTTGTAGCCTTTTCGTTGTCGCTGCGTGTGAAAACGTATTTCAGCCCGTCGAACGGGGTGGGAAGCACCCTGCTTCGGAGAATGACCTCGTCCTCCTTCTGTTCCACCGATTTCAGCGTCAGGGGGAAAACGAACTCGTTCAGGTCGATGATGGGCTGTATCTTGGATATGGCCTTTTCCGTCAGGTACTCTGGCACGTCCATCCTGTTGACCCTCATGGAGTAGTCCTCCAGCCATACCTGTTTGCCGCCCACGATGCCGAATGTACCTTCGAGTTCTATAAGGATATCCAGCCTGAAGATAAAGGTGGCCAGGTAGTAGCCCTTTACGTAGACCCCTCCGTTCTGAAGGTCCAGTGAAATATCGTGCCAGTGGCCGTCGTCGTCGCCGAATTCGTCGCTTACAAGGGCTTTGTTGACGTCGCTTTCCCTTATAACGGCGCGTGCGTAGACCATAAGCATGTCTTCTATATCGGGTCCTTCTTCCGTCCATTCGTCGCAGGGGGTGAACTGAACGTCAAGCGCCTCGATCTCCAGCCTGTCTATGCGCACCCCGCCGAGGTTACAGCCGGTGAGGTCGAGGAAAAGGTGGCGTACCCTGCCGGCATCGTCGGGTTCCTCGCTCAGTGTCATTTCCATTTGTTCGGGTTTCAGGCCTTCGGCGAACGCTTTGAAGAGTGTTTCCCCCCTGCCGGAACCTTCCACCTTGTCACAGAAGCTTTTTACCTGGTCTCCCCATGCCGGCAAAGCCGCCAGGGATATGATTGCGGCGCAAAGTATAGCTGTATGGATTCGTCTCATCTCAAACCTCCGGAATGCGGGATATTCTCCCGTGGGTAATGAAATTTTCGTACAAAATAGTACCATGGAACAGGGGTTGCGTTTAGGTAATTCTGCGGATAACGATAAAGGCGGAGGTGCGTGCGCTGTTTGAAAGAGCGCGAGACCTTTTAAACAAAGGCCGTTTCGACGAGGCAGTGTCCCTGCTTTCAAAAGAGCCCGATTCACCGGCGACGCGTGAACTATGGCTATTGCTGGCGGAGAGGGCCGCCCGGGAGGGGCGATTTATCCTTGCCGAATACGCTTATAAAAAGGGTCTGGGGCTACAGGTCTTATGGTAGGTGCAATATTGACCGTTGCGCGTTTATGTGGTAAGAATTGCACATAAATGGAGGAATAGTCATGGGGTACAGGGAAACTTTCCGAAACAAGGTGGAAATCTTCAAGGCCCTTTCACATCCCGCGCGACTCGAAATAGCCGAAAGGCTGTCGGAAAGGGAGCATTGCGCCTGCGAAATTGCAGAATGGTTCAGACTTGACCGCACGACGGTAAGCAAGCACCTTGCGGTGCTGAAGCAGAGCGGGGTGGTGAGCGATCGCAGGGACGGGCACAATATCTACTATTCGCTCAGGCTTGCCTGCCTTGTTCCCATGATGAGATGCATGGAATTTCCAATTGACGAGAGCACGGAGCCAGCGACAGGAGGTTGTCGAAGTGAGAAAGATACAGATACTGGGAACGGGATGCGCCAGGTGTACGAAACTTGCGGAGGTTGCGGAACAGGCCGCCCGTGACATGGGAATGGATTTCGAGATCGTAAAGGTGACCGACCTTAACGAAATACTGGATTTCGGCGTTATAGCAACGCCTGGCCTCGCCGTAGACGGTCGGTTGTTGAGTTCGGGCAAGGTCCCCACGCCCGAAGAGACAAAAGCGCTGTTCGCAAAACTGTAACCGGTGACAGCAGGGCCGAAAGGCCCTGTGTTTTCTGGATCTAGTGTGCAATATATTGCACATATACGGGAGGTAAGAGCAATTGTCTGAACGTCGAAAATGGATCCTGGTGGTTACGGTTTTTCTTGTGTTTTACTTTTTGCCGTCTGATGAATCAATGCTTGCAAGGGCGGTCGGGGAAAGCCTGGGTATGCTTCACGAGTATGCCCGCGAGCATGTGCTTTTGTGTCTGATACCGGCGTTTTTTATCGCCGGGGCCATAAGCGTTTTTGTTTCCCGGCAGTCCGTATTGCGCTACCTGGGCGCGGGCGCGCGTAAATGGACGGCCTATTCGGTAGCGGCGGTTTCCGGCGGCGTGCTGGCCGTCTGTTCCTGCACGGTGCTTCCCCTGTTTGCCGGGATATATAAAAGAGGGGCGGGGCTGGGGCCCGCTACTGCGTTTCTGTATTCGGGCCCGGCCATCAACGTGCTGGCCATTGTTCTTACGGCGCGTGTGCTTGGGCCGGAACTGGGGCTGGCAAGGGCCGTGGGCGCGGTGCTCTTCAGCGTGCTCATAGGGTTGGCCATGGCGTTCCTGTTCAAAAGGGAAGAAAACGAGCGTCAGGAGGGGTTTGCGGATATTCCGGAGGAGCCCGAAAGCCGGAGCCTGACGCAGACATCCCTACACATGGCCGGGATGATCCTGTTTCTGGTTTTCGCCAACCTCCCCAGACCGGTTACAGGAGAAGGATTCTGGAGCCTGCTGTACGGGGCAAGGTGGTTTATAGCCACTGGAGGCCTGCTGCTTACGGCGGCCGCGTCCATGCTCTGGTTCAGGCCCGATGAGCGTTCCTCGTGGTTCGAGTCTACCCGCAGTTATGCTCTTCAGGTTTTACCGCTGCTTTTCGTCGGGGTCCTTGTTGCGGGGTTCCTTCTGGGGAGGCCGGGTAGCGAGGGCCTGATACCGGGCCGTTTCGTGGAACAGCTTGTGGGAGGAAACGGGTTGTTCGCCAACCTTGCGGCCTCAGTGGCGGGCGCCTTCATGTATTTCGCCACCCTTACGGAGGTTCCGATACTTCAGGGTTTGCTGGGAGCGGGAATGGGCGACGGTCCCGCTCTGGCTCTTCTTTTGGCTGGTCCGGCTCTTTCGCTGCCGAACATGCTTGTGATACGCAGCGTTCTGGGCGTAAGAAAAACTGTTGTCTACGTAGCGCTGGTTATCGTAATGTCGGCTGGCGCCGGAATGATTTTCGGGGCGTTTGCGTAAAAAGGGGAGTGGTCGCGTTGAAAAGGATACTGTTTCTCTGCACGGGCAATTCGTGCAGAAGCCAGATGGCGGAGGGCTGGGCCCGTGTGCTTAAAGCGCACGAAATGGAGGCGTGGTCGGCGGGAACGGAGCCTACATCGGTAAACCCGCTGGCGGTAAAGGTAATGGAGGAGGTCGGAGTCGACATATCCGGCCAGAGCAGTAAACACGTTTCAGAGGTGATGTCCGTTTCCTTCGACATGGTAATAACCCTTTGCGGCGACGCGCGGGACACCTGCCCGATATTCCCCGGAGAAGCGCGTGTGGTCCACCACGGCTTCGAGGACCCGGCGCGCATGGAGGGTAGCAGCGAGGATGTGCTTGATGGCTTTCGCAGGGTGCGTGACGAAATACGGGAATTTGTAACAGGCGTAACCGTATGATCCGGTGTCCCTTTTGTGTACACAATCCCCTTGCTTCGTGGTATGCTTCGCGTTGAAATGCCGGGAGGATGATACACATGCTTCAGCGCAACAGTCGCAAGGCGGTTCTTGTAGCCGACGGCGCAATGTTCGTTATCGCCATGTTCTGGGGTTCGGGGTTCGGCGTCACCGGGTGGCTTCTGGGACGCGTCTCACCCCTGTGGCTTATTGCGATGCGCTTCGTGCTGAGCACCGCTATCCTTGCTCCGGTCCTCTGGCGGCGGCTGCACCTGTTGAGCAGAAAAGATCTTATGCTCGGCTGTGGGCTGGGTGCGCTTTGCGCGATAACCTTTATTGCGCACGTCATGGGCCTGATGTTCACGTCGGCGGGCAAGCAGTCGTTCATTGCGGGCTCGAACGTGGTGATGGTCCCGCTTCTGTTCGCTCTCTTTTACAGAAAAATGCCCTCCCTGGTAGCCACCCTGGGAGCCGTGCTGACCACTGCCGGGCTTCTGGTAATGGCCTTTACGCCGGGCATGACGTTCAATGTCGGTGATTTCATTTCACTGTTTCTTGCCCTGGGCATCGCTCTGCATGTTCTGTTTACGGGGAACCTCAGCCGACGAATGGATCCTTCGGCGCTGGCGCTGGTAATGATGGCGTCGTCCGCGGTGCTCCTGTTGGCGTTCGCCGTTATTTTCGAGCCTCTCCCCGACCTGGCCTCATTTTCCCTTAAGGTGTGGGGAGGCATAGCATACGTGGCCGTATTCGTTACGGTGATCCCGTTTCTGGTGCAGATCATCGCCCAGCGTTACAGCCCCGAAGTGCACGCGGCCATAATACTTTCGCTGGAAAGTCCATCCGGTTACTTTATTGCCGTCTTCATGGGGCAGGAAATGCTTAACGCACAGGTAGTCATGGGAGGCTTCATCATCCTTGCGGGGGTCATACTGGCCGAAATCGACACCTTTGTTCGCAGTCGTTTCCCCGCCCTGTCTACCGAGTCCGGAAACGCCGACCGGGAAAACGCCTGACGATGAAAAGAGTGCGCTCCCTTATTCCGCAACTGATATCCGCCAACTTCGGCATAATGTGCTTCAGCTACATATATTTTCTGCTGCCGCTGTACCTGGAGCACGTGGGTATTTCGGCTCCCCAGACGGTTGGCTGGATACTGGGCGCCTACTACGCGGCCTCCACGCTTCCCAGACCCTTCATGGCTTTCATCGTTGAAAAACTGCCCTTCCGAAGCACACTGTCCGCCGCCGTGCTATTGTGTCTGGCCGGTAGCGCAGGCCTCGCCCTTTCGGGGAGTTCGGTGATCTTCATGTGGCTCTGCCGTCTTGTAATGGGGTTTTCGTTCGGGCTGTTTCTGGTGGCGGTGACCACCTACCAGACGATGGTGGTGCCCGACGAAGTTCGCGGGGGAACGTTCGCTCTGGTGACGGTGGGTGCGATGGCGCCCTTCCTCGTTGTTGTCCCAACGGCCGACTGGTTCCTGCAGAGGGGCCATTTCGAAGCATACATCTGGATGGGCCCCGTAGTGGCGCTGGGCTGCCTTGCGCTGGCGCTGACATTCCGCCCCGTGGGTGACTCCCGGCCTTCGGGCGGTGAAACATGGGGTACATGGAAAGAACTGTTCGCTCTGGGTCCCGTGCGTACGCTTTTTGTTTCGGCCGTCCTCTATGGGTTGACCGACGCCGCCGTCATATCCATATCGACGCTGGCTATGGACAGGGGGCTTATCTCTTCGTTTTTCATGTCGGCGTTCGCCGCGGGAGCTGTGCTTGTGCGGTTAGCGGGGTTCAGGCTCATGGACAGCCTGCCCCGGTTCGTAATGGCCGCCTGGATATTCGCTTTCACCTCGGTGGCGCTGATGCTTACGGCCTGGGCGACTACGAACGCCATGTTCGCTGTGTGCGGTTTTCTGTACGGTCTGGGGATAGGTGTGGGGTTCCCGCTCTATCTTTCGCTGATAGGCGACGTGGCCCCGCCGAGGCTTCGGCCCAAGGCTACGGCAATGCTCTGGTTTATTCTCGACGGCTGTTTCTTTGTTACGCCCGTGATAATGGGTTACGCCTCAACGGCCTTCGGCGTTGCGGGGGCGTTTCGAATTGTTCCCGGGGTGATCTTTTTTACCGCGCTTCCAGCCTGGCTTTTTTTATGGAAGCCCCTTGTTCGGAGTTCGAAAAAGAACCCTTCCTGACCACAACACCTTCCACACCGGCCAGACCCATAAGGTTCCTTGCCCTTACAAGAGCGGAGAAGCCCTTTCCGCTTGCTGTGACCATCTTTCTTTCCAGCGGCGTGTATTCCATGGTTATCCGTTCCAGAAGCAGCAGCCAGCCGTATTCGGTGGCCACGGTGTACGACAGCGCCTCATGGGCCAGGTTCGCCGGATCTTTCAATTTTTCAAGCTGCTGTACCGCGTTGTCAATGGCCTGGGACGCCTCTTCGGCTATGGCGTCGTGAATACCCTCATCCGTGTTTCCTGAATCCGCCTGGAAAAAGTGGCTTTCGAGGAAGGATCTCACACGCGTCAGGTCGTCCCAGTGGGTTTCTCCCATTATTCTTCCCTTTATCATCTGCTTTACGGCTACGTACAGGTTTTCGGCCATGTCTGTTTGCAGGTCGGTTTCGGGCAGGCTGTTTTTGTCCAGCGACCGGGCAAGGTCGCGCGCGGCCACGTGCCGCAGAAGCAGTGCGGTTTCCAGTCCGTTTTTGGCTTCAAAAAGCAGAGATCTCACCTCGGCGGGCAGATTTCGTGGTATGGAGAGGCCGCACAGGCTGGACCGTGCTGCGCCGAACGCCCTGACGGCTCTGCGAAATATCCTGTCTCTTGACTCGGTGTCAATTTTTCCCAAAAGAAACCTGTGCGTGGTATCGGCCAGAACAATCCAGCTCAGTTCGGCGTTTTCCCAGATGGAGAGCAGTTCGTTCTGAAAAGAAATAAAGGCCTTCTGCCGGATAGTTGGCTTTTGCGCCGAAAGCAGAACCGCCCGGGTCTCGCCGTTTCTTTCCAGGGTAACGATGAGCGAACGGTCACCGTTTTGAGCCGCGTCGAGAAGCGCGTCTGTCTGCGGTCTCTCCAGAGATTCAACCGGAACAAAGTCGATGGCCACTATCCGGTCATCGGGCAGTATCTCCCCGGCCGGGGCGGAGGAGGCGAAAACAAGCATTATTGCCGGAATAATAAACGCAGTAACGCAGTAACGCAGTTTCGTGTTTTCAATTCCGGTTTTCCTCCCTTTAGAGGCGTGAGACGTAAGGCGTGAGACGTGAGACGTGAGACGTGAGAAAAAGCAGGTTCAACTCCGAGATTGTATGCCGTAACAGCTACAAGTCTGGCGGGTTCAAGTCCCGCGAAAGGAGTTGTCCGTACACCTTTGTAGCGAAGGGGAGCAGCGTCCGGGTAACCGGGGGTTGTAAGTTCCCCCGAGCAAAGCCGCAGGCCGTAGCGAAAGCGAACCTGCATGTAGCCTCGTCAGTTGATAATGGAGCAGCCGACCACGTAATCTCGGTGGGAAGGCCGCAGACGACGGAACGGGATAACGGAAGCATTCCGTCGGGGCTTCCGGGGTAACAGGGGCGGCATGCGGTGGAAGACATGTAGCGCAGTGCGGGAGATCCGCTGCGGTGGAAGAAACTCCAACCGGAACGTATAAGGCGAAAGCCGAAATCGTTACGGGCCGCACGCGGAAGTCGGAGGGGCTCATAGTACCGCTATCAGGGTCAGGGACAACATAACCCGACCCGAGGGAAGGAGCCCTGCTTTGTTCACGCAACCGAAGAGTGGAGGGTCAGGGGATTGCCATGAAGCTAACAACCCCGGAAAAGATCAGAACGCTTCAGAGGAAGCTCTACGTCAAGGCCAAGCGGGAACCACGTTTCCGTTTCTACGCCCTGTACGACAAG
>Ga0272441_10011736_pt1 | contig 12940 bp, 10 predicted proteins | sample SSMProp6N_FD_193582 | JGI IMG/M metagenome (GOLD analysis project Ga0272441, IMG submission 193582) | Marine sediment archaeal communities from Little Sippewissett salt marsh, Falmouth, MA, United States - SSM-Prop-6N | ecosystem: Environmental > Aquatic > Marine > Wetlands > Sediment ...
CGTTGCCGATGTAAATCTGGAGCTGAAGGAGAGAATCGCCTACCAGCCCCCCGTGTGCGATGTGTTCAAAAGCGATTTCACCACCCTGGTGACCGACCCGCAGTATCAATTCGAGATCGATAAGGAAGCCCACCGGCAGCTGTCGCACATCATCGCCAACACCGTCCAGAGAGTTGAGGGCAGTGACGATGCCGCGGATGATGTCAAGAAGAACTATCGAAAGGCGCGCAACATCGGCATTGTCTTCTCCGGCGGACCATCACCGGGAGGCCACAACGTTATTGCCGGCCTGTTTGACGCCGCCAAGAAAATCAATCCACAGACGCGGATCTTCGGATTTCTCATGGGTCCCGACGGCATCATCGACGGCGACCACATGGAGCTGACCCACGAGCAGGTGGACCAGTACAGAAATGTGGGCGGATTCACCATGATCAAGACCGGGCGCACCAAAATCGATGACCGAAAGAAAATGAACCTGTCCCGGGAAACCTGCAAACAGCTGGAGCTGGACGCCCTGGTGGTGGTCGGCGGTGATGATTCCAACACCAACGCCGCCTTTCTCGCCCAGAATATGTTCGAAGACGGCGTCCAGGTGATCGGCGTCCCCAAAACCATCGACGGCGACATCCAGGTCCGTGACGCCCAGGGCAAGGTGCTGTGCGCCATGTCCTTCGGGTTCCACACCGCCGCCCGCGCCTTCTCCCAGGCCATCGCCAACCTATGCACCGACGCCAGTTCGGACGTCAAGTACTGGCACGTGTGCAAGGTCATGGGCCGCGTGGCCAGCCACCTGGCGTTAGAGGTGGCCCTTCAAACCCACGCCAACATGACCCTGATCGGCGAAGACCTGGCCGACTACGTAGACTATGCCCGGCTGGAGAAAGCCGAAAAAGCGGGTGTGGTGGACTACACCGCTTACGGCATGACCCTGCGGCACCTCTCCCGGGTGATCTGTGACGCCATCCTGGAACGATCCACTGTGGGGAAGAACTACGGCGTCCTGGTGCTCCCGGAAGGAGTGCTGGAATTCATCAACGAGATTCAGGTGTTCATCATCAAACTCAACACAATCATCGGCAACTACAACAAGATGCACGATCGAGATTTTCACACCGCCTTTCCCACATTGGACGACAAGTTGGAGTACCTGCGCCGGCTGGTACGGGGTATCCGCAAGGACGTTTCCTACAATGTGTGGAATGCCCGGGACGACGAGCTGTTCAACGACATCCCCGAATTCTTTCAGGAGGGACTGCTCACCGAACGGGACAACCACGGCAATTTTCAGTTCTCCCAGGTCAAGACAGAAAAGGTCATCCTTGACCTGGTGAAAGACTACCTGGGCATTTTAAAGGAGAAAGGCCATTACAAGATCGGTATCCAGGATGCGCAGTTCGTCAAGACCATGCAAAAGGGGGGACTGGATCCGGAGCGTTACGGGCCCATTCTTTTCGAAAACTGGAAGCAGGCCCGGTACCTGATGATCAAAAAAACCATCATCTCCAAAAAAACCCTCAAGACGGCGCTGGTCAAATCCGGTTTCCTGGGCGACGACGAGCCTATTCCGGCGCCCATCGACAAAATCTTCGAGCAGTCCGTCCCCAAATTCAAAACCCAAACCCACTTCTACGGCTACGACGGCCGGGGGAGCGACCCCACCCGATTCGACTGCACCTATACCTACAACCTGGGGCTGACCGTTTTCAGCCTGATCGCCAACGGTGCCACCGGTCAAATGGCGGGCATCTTGAACCTGGAGCAGGATTTTTCCCGCTGGCGGCCAATCGGCATACCCATCGCCCCGCTCATGCACCTGGAGGAACGCAAAGGCAAACTTGAACTGGTGCTGGAAAAAAGCATCGTGGATGTCAACTCCCCGGCATTCCGAGTCGTAAAAACCTTCCGCGACAAATGGCTGGCCGCCACTCCGGAAGAAGATCACTACCGTCATCCGGGCCCCATCCGTTTTGCCGGCAACAGCGAGGAAAACAGACCGATCACCTTGCTGCTCAACGCAATGGAAAGGGACCTCTCCTCGCCCGATGAGAAGGCTGCCGAATAAATATTCTTGGCCCAAAGCACCCGGTTTTCTACCCTTAGAAACTGGTCCCCCACAGCCGCACGCGTGATCAAGAGGACCGCCGGATCAACCGCCGGAATGGGTCCGGTTGAAAAGCCCGAAAACATCCATATAGTTGGACATGATGATGATGTGCAATCGTCGGCTTGTCGTTTGCCGACGTGAGGGGTATTCATGATTCGTGGTCGGTTCGTCTTGTTAATGATTGCCGCCGCAGCGCTTGTTGGCGGTGCCTGTTCCACTGGGCCTGAGCCCTTGCGGCAACCATCGAGGAGCCTGAAGGAGTTGGTGGGGCCGATACAAAAATCGGTGGTAACGGTCGTTAACTACGATGTGGATGGCGACATATCATCCATCGGCAGCGGCTTCTTCATTTCAGAAAGCGGTATACTGGTAACCAATTTCCACGTATTGGACGGTGCCTACAGCGCAAGCATCAAAACAGTGGACGGCAGTCAATATCCGGTGGCGGCGGTCCTGGCCAAAAACCGGCTGGTCGACCTGATCAAGGTCCGCGTTGACATCGGGGGCAACCGGGCGACGCCTGTCGTTCTCGCCAGAGAGCAGCCCGCCGTTGCGGACAGTGTTTTCGTGGTCGGAAGCCCCATGGGTTTGGAACAGACCGTGTCCGAAGGAATCATTTCGGCTGTGCGTGAGATGCCGGCAGGCGGAAATGTGTTTCAATTGACCGCCCCGATCTCCCGGGGATCCAGCGGCGGCCCGGTAATCAATCAGGACGGAAAAGTGGTTGGCGTGGTCACCTTTCAGGTGGCCAGGGGTCAGAATCTCAACTTTGCCGTCTCCGTGGACGCACTTGAAATGCTGACCGACGAAGCGTCGCAACCCTCCATTACCGAGTGGACCATTCGAAACTCGAGGCAGGGTCCGGCTCTGGCGGCGGCACTCTGCAGCAAAGGTTCCCGCCTCACCATTCAGGGAGAATACGAAGAGGCCTTGACCTATTTTAAAAGGGCGGCCGAAGCCAACCCGGATGATCCCGACGCCTGGTATGGGCTGGGCAGTTGCTATGTCGGCCTCGATCAGCCGGATGAGGCCATCGCCGCCTACAAGCGGCCCATCGAGCGCGACCCGGACAATGAAATGGCCCATTTTATCCTGGCCATGTATTACAAGGCCATCGGACAGTTCGAGCAGGTCATCCCCACCCTGCTAGAGGTGATTCGCATCGATCCCGCCAACCTGCGGGCACAATTCGAATTAGGCAGGGCGTATGGTGCATTGGAACGAACCGGAGAGCAAATCGACACGTTCGAGGAAATACTGGATCGCCAACCGGACCACATTCCGACGCTACTCGATCTGGGGGCCACAATGGGTAAAATCGGCCGCTACGATGAAGCGATGGCGCTGTTCACGAAAGCCGGCGGTCTGGAACCGGACAACGAATTGATCTACTACAACATCGGCGTCACCTACAGCCGCATGGACCGCCCTGAAGAGGCGATCCGTGCCTACACCCTTGCCATTCGTGCCAATCCGCGGATGGCTGCCGCCCACTACAACCTTGGAATGATGTACTTCAGTCAGGGGCGCCGCAAACGCGCCCTGGACCAGTATGAAATCCTGAAAGGTCTGGAGTCGGACGCGGCGAATGATCTGTTCGAGCGTATCTATCCGGAGATCACCAAGTAGCTCTGCTGGCGATGCGTTGCAGGATGTTAAATCCACGCCTTCACGCAATCAAGACAATACCAAGTGTCCGGTGAAGCACCAAAACAAGCAAAGGCGCCTTATTACCGACAAACGGTTCATATCTCTTTTATTCCGGTGTTTTGCTCAAATACCGCAGCATTTTTTATATTTTTTCCCGCTTCCGCATGGGCAGGATTCATTGCGTCCCACATGCTTATCGGCAATCTTTGTTTTCAGTGGGTTCAATAATATCTCCAGATCTTTTATATCCTCAGGTTTATCCGGTTCCAGCCCAATGGTATATCTCCACCCGTTTTCTTCAAACACGGATTCTAATTCTTTCACTCTTTCCGCTGTTTGTACGTTGATAACGGCAGGATTCGCAGCCGTCCCCAACTTCGCTGTTTTTTTACCGTTAAAAATTTTTTCCATTTTTTCACCTAACCGTTTGATAGGCTTCAATTTACACTTTCAAGCAACGCCTTACAATGATCGCCCATACTACTACAAACGGTTGAGTTGTCAACCAATCCTGAGTTTACGGCCGCTTGCCCGTTACCATCAGAGAAAACGACCCAGTCAGTTTTTGATGAAATGTTGCGTTACCCCCACTGCATTGATCCCTGTCCACGCCCATGGAACCAAAAAATAATTGATTCCCTATTGACCACGCCCCTGTTTCTGATAATAGCGTACTCCTGCCAATCCAAATGGGGGCCAATTTACCGCTGATGAATGATATCCAACCTGTAGCGGATCGACAGTCCGGGGTCGGTGCCCTTTTCGCATTTTTGGCCTTTCTCATATGGGGGCTGAGTCCCATCTACTGGAAAGCCCTTCACGGCGTGGGGGCATTCGAGATCATTCTGCATCGAATCCTCTGGTCATTCGTTTTTCTCATGCCCCTGGTATGTGTTGGCCGGCGGTGGGCCGAATTCAAAAATGTGATCAAAAGCCCTAAAATGCTGTCCATTCTCCTGATCACGTCCATTCTGGTGGGTGGCAACTGGCTCATCTACATCTGGGCTGTCAACAACGGTCGGGTGCTTCAGGCCAGCTTGGGCTACTACATCAACCCCCTGGTCAACATCTGCCTGGGCATGGTATTCCTGCACGAACGGTTGCGTCGGACCCAGGCGTTGGCAGTGGGCCTTGCGACACTGGGTGTGCTCAACCTCACCTTTCGGTACGGTGCGTTTCCGTGGGTCTCCCTGGCGCTGGCGTTCAGTTTCGGGGTTTACGGACTGGTCCGTAAGGTGGTGCCCGTCGGTGCGTTGGTGGGCCTGACTGTGGAAACGCTGCTACTGACTGTTCCCGCCGGCATATGGGTGTTTCACCTGCATCAAATCCAGTCCGGGGCATTTTTGTTTTCCGGGATTAAAACCGATCTGCTGTTATTGGGCACGGGGATCCTAACGGCCACACCCTTGCTGCTTTTCAACCTCGGCGCCAGACGCATCACCTTGGCCACCTTGGGATTCATCCAATACACAGCCCCTACAGGCATGCTTGTGCTGGGGATCACCGTGTTCGGAGAGCCGTTTACCAGAATTCAGGCAGTGACCTTCGGACTTATCTGGACGGCACTGGCCATCTACTCATGGGACACCGTTCGTGCCAATCGAAAACGCGCTGCCAAAAGATGAGAGGTTTATAATCGATCGATACCACGCGCTTGAGCTCGAAAATTGTAGATTTTATCAAGAATCCAAATAACTTGACAGGGTTGGCACCTTATGGTAGCGTCTTTTCGACGATATTTTGCCCGGTATCAACAATCCTGCATATAGGGTCACCGAGAGCGATGCTAACAATGCAAAATCTGGGTGATGCCGGGCGTAACCGAAAACACGATATTTTTCAACCAAGGTTAACGGGGGAGAACTTATGGATGGTCGCCAGAAGCCCGATCCGCAGACGGAAAGCGGTACCGACCTGAACGATAAGGAAGTCATCGAATTGACCGAGATTGTCGAAGAGGGAGATGGCGACAACGTCATTGATCTTAACGACATTATTGAACCGCCGGATCAGGCAATGGAAGCCGTGGTTGAACCTGAAGAAGAGGCAATCCCCCTTGTGAATGCCCTTCCCAAAGAAGAAACGACAGACTCGCCGGAAGAGACGGATGATGCAATCATCGATCTGATGGATGTAGCCACGACTCCGGAAGGTGACACCGCCGGAACCGGGATGCCGGAACCTGACACGATGCCTGATGAGACAGCCGGGGCCACAGAAGATGAGGATGATGTCATCGATCTGATGGATGTGGCGGCGACCCTGGAAAACGACACCGCCGGAACCGGAATGCCAGCGCCTGACACGACGCCTGAAGAGACAGCCGGGGCCACAGAAGATGAGGATGATGTCATCGATCTGATGGATGTGGCGGCGACCCTGGAAAACGACACCGCCGGAACCGGAATGCCAGCGCCTGACACGACGCCTGAAGAGACGGACGAAACCGTGCCGGAGGATGAACCGGTTATAGACCTTCTGGATGCCGTGGAACCACAAACGGCAGAAGCAGGAATAACGGTTGAAACGGACGATGAATTTTCAGACCTGGAGAGCAGGGCTGACGCCGTATTGACAGACGCTGGGAATGCCTTTGATGTTGAAACACCCGAGGAGGCGGCCGAAACAGCCGGGCCGGACAGCGACTTCATGATCTTCGAAGATAATCAGGCAATCATCGGCGACGTTAATGACCAACCGGAAAACACACCGGATGTTTCCGAATCGGTCGCGGCCCCTCTGGTTGTTCCCGCGTCCCCGTCGGAGCCGGTCCCGTTGACCGAGGCGCAGATCGAAGCGGCGCTGGAGCGCACCATCGAGAAAATATACGGTGAGAAGATAGAGCAGTTGATGATCCGGACCATCGAAAAAACCGTGACGCGAGAAATCGCCAGAATCAAAAATGCGCTCCTGGAGGATGAAGACGATAAGATCGGATAGCCAGGCAACCACCCTCAATCAGCACGCAACAACCTTACACGGGGATTATCATTAATCCCCTTTTCCATTTTTTCAGCGCCTGTTTGAAAATCAGGGAATCGAGGTGCAAGCAAACGTTTGCAACCGATTCATTATTTTCCAAACAGGCTTTCATGAGCCTGGGATAGATTACCGGGCCATTTTGCACAAGGAGCGTTTAGCCCATGAGCCGCGATTTGCTGGACAAAAGTTATTCCCCTGAAGCTGTTGAGAAACGCTGGTACGCATACTGGGAGCAGGAAAAACTGTTCGCCGCCGATGAGAACACGACAAAAAAGACCTATTCCATCGTCATCCCGCCACCCAACGTCACTGGCGTGCTGCACATGGGCCACGCCCTGAACAACACCATGCAGGACATCATGTGCCGCTATCGCCGACTGAAGGGCGACAGCGTCCTGTGGATGCCCGGAACGGACCATGCCGGCATCGCCACCCAGAACGTGGTTGAGAAAAAACTGGCCGCCGAGGGCACCGACCGGCACCAGCTGGGAAGAGAGAATTTCATCGAGGCCGTTTGGGGATGGCGCAAGGAATATGGAAATGCGATCATCAATCAGCTCAAACGTCTGGGTGCATCCTGCGACTGGGAGCGGGAGCGGTTCACCATGGACGAAGGACTCTCCCGGGCGGTGAGGAAAGTATTCGTCCAACTCTACGACGAAGGCCTTATCTACCAGGGGAATTACATCATCAACTGGTGCTGCCGCTGCCATACGGCCCTGTCCGACCTGGAGGTGGAGCACGAAGACCTGGACGGCCACTTCTACCACATCCGCTATCCCTATGCCGACGGCTCCGGCTCGGTGGTCGTGGCCACCACCCGTCCGGAAACCATGCTCGGGGACACCGCCGTGGCCGTTCACCCGGAAGACGAACGCTATGCGGATCTGACTGCCGAAACCGTGATCCTGCCGCTGATGAACCGTGAGATCCCCATCGTCCGTGACGCGTATGTGGACCTGTCCACCGGCACCGGCGCCCTGAAGGTAACACCGGCTCACGACCCGAATGACTTTGATATCGGAGCGCGCCACGACCTGCCCAGCGTCAAGGTCATCGCCGACGACGGCAGCATGACCGATGCGGCCGGCCGGTTCAAAGGCATGGACCGTTTTGCCTGCCGCAAGGCAGTGGTGGAATCACTGGAAGCCGAAGGGCTGCTGGAACGGGTGGAACCACATCGGCACAGCGTGGGCCACTGCTACCGCTGCAAGACCGTGGTCGAGCCCAACCTCTCGCGCCAGTGGTTCGTCAAGGCCAAACCGCTGGCCGAAAAAGCTATCGAAGCCGTCGAGACGGGCAAGACGCGCATCATCCCCGAATCGTGGACCAAGACCTACTACGAGTGGATGTTTAATATCCGCGACTGGTGCATTTCCCGCCAGATCTGGTGGGGCCACCAAATACCGGCCTGGACCTGCCAGAGCTGCCGCAAGATGATCGTGGCCATGGACGCACCCGATGTCTGCCCGGACTGCGGTTCAACCGACCTAGTCCAGGAAACCGACGTACTGGATACCTGGTTCAGCTCAGCCCTGTGGCCCTTTTCCACCATGGGGTGGCCGGAGCAAACCCAACTGCTCAAGGCTTACTACCCCACGTCGGTGCTGGTCACCGGGTTCGACATCCTCTTTTTCTGGGTGGCCCGCATGATGATGATGGGCATCCACTTCATGAAAGAGATCCCCTTCCATGATGTCTACGTGCACGCCCTGGTGCGAGACGAGGAAGGCAAAAAAATGAGCAAATCCAAGGGCAACGTCATCGACCCGCTCAACGTCATTGACCAATACGGCACCGACGCCTTCCGCTTTACCCTGGCCGCCTTTGCCGCCCAGGGACGGGATGTGAAGATGAGCGAAAAACGAGTGGAAGGCTACCGCCACTTCATCAACAAGCTCTGGAACGCCGCACGGTTTTCCCTCATGCATATAGAGAAGGGCTACGATGCCATCGATGTGAAAAACATCTCCCTGCAGGACCGCTGGATCCTGTCCCGACTGAATCGGGTGGCACGGCAGACCGAAAAAGCCCTGGATGCTTACAAGTTCAACGAGGCCGCCGGCGCCGTCTACCAGTTTGTTTGGCATGAGCTGTGCGACTGGTACCTTGAGGCCATCAAGCCCACCCTGTACGACAAGGCCGGCGACGAGGAAAAGGCTGCCACCCTCTCGGTGCTGTGGCACGTGTTCAAGGAGGCCCTGATCCTGATGCACCCCTTTGCCCCTTTTGTAACCGAAGAGATCTGGCACTCGCTTCCCGGCACCGACGGCTCGATCATGCAGGCGGCCTGGCCGGATCATATCCAGCCCGGTGACGATCCGACGGCCGAAGCGCACATGGAAACGGTGATGGCCGTCATCACCGGTATCCGCAACGTACGCGGTGAGATGAGCATTTCTCCCTCCACGGCTCTGTCCGTAGCCGTGCACGCTGAGGATTCGGGAGTCGGTAAGGTGGTGGAGAACAACAGCGACCTGATCGTCAATCTGGCCCGCCTCAACGGCATCACCATCGATGCGGCCATGAAACGACCCAAGGCGGCGGCAACGGTCCTGGTTGATGGGGCCACGGTATATGTGCGGCTGGAAGGCATCATTGATTTTGCCCAGGAGCAGACGCGTCTGGAAAAGGAAATCGGCAAGCTTTCCAAGGAACTGTCGGGTATGAACAAAAAACTGGGCAACGAAGATTTTCTCAAAAAAGCGCCCCCCGATGTCGTGGACGGTGTCCGCGAAAAACACGCCGCCCTGCTCGATAAACAGCATGCCCTGGAGGCGACCCTGGAACGCATAAAGGCCATGATGGATTGAGACCATGCATTCAATCGAAGAGTTGATACAACTGGCCCTGAAAGAAGACATCGGTCCCGGGGATATCACCACCGACAACCTGGTGGCCCCGGGTACCCGGGGAAGAGGTACGATCGTCGCCAAGCAGGATCTGGTGGTCGCCGGCCTCCTGGTGGCCGAGAAAGTCTTCAAGGCACTCGAACCGCAGATCGATTTCAACGCCCTTTACGCGGATGGAGACGGGATTCCTGCCGGCAGCACGGTGGTCAGGATTGACGGCACACTGGGCACCCTGTTAAAGGGTGAACGCACCGCCTTGAACTTTCTTCAGCGGTTGTCCGGCATAGCCACCCAGGCGCACGCCTTTGTCGGGGAGGTCGCCGGAACAGCGGTGAAACTGGTGGATACCCGCAAAACCACACCGGGCTGGCGGGTGTTGGAAAAATACGCGGTGCGCGTGGGCGGCGCCCATAACCACCGCATGGGCCTGTATGACGGTGTATTGATCAAGGACAATCACATCGCCGTATCCGGTGGTATCGCCAATGCGGTAAAAAAAGCCCGGCAGCAGGCCTCTCACCTGGTAAAGGTGGAGGTGGAGGCGGCCACCTTTGAAGAAGTAAAAGAAGCCCTGGCCGCCGGCGCAGAGATCATCATGCTCGACAACATGGATTTGGGTCAGATCCGCCAGGCCGTTCGTCTGATCGATAAAAAAGCCCTGGTGGAAGCCTCCGGCAACGTCACCCGGGGGCGGTTGAAGGAGCTGGCCCAAACCGGGGTGGATCTCATCTCCATCGGCGCCCTGACCCACTCGGCCGTGGCCGTGGATCTGAGCATGAACATCAAACCGAATTGAGGAATTCGGGATTGGGGAATGATCGCTCTCCAAGTCACTATCCAAAAGTCTCACAATTATTTAGCTCATTACCCATCGCTATATACGGGAAGGTGCCGTAAAAAGACCGAGATCAAGGCCTGCAAATCCTGAGGAATGAGGTGTATTGACGATACTCCGCAATGACGAAGGATGAGCGTAACGCAGATATCGGACTTTTTACGGCGCCCGGCATGGCAAAGTATGATCCCCATTCGCGACACGACACCGATTAAAACCGTCCCGGTGGTCAACAACACCATCATCGGCATCAATGTGGTGTTTTTTCTAGTGCAATTGGCCCAGGGGCCGGCCCAGGACCATTTCGTCTACCTTTACGGGCTGGTCCCGGCAAAGTTCACCGTGCCCCAGGTGTCGGCTTACTTCTCCCTCGGCCAGCGGGTCATCTCCCTGTTCACCTTCATGTTCCTGCACGGTGGATTCATGCATTTGATCGGGAACATGTGGTCCCTTTACATTTTCGGCGACAATGTCGAAGATCGTCTGGGCCCGGCACGCTACGTCGTCTTCTACCTGCTGTGCGGTCTGGCGTCGGGTATGACCCAACTGCTGTTCAATGCCCACTCCAACATTCCCACCATCGGCGCCAGCGGTGCCATCGCCGGCGTCATGGGGGCTTATTTCGTCCTCTATCCCCATTCGCGCATCCTGACCCTGATCCCGATCATCTTCATCCCCTGGTTCGTGGAGATCCCGGCTTTCTTTTTTCTGGGGGTCTGGCTGCTCTTGCAGATTTTCAATGCAGCGGGAAGCTCCGGGCACGCCGGCGGCATCGCCTGGTGGGCCCACATCGGCGGGTTCGTCTTCGGCTTTCTTTTTCTCAAGCTGTTCGACCGCATTCCAGCCACCGGCGTTACCGACCGGCTGCGCCACGCCACCGAAAAGAAGCGATCCCACCGTTTTCAGGTGGTTAAAACCGCCGGCGGTGAGGAGGAGTCCAACCTTTACGGAACCCTCACCATCACCCAGTACGAAGCCATGGTCGGCGCACGCAAACTGATCACCGTCCCCAAGGGGTTGCAGAATCGCCTGTACAATGTCGTCGTGCCCCAAGGCATTGCCGACGGCCAGGTGTTGCGGTTAAAAAACGTGGGCAAAGCCAAATCCGACGGCACCCGGGGCGACATGATGCTCAAGGTCAAGGTTCAGCACATTTGACACAGAAACTCAATTGTCCAACTCCTTTTTTATGGCCAGGCCGATGGTTTCGATGGTGTAGGGTTTTTTAACCAACTGCCCATTTCCCATGGTTTTCGAAACGGGAACACGTTTTTTCCCACCCGTTGCCGCTTCTCTGGTAAACGGAAAATAAAGGTAAAACGTAGTACCTTCATCAAGCGTGCTTTTGATATCAATAAATCCATAGTGGGCTTGAACTGTAGCCCAAACCACAGCCATGCCCAAACCGGTCCCGCTTATGCCCATCACTTTCTTGGTGTAAAAGGGCTCGAAAATTCGTTCTTTATCTTCTTCAGAGATACCACATCCCTTGTCCGATATTTACAAAGAGGCCCTATCAGCCGACCATCCCTTCGATGCAGTGGTTCTTGATTTGACCGTGCCTGGCGGAATGGGCGGAAAAGAAACCGTGCGCCAGCTTCGAGCGTTGGATCCCAACGTGCGGGCCATCGTCTCCAGCGGCTATTCAAACGATCCGGTGATGGCCAACCCCGCCCGTTACGGGTTCTGCGGCGCCGTTAAGAAGCCGTATCTGGTTCAGGAGATAAGCCAGGTGCTGGATGCGGTTATCAAGGGTTGATGGAGCCGGCTCCGGCTTGGTCGACTGCCGGCAGCGTGGACCATCAGCCAGAGCATCCCGGTCGAGCGCATCCGGAAACTGACATGTGGATGCTTTCGCTTATCCTTTCGCTATGATGAAATCCGGCGGTTATGCCAGCAACCCGCCGTCACATTGAATACAGGCACCGGTGGTGTAGGATGCCGCGTCCGAAACCAGGTATAGCACCGCACCGACCATTTCCATAGGATCCGCATGGCGCTTCAACGGAATCTGAGCGACCACCATGTCGTAGATCTCTTTGTTCTGCATGAGCACCGAAGAGAACTTGGTGTCCGTGAATCCCGGCAGCAAGGCATTGACGCGGATATGGTGGGGTGCCAACTCCTTGGCAAAGGCTTGGGTCATGGTGATCAGCGCCCCTTTGGTGATCGAATAAACGCCCTGAAACGCCGCCGGCCGGATGCCGTTGACCGACGAGACGTTCACCACCGCGCCTTTACCGCCCACCTGCATGAGGGGAATGGCCTTTTGGATCATGAAAAAGGGGCCTTTCAGGTTCACGTCCAGGGTTTTCTCCCAGACCCCTTCATCCACGGTGACCATCTCGCCAAAATAGGGATTGGTGGCGGCATTGTTCACCAGGATGTCCAGCCGTCCGCAGGCCTCACCAATTCTCTCGTAAAGCAACTCGATGTCTGTGAGACTGCCCATGTTGCATGCCAAGCAGGTCGCTTTTCCCCCTTTCTGGTGGATCCCTGCTGCGACCGTTTCCA
>Ga0272441_10011737_pt1 | contig 12939 bp, 13 predicted proteins | sample SSMProp6N_FD_193582 | JGI IMG/M metagenome (GOLD analysis project Ga0272441, IMG submission 193582) | Marine sediment archaeal communities from Little Sippewissett salt marsh, Falmouth, MA, United States - SSM-Prop-6N | ecosystem: Environmental > Aquatic > Marine > Wetlands > Sediment ...
GGGTTGTGTCGGTAAAAACTGATGAAAATAATATTGCCGCCGTACCGGATGCCACGACCACGACGGCCCGCCAAAGGCGGCGAGCCAATTGTTGGGCGGAGTGCCATCGTCGCGCGCATCCGCCCATACATACCAATCGGCCTTGGCGGCATCGCGCGCTAACAGGCTATCGCGAAACCACGGGTGCTGGTCTGAGGTGTGGCTCAACACTTGGTCGAGGATGACTTTCAGCCCGCGCGCATGGGCTTGCGCGAGCACAAGGTCAAACGCCGCCATGCCACCCATAGCCTTGTCCACGTCTAAATAATCGGCCACGTCATAGCCGAAATCGTCGTTCGGCGACGGATAGATCGGCGACAGCCAAATGGCATCGACGCCAAGCGATGCCACATAGTCGAGCTTGCGGCGAATGCCTTCCAAATCACCGACGCCATCACCATCCGTATCCAGAAAGCTGCGCGGATATATCTGATAAATGACCGCGCCTTGCCACCATGGTGCCATCGCCTGCGCCCCTCCCCTCTGCTCCGTATGCACGCACACTCTTGCGCCCGCGCCGATTACCGCTAACGTGCCGAAAGATGCTCGCGACGCAAAGGACTTTTTCCGATGGCTGACACCCGCAGCGCCATTGTCACCGATGCAACCCACTTCGTGGGAGACGCGATTGCACCCCGGCTGGCGGGTGCCGGGTATCACGTCTATGCCGCCGATGCCGCATTCGACGATGAACAGCAGCGCACAGCGTTTGCAGCCCTAGCGCCAGGCATTACCGCGCTCGCGCATCAAGACGCTGAACGTATCGCAGCGGACGTTGAAAACCGCCACGGCCATATCGACCTGTTGGTCGGCAATGATGCCTGGCCGGCTTTGCGTGCACCCGCCGACGAAATAGACGGCACCGCCTTGCACGAGACGTTTGCGGCGCTGGTGTTCAAACCGTTTGCATTTGTGCGCGCGGTGACAAAACGCATGAAGCCGCGCGGCCGCGGAAAGATTGTATTGCTGACATCGGCCGCACCTTTAAACGGCTTGCCGAATTACAGCATGTATTGCGCCGCCCGCGGCGCTATGAACGCGGCAACCAAAGCGCTGGCGAAAGAACTGGCGGCGTTCAACATTCAGGTCAATGCGATTGCCCCCAACTTCATCGCCAACCCGGACTATTTCCCGCCGGAGCTGATGGCCGACGCAGCAACGGCGGCCAAAATTCTCAAGAACGTTCCCCTTGGCCGCTTGGGGCGGCCGCAAGAAGTGGCGGCCATGGTGGCGCATCTCGCGGGCGACGATAGCGACTTTTTTACTGGGCAAATCATCGCAGCCTCAGGCGGCTGGGCGTAGGGTAATCCTACACGCCTCTACCGCTGGGCGCTTATGTGTACGCGCATCTAAAGGTAAAGCTGAATGTTGCAGTCCGACATATTGAAACACGCTTTGATTGCCTGGCGTAAGGCACGCGGCGATGCTCTGTTTCCGAGCGTGACCGAGTTCGGACCGTTCCAGATGCGCCCTTTCCTCAAAAATGTCGGCATCGTGCGCAAAGAGCCTGATGGCGTCTACCGCATCTCGCTGGTTGGCACCTGGCTGGTAGACGAAATTTCCCATGACCCCACCGGCCGTGAGCTACGCGACCTCTACCCGCCGGAAGAACGCGAGCACTTTGCGGAGATTTATGAGTTCGTGTTCGGCCATCATTATATTGGCTACACGCAGCGCGTGTTCTCACGCCAAAGCGGCGTCAAATTTCTGATTGAGCAATTGGTGCTGCCGGTTGGCAACGCGGACGGCATTCATGACCGCTACGTATTCATAGCCGACAAGATTCCCATGCCGCTATCCGACACCAACGCCGCAAACCAGGAGATGCAACTCGGTGTGCTACAAACCCGCACCATCTATTCGCCGGAGACGTTCCTGCCGGTCGAGTGCTTTATCAACACCCCGCGCCCGGCGGAAGAGATGCAGGTGCGGCTGACCGATTTTACCCCCCCCGGATCAATTATGAGGCACCAGCGCGCTTAACACCTCGCCGGCCTCACCGTGGACGACGAGATCGGCCACCGCGTCCATATCGGTCGGCTCGCGGTTGACAATCGCAAGGCACGCCCCGTTCTGCTTGGCCATCAGCGGAAATCCGGCGGCCGGATACACCACCAGCGACGACCCGACGGCGATAAACAAATCGCACGCCAGCGTTTCCGCCTCCGCCTGCAGCATTTCGCGCTCCGGCATCGGTTGGCCAAACGAGATCGTGGCGGTTTTGAGAATGCCGCCGCAAGCGCGGCAGGCCGGCGGCACACCATCCACCTCAAACCCTGCCCGCACGAACGCGATGTCGTGGTGGGCGTCGCAGCCAAGACATTTGGCGTAGGTGGTATTGCCGTGCAGCTCAATCACTTTGTCGTAGGGCACGCCGGAGGCCTGATGCAAATTGTCGATGTTCTGGGTAATGACCGACGACACCTTACCTGCGTGCACGAGCCGGGCGATGGCCACATGCCCGGCATTGGGCTGCTCGGTGGTAAAGGTGTCGTCCATGTTGAATTTGCGCTGCCATGCTTCAATGCGCGCGGCGGGCGATGCCATGAATTGCGCAAACGGGATCGGCTTGTTCTGCGTCCACACGCCGCCGGGGCTGCGAAAATCCGGTATGCCGGATTCCGTCGACACGCCGGCGCCGGTAAATACCACAACCCGCCGGGCCGCCGTCACATAGTCTTTAAGGTTGGAATTCATAACCAATGGTATTTTGACCTGCACTGCTGCTTCGGCGATTATTCTGCCACAGCCCCTGCCGGGCCACCACGCCCACAGCGAAGAGGATACGCATGAGATATCTCCATACCATGGTGCGGGTGCGCGACCTGGAAGCCTCGCTGGCGTTTTATTGCGACCACCTAGGCCTTGAGGAAGTGCGGCGCATGGACGTGGAAGCCGGCCGCTTTACCTTGGTTTTTCTAGCGCCGCCCGGCGATCACCAGGCGCAAGTGGAACTTACCCACAATTGGGACGACGAAGACTTGGATGAAGGGCGCAATTTCGGGCATTTAGCCTATGAGGTGGACGATATCTACGCCACGTGTGAAAAGCTGCTGCAGGCTGGCGTGACCCTCAACCGGCCACCGCGCGACGGCTATATGGCGTTTGTCCGTTCGCCAGACAACATCTCCATCGAATTGCTGCAAAAAGGCGGAGCGCAGCCCATAAAAGAGCCCTGGGCCTCAATGGAAAATGTCGGCCATTGGTAAAACCGGAACGCCGGGCTTGAAAATCGCCATCGCAGCAGCCTTGGCTGCCGGGCTGATCGCGGGTGATCACAGGCCGGCGCCGATGGGGCTTGTTTCCCGCGCGGCTGCGCAAGAGACGCCCAACCCGCGCCAATCGGGCGCCGACGCCATCCGTCAACGCCAGCTTGAGCGCGCAACGCGCGCCGGCCAAGGCACCCGCACCTATTGGGCGCCCATGCAGCGCGCCCGCGCCGGGCAATGCACGGATACCTTGCCGGAACTTCACCGCCTAGCGGCGCGCGGCCGCGGCTACGAAAACGCGCAGCACGTATTGGGCCTGTGCCTGCTAGACGCCGGTAACCGCGATGACGGCTTAGTGTGGATCAGCCGTGCCGCCGATGCCGGCTTGGCCGACGCGCAAGCAACGCATTTACGGCTCTATGCGGTGGAAGGCGAAACCTATCTGCCGCACGACCAAGCTGCGCAATGGCTTTATCTGTACCAGACCAATCCGCTGCGGTTGCGGGTCGGCGCCGCTTACGCCCTAACGCTGGAAGACACCACCAACGTCCGGGATCAGATTCCGCGCGACGCCTATTTGCGCGGCCTCGACATGGCCCGCAACTGGACACCACGCTTTTGGTCACCGGCGACCGCCATCCAATAGGGCGGCAAGATCCATTTAGGAGGTAAGGCGCATGGCGGTAGGCATTTTGAACACGCATACGCGCTATGGCATCGTCGCCATCTTGCTGCATTGGCTGATGGCCGTGCTGGTTGTGGGCCTGTACGCGCTGGGCGTGATTATGGAAGACATGAAGCCCTCTTTGCGGCAATTCGAATTATACCAACTGCACAAATCACTGGGGATCACAGTGCTGCTGTTGACGGTGATCCGGCTTGTTTGGCGCATTGCCAACCCGCAGCCGGATTTGCCCGCCACCATGCCGCGCTGGCAAAAGATTGCGGCCAAAACAACCCATTGGGGGTTTTACGCGCTGCTGCTAGCGGCGCCGCTCGCCGGCTGGGCGCTGGTATCGGCCTCCAGCTTAAACGTGCCGACGGTCATCTTCGGTCTTGTTACCTTGCCCCATATTGAACAAATTGCCGCCTCGCCAGCCAAACAGGCGTTGGAAGGTACGTTCGAAGACTTGCATAATCTGTTTGCGGACGGATTGCTGGTACTGTTTCTCATTCACGTGGCAGCAGCGCTCTACCACCATATCCGGCTGCGAGACCCCGTTCTGTTGAACATGCTGGCGGTGTCCGAGCGCACGTATCAGGAGCGCGCGCATCAAAGCGGCGTTAAAAAACAGGAGGCCCCATGACCTCACCTCTAAGCCGCCAGGCCTATGCTCTTGCCGGCCTGGCCGTGCTGCTGGCCATCGGCCCGGCCAATGCCCGCCCGTGGACGATCGACCGCGGCGCAAGCGAGATACGCTTTGAAACCACCGCCCTTGGGGCACCGGTTGAAGGGGTGTTCGGCGAATGGTTCGCCACCATAACGTTTGACGCAAGCAACCTTGCCGCCGCTCAGGCTATCGTGCTCATCGACCTAACCAGCGTGGATACGCAAGATGCGACGCGCGATGAAACGCTGCGCGGCCCCGATTGGTTTGATACCGGCGCCCACCCGCAAGCCCGGCTTGTAAGCACCGCTTTTCACGAAGCCGACGGGGGTGGCTTTGTGATGGATGCAAATCTCACGATCCGTGGCCAGGCGCGCGGCATCCGTTTGCCCTTCACGCTTACGGAGACGGGGGATGGGGATGCGGTCCGCGCCCAGGGTATGGTGACCATCGACCGCACGGCGTTTGGCGTCGGCCAAGGTGAGTTCGTGGGCGACAGCACCGTAGCGCTGGAGGTGACAATTTCCATCGACATATCGGCCTCTATCGATACTTAGCGCGCCCAGGCGGCGGTTAAGCGGCGCTGGCCACGCACGTAGCGATCTTTGGGTTGAGCGCTAAACGCTTAGCGCCAAAACCAAACACGCCATCGGCGATGCGCATCAAAGCGGCGGCGATAGGTCTCGACATCCTGACGGGCTAAGGGCGCCATGATGTCATGACGTCTGCGATAGGCGGTCTATCACCGATTGATCGGGCATGCCCGAGCCTAGATCGATAAAAACGCCGTCCAGCCACCGGGTATCGGTGATGGTGCCTTGCTTGGCCGCCTCGTGGCGCGTCAAGGCGCGCGCTAACTGCAGCGCGATAATCAGATAAGGCGGTTTGCCACTGCCGCCATCCAACGGCAAGGAGAGCGTTTCGGTGCGCATCTTGGCGCCGGACGAATAGGTGTTTTCGAAGACTGAGAATGTGCCGCACGGATGCTGCGCGACGATGGCCAACCCTTCATCAATGCGCGCCCGCTCAACGGGCGACAAATAATCGATAAAATTATGGCCCGTCAGGTCCACCCCAAGACGCGCCACCGTGGCAGTGCCCATGAGCCTGAAAATAACATGCTCAGGCGCCAGGCGCTCCATGATTGTGAGGTCTGGTAATACCGTCGCCAGGCGGCGCAGATCCAGGTCCGCGCGCCGCGGCGCGTCGGCGGTGCTGCGCGCTGGCTCATAGGCGGCTAAGAACGTAGTCAGCCGCTCAGGCGTTTGCGACATGGCGATGGCGGACCCATACCGCGCCAGGTCCGGTGCCGCCTGCCCCGTCTCGCTCCCTGTTTGGCACGCTGTCTGGCGTGCTGTCGGATCCTCTGCCCGGCTTCCCGTCGTTTTTGGTGTATGGGGTTGCATCGGCGCCCATCATACTGCGCACCGAGGGATCAACAATCCCTAATCGTCTAAGAATGGGAATATAAATGGCACGCCCTAGGGGAATCGAACCCCTCTTTCCAGGTTGAAAACCTGGCGTCCTAACCGATAGACGAAGGGCGCAGGCAAAGGAATAGTCCGCGCTTTGCGTCGGAGGTGGTACACCGCATGGTGCCGGCGTTCAAGTGCATAGATGCCGGAAATCGCCACGTGCCAAAGCGACGCCCCTTTGGTCATTGCAGCGCCGGCGCCGCATCTTCCATATGCAGTTCAACCGCATCGCCACCGCGCCAGCTATCGCGCTTGAGCCGCCCGGCGGCGTGCACCCGTTGGCCGTCCGCCGCCAACAGCGCTTGGCCTAAGGGCATATCCGCACTGCGAAACGCCATTGCCTTAAGCGGCCTACCGCTATCGCCCTTAAGCGTCAGCCGTACATGGCCGTGGCCGACCACGTCGGCGTGGGTCACCCGCGCGTCCAGCACCACCAGCCGCGGCTCCGGGTTTCCAGCGCCATAAGGCCCGGCGCGGGCGAGCGTATCCACCAGACCGGCGGTCGCCCCGCTGCACGCAATCGCCCCTTCCAGCGTCAGCGCTGCATCGGCGCTGGCCTGCGCCACGCTGCCGGCCAAATCGTGCGCTAAATATTCCGTAAACGCCGCAACCCCTTGTTCGGCGATCGTAAGCCCCGCCGCCATGGCATGGCCGCCGCCGTTTATCAGCAACCCGGCTTGCACGGCACGGCCGACGGCGGCGCCCAAATCAACCCCGGCGATAGAACGGCCGGAGCCTTTGCCCACGCCATTTTCGTCCAGCGCGATGACAATGACCGGCGTGTGCGTGCGTTCCTTTATGCGCGCGGCAACAATGCCGATGACGCCAGGGTGCCAGCCATGGCCGCTGACAACGCAAATGGGCTGGTCGGCAAGCCCGTCGCGCGTGACAATCCCCATGGCGTGGTCCAGCACCTCCGCCTCTATGGCGCGGCGTTGGGTGTTGAGTGCATCAAGCTGCGCAGCAATGCGCGCGGCTTCATCGTCACGGGCGGTGGTCAGCAGCCGTGCCCCTAGCCCCGACGCGCCGATGCGGCCGCCGGCATTGACGCGCGGGCCCAACACGAAGCCCGCATGATAAGGCGACGGCGCGCCATCCATCTTGGCCACGGCGGCCAGCGCTCTTAGACCCGGATTGGCCCGTTGGTCCATAATCTTGAGCCCTTGGGTCACCAGCGCCCGGTTGGTGCCGATCAGTGGCACGACGTCGCACACGGTACCCAGAGCCACCAGGTCCAGCCATTGGGTCAATTGCGGTTCGCGCCGCGAGGCGGAAAAAAAGCCGCGGTGCCGCAACGCCCGGTTAGTGGCAGCGGCTAGCAAAAAGGCAACGCCGACCGCGGCAAGCTGGCCTTGGCCGGAAGGGCAATCGAGCCGGTTCGGGTTGACGACGGCGCAGGCCGGCGGCAACGCCGGGCCGGCTTTGTGATGATCCACCACCAGCACGTCGAGCCCCAAATCTTGGGCTTCGCACAACGCCGCATGCGCCGTGGTGCCGCAATCCACAGTGATGACGACGCGCATCCCCTCATCCGCCAACACCCGCATGGCCTTGGCGTTCGGCCCATAGCCCTCGCGCATGCGGTCGGGAATATAGATACGCGCCGTGCACCCCAACGCCTTAAGGTAGCGCGCCAAAAACGCGCTCGACGTTGCGCCATCCACGTCATAATCGCCGAATATGGCGATGGCTTCACCGTGTTCCAGCGCATCGGCCAGCCGCGCCGCCGCCTTGTCCATATCGACGAAGGTCGACGGGTCGGGCAGCAAGGCGCGCAAAGTCGGTGCGAGATAGCCGGACACCGTCTCCGGCGTGACCCCGCGCGCTGCCAACACCCGCGCTAGAAACGGATCGAGATCCTGCGTCTGCGCCAAGCATTCCGCCAACCGATCATCCGCCGGGCGCAACGCCCAGCGCCGCTGCGCAAACGACCGCTCAACGCCCAAATAGGCCGGCGATGGCTCATTCGGCGCCGGCTCTCTAGCGGAATTTTGCAAGATAGCTGTGCTGCGCGGTGATGTAGCGGACAGTGCCGGTTGACGACCGCATGACAACCGAATGGGTGGTGACCTTGTTGCGGTCCCATTTGATGCCGTTGAGCATGGTGCCGTCGGTGACGCCGGTGGCGGCAAACAGCACGTCGCCGGAAGCCAGTTCGTTGGTGGTGTATATGCGGTCGAAATCGGTGTAGCCGACGCGTTCTGCGCGGCGGCGTTCTTCGGCGTCGCGGAACACCAGGCGCGCTTGGATCTGGCCGCCGATGCACCGCAGCGCCGCCGCCGCCAGCACCCCTTCCGGTGCCCCGCCGGTGCCGAGATACATGTCTATGCCGGTATTGGGGTCGGAGGTATGAATGACCCCGGCAATATCGCCATCGGGGATCAAGGTAACGGCGGCGCCGGCTTCACGTACCGACCGGATCACATGCGAATGGCGCGGCCGGTCCAAAATGCATACCGTTATCTGAGACGCATCGACCCCTTTGGCCTGCGCCAGCTTGGTCACGTTATCCTTAGGGTCGGCGTCGAGGTCCACCAACCCTTCCGGGTAATCGCCGCCGATGGCGATCTTCTCCATGTAGACATCCGGCGCGTTGAGTAAGCTACCGCCTTCGGCTATGGCGATGGTCGCCAGCGAATTGGGCATGCTTTTGGCGCACAGCGTGGTGCCTTCCAGCGGGTCTAGGGCGATATCCACCCGCGGGCCGTCTTTGGTGCCCACTTCTTCGCCGATATAGAGCATCGGCGCTTCATCGCGTTCGCCTTCGCCGATCACCACCGTACCGTCGATATCCAACGCGTTGAGCTCGCGGCGCATGGCGTCTACCGCCGCCTGGTCGGCGGATTTTTCATCGCCGCGCCCGCGCAACCGCGAGGCAGCCACCGCTGCACGCTCGGTCACGCGCACTAGTTCCAGGGTCAGCTCACGGTGCAGCATCGACGGTGACACTGTATCTTTGGGAAGAGACTGGCTCATGATCTGTGGGTCTTTCGGATCAAACACCGGCACCCCGGGTGCAAGTGCGCGCGGAGCATACCCCGCTTAAACACTTTTCTATAGCGATTCCACGCGAATAACATGGGGCGCGGCGGCAAGAATACCGGCCCCTTCGACCGCGCGCACGGCCGTCCACAAGGCTTTGGCTTCGGTAGGATAGGTTATCACGACAACCGGCATTGTAGCGCCTGGAACATGGCCGCTTTCGGGCCGTTGGATCATAGTTTCGATGGAAATATCCTGATCCGCCAGCAAGCGGGTCATGGCGGCGATGATCCCTTTTTCATCGGCCATTTGAAAGCGCAGATAAAAAGCTGAATGCGCCTGCTCTTCATCCACGTGGCGGGCGCGTGCCAGCGCTGCCGCCGGAATCCCGAATGTCGGAACCGTCATGCCGCGAGCAATATCCACAATATCCGCCACCACGGCGGACGCCGTCGGCCCTTGGCCGGCGCCGGGGCCGCCAAACTCAACCGCCCCCACCCAATCGCCTTCCAGATGCACGGCGTTGCCCGGCCCGCTCACCGGCGCTAGCGGGTGCGCTAAGGGCACCAGTGCCGGCGCTACCCGTTGGCTGCAGCCGTGCTTATGCCGCGTGGCCACCGCCAGCAATTTGATACGGTAAGCCAACTCCCGCGCCGCGCGGATGTCGTCGGCGCTAATCGCCTCGATGCCGGTGGTCTGCACCGCGCCAAAGTCGATTTCGGTGCCAAACGCGATGCTGGCCAAAATCGCAAGCTTATGTGCCGCGTCAATGCCGCCGATATCCATGCGCGGGTCGGCTTCGGCAAACCCCACCTCTTGCGCCCGCGCCACCGCGGCGTCAAAGGCCATGCCCTCCTCTTCCATCAAGCCCAACACGAAATTGCAGGTGCCGTTCAAGATCGCGGCAATGCGGTCCACCCTATTGGCCGCCAACCCTTCGCGCAGCCCTTTGATGATCGGGATGCCGCCGGCCACGGCCGCCTCATAGGCCAGCGTCACGCCTTGCGGTTCGGCGATGTGCGCCAGCGCCCCGCCGTGATGGGCGATCAAGGCCTTGTTGGCGGTCACCACGTGTTTGCCATTGGCCAAGGCGCGCTCGACCAGCGCTTTGGCCGGGCCGTCCTCGCCGCCGATCAGTTCAACGACAACTTCAATGTCATTTTGGTCAGCAAGGTCAAGACAATTGTCAAACCAAGGATATGGCGCAATATCGATATCGCGCGTCCGGTCGCGCTGGCGGGCGGAAATACCGCGGATTTCAATCGGTCGGCCGCCCCGCGCGGCCAGCACAGCGCCGCTTGCGGTTAGGATTTTGACAACCCCCGCACCAACTGTGCCCAGCCCGGCAATGGCCACGCCTAGGGGCTGGCCCTGTGTGGGCGCTGTCGCCATTACACCTTGACCTTGCGGTGGTCATCTTCCCCTAGCCGCAGGTCGGGCGTATCGCCTTGCAAAATGGCGTCGGCATTGTGCATGAAGCGCCGCACATTGCGCGCCGCCTGGCGGATGCGCTGCTCATTTTCCACCAGCGCCACGCGCACGTGGCCGTCGCCATATTCGCCGAAGCCGATGCCCGGTGACACCGCCACTTTGGCGTGTTGCAGCAGCAATTTGGAAAATTCAAGCGAGCCGACGGGGCGGAATTTCTCCGGCAGCGGTGCCCAGGCAAACATGGTGGCGGGTGGTGAGGAAATATCCCAACCGGCCTGCGCCATGGAGTGGACCAGCGCATCGCGGCGCGTCTGATAGGTTGCGCGCATTGCATCCACGCAGTCTTGCGGACCGTTGAGCGCCGCCGTCGCCGCTACCTGAATCGGCGTGAAGGCGCCATAATCCAGGTATGACTTAATCCGCGTGAGTGCTGACACCATCCGCTCATTGCCGACCGCAAACCCCATACGCCAGCCGGGCATGGAATAGGTCTTGGACAGCGAGGTAAATTCGATGGCCACATCCATTGCCCCGGGCACCTGCAGGATGGATGGCGGCGGCGGACAGTCTTTGAAATAGACCTCCGCATAGGCCAAGTCCGATAGCAAAAACACCTCATGCTTGCGGGCAAAGCGGACCATTTCTTTGTAGAACTCAAGGTCCACCACCTGCGCCGTCGGGTTGGACGGAAAATTCAGCACCACGGCCGTTGGCTTGGGCACCGAATGGCGCATGGCGTACTCCAGCCCATCCATGAATTGCTGCTCGCTGGCAATCGGCACGTGGCGGATGACGGCCCCGGAAATAATGAAGCCGAAGGCGTGGATCGGATAGGTGGGGTTGGGCACGAGAATAGTATCGCCCGGCGTCGTAATCGCCTGCGCCAGGTTGGCAAAACCCTCTTTGGAGCCGATGGTTGCGACAATCTGCGTGTCCGGATCCAGGCCGACATCAAACCGCCGTGCGTAATAAGCCGCCTGCGCCCGCCTTAAGCCGGGGATGCCTTTGCTGGCCGAATAGCGGTTGGTGCGCGGCTTGGACACCGTCTCCACCAACTTATCGATGATGTGGCGCGGTGTCGGTAAGTCCGGATTGCCCATGCCTAAGTCGATAATGTCTTCACCGCGAGCGCGGGCGGCGGCCTTGAGCTTATTGACCACCTCAAACACATAGGGCGGCAGCCGGCGGATACGATGAAAGTCGGGGTGGGAATCGTGGCTCATGGTGACAGTTCCAATGGCAGCGCCGGCAGCGGTGGCGGCAATGGCCGCCTAAGCGCCCCACGCCCGGGCGGCATTAGCAGACAAGCAGCGTCTTTGACAATGCATGGGGCCCACGCAGAACACAGCTATGCGGGGGGCCGGCATTTAAGCTGCCCGCACCCCACAGGGCCGCCCCCACGCATGCGGCGCTGGTGTCTTTTACTCCGGCTGCCCTAGCAAGGCGCTTAGCTATCAGCCGCCAAGGGCGGAATAATCGATGATAACGCCGTTCGCATCCGGTTGCGGGGCGGTCGGCGGAATATCGATGACCGGCGTGCCGGACGCCGGCGCCTGCTGCGTCTGCTCAAAGCGCTCCGCCACCACCGGCGATACTTGTTCTAGCACCGCAGGGGGCAAAGGCGCCGCCGATGACGGAGCAAATTCCACTGCACCACCCGTTGTCCCGTAGGTCGGCGGTGTCGCCCGTGGCGCCGCGGGCGCTGCCGGCGCGGTAGCTCTTGGGGCAGTGGTTCTTGCGGCTGGCGTTGCTGGCACGGCTGCGCGCCCAGGCACCGCTGTCCGTCCGGGCACTGCCGCGCGCCGCGGTGCAGCGGTGGCGGCCGGTTTAGGCGCCGGCGCAGGGGAGGCTTGCGCCCGTCGTACCGGCGCAGCCGCTGCCGGTGCCGGGGCAGCCTGAGGTGCGGCCTGAGGTGTGGCCTGGGGCGCCGGCCGGGCGTTATCCCGGGTCGGGGCCGGCGCCGCAGTGGCTACCGCTGCAGGCGCTGCCGGTGGCGTCGCCGCTGCCGGCGGTGCGGTGCCTTCAAGTTCGCGCGCCGCATCCGCCTCTCGTACGAAGGTGGGAACGGCCTCGCGTGGAACGGCAGCGCGGCGCCCAGCCCGTGCTGGTTGCGGCGGGGTGCTGGCTGCCGCTGTCCGTTGCGATGCGGCGCTGGATGCTCGTTCAGGCGCTGGTTCGGGCGCAGGTTCAGGTGCTGTAGCCGGCTGCGGAACCGGCGCCGCGGCGGCAGTCCGTGCCGGTGGCGGGGCAGCAGGCGCGCTGGTAGCAGCGGGTGCGCTGGCCGCAGCAGGTGTGCTGGCGGCAGCGGCCAAGGCATCGGTTGCCGGTGGCACTGGCGCCGGTGTGGAGGCAACTGGTGGTGCTGGCGGTGACGCTGCCGGGGGCGCAGGCGGTATCGGCGCAGGTGGGGCAGCGGATTGAGGCGCTGCACGCTCAGGCGCGGCGGCCGCAACGGCGGCTGATGGCGGCGTTGGC
>Ga0272441_10011738_pt1 | contig 12939 bp, 8 predicted proteins | sample SSMProp6N_FD_193582 | JGI IMG/M metagenome (GOLD analysis project Ga0272441, IMG submission 193582) | Marine sediment archaeal communities from Little Sippewissett salt marsh, Falmouth, MA, United States - SSM-Prop-6N | ecosystem: Environmental > Aquatic > Marine > Wetlands > Sediment ...
CATGCTCGGGCTTTTGGATCAGGCCGGCTACACGATTGTCGAGCAGGTCGAGCAGGCCCAGGTGATCATCGTCAATACCTGCGCCTTCATCGAGCCCGCCCAGGAGGAGGCCATCGACGCGTTGCTGGACCTCGCCGAGCATAAGCAGGATAAGTGCCGGGCTCTGATTTGCGCCGGATGCCTGACCCAGCGGCACGGGACCCGACTGCTGACTGAACTGCCCGAGGTGGACGCCTTCGTCACCGTGGGAGGCGTCCCTCGCATCGTCGAGGCCGTGCAGAAGGCCCTCGCCGGTGAGAGGGCCTTCATTGACGCGCCCCTCAGTTACCTTTACGATGGTAGCTCGCCAAGGCTGCATACGGGCCCCAAGTGGCTCGCATACCTGAAAATCGCCGACGGCTGTGGGCACCGCTGTGCGTTCTGTATCATACCGCAGCTACGCGGCGCATACCGTAGCGTTCGCCCCGAGATGGTGGGTCGGCAGCTCCACGAGCTCGCCCAATCTGGCGTGCTCGAGGTGCTGCTCATCGCGCAGGATACCAGTGCCTACGGGCGCGAACTGCGCCCCGAGAGCTCACTAACACAGCTTCTGGACCACTTGCGCCGCGAGCCATACGACGGGTGGCTGCGCCTACTATACCTGCATCCGGCCACACTGGATGAACAGATGATTGCCCAGATGTCTGCGGGGCCACCCGTGCTGCCGTACTTCGACATCCCGCTGCAGCATGCGTCCCGCGATGTGCTGCGCGCCATGGGGCGCCCGGGCGACGCAGAAACGTACCTGGACCTGATTCACAAGATACGCCGCGGCCCTGAAGCCTGCGTCCGCACCACATTCATCGTGGGCTTTCCCGGCGAAACGCAACGTGACTTCGAGACGCTCCTGCAGTTCGTGGCCGAGGCCGGGCTCGACCGCGTGTCGGTCTTCCGCTACTGGCCGGAAGCCGGCACCAGAGCCGCCCAGATGCCGGACCAGGTACCCATCGAGTTGGCCGACGAGCGTCTGGACCAACTCATGCAAGTCCAAGAGGAGATATCCCTAAAGATCAACCAGAGCCACGTAGGGCGGCAAATGCGCGTGCTGCTGGAAAGCCCTATTGAGCGTAGTGAGCTCTGGCTGGGCCGGACCTTCCGGGATGCCCCGGAGGTTGATGGTCAGATCAAGGTCACATGCGACACGTTCCGGGACCTAGCCCGGCCCGGTAGATTCGTCGATGTTGAGGTCACCGCAGCGGAGGTTCATGACCTTCGGGGCAGAATAACCTCTGTCTCATGAGCAATCCGCCAGAAGGAGCACTGTAGTGATGCAGATAGCCGCAGAGCACGCGCGGCGCGAGATCGGTAACGCGCTGTACAAAGCCATACTGGCCCAGCCGGCCCCGGCCCGCGCATCGGTGATATTTCGCGCCCTGCCCGCAGACCTCGAGGCCACTCCGGCCTCGGCCCGCGACGTCTTGCAGTCTGATCCCAGGTTCGTCGAGCAAGACGGGCGCTTCGACATTGCTGTCCGCGACCAAATCGCGGCCATGGGCTTCAACGCCGCCCTCGAACACCTCATCGAAGACCTCGGCGCCCCCATCAATCCATCCCTTGCCGCCGCGTTCTTCGCCACCGTAACCGACCGCGACCAGGGCTACTACGAGCAGCTTGTCGAGCGGCTGGCCCAGCGCGGCAACGCCTTCTTACAGGCTCAGGATGGCCTGGTACCGGGAAGCTGGTTGCTGTTTCCCGAGGGCGACACTGACGAAGATGTCCTCTTCTACTGCGACCTGGAAACCGACGAGGAATTGGCGTTCTTCAGGCCGTTTCTGGCGGACGATGATCTAAGGGCCGCAGCGCCTCTGGACACCGCGGTCAAAATGGTGAAGGCCGCGGGCGAGCCCATCCGGAACAAGGTACTCGACTTCTTCGTCTGGCGTCTGCATCCCGGTGAGTTCGATGGCCCCCAACTGCTCTCACAGATGCTACAGGACGATCGCGTCTACTCTGCGGCAGGCCTACGCTGGCTCCCCGGTGAGGTGGGAGAGCAAGTGCGGGTTGAGCTACACAACGTCCGCGAGTCTGCGGGCGACCACGAGGGCGTCGCCGAGCTGGACCTGCCGGCCATTCTTGCCGAGCCATTGCCCCCGGATCGTGCGGGCTACTTCATCGAGGACGACGACCTTGGCTTGATCTACGACATGATCAAAAAGGCCCCCGAACCCGTTACCGTCCAGCAGATCATGTTCGAGGTGCTCGAGCTCTTCCCGGAGGATGAGGAGTTCATCCCGGCCCTGCACTCGGTCCACGCTTTGTTGCACGACGATCCGGGGCTCCTGGATCTGGACGTAACGACCTTCATGGGGCCCGGAGCGCTTCCCGCTTGGGTCAAGGCCGTGCCCCCGGAACTCGTACCCCACGTTGATCCCATTGACGTCGCCCCCGTGCTACAGGCCGAAGGACTCGATCCGGGCCTTCAGGAGAAGCTGCAGGACCCCTATCTTGAGGACTACGCCGACGACGAGATCCCCGTGCCCGATGACATGATTACCGAGGACGAGACCTTCTACACCGTCTCGTTCCCGCACATCATCGCCGGCACGATGAAGCTGCGCAATATGGATAGAGAATTCTTCGGAGTCCTCGCGTCGGCCGCGCCGATCACGGTACTGGACGCGGAGGGAGCCCATCACGAGGCCTGGGTCAACACCGAGACCGGCCTCATCGTCGGCCTCGGCAAGCTATACGAGACGATGGACCTAAAGCCCGGCGCGCTGCTTGGGCTGACCAGGGGCGATGGCGAACGCGAGTTCTTCTGTGAGTACGGCGGTGAGGATGAGGTGTCCGCCATTCCACCGGAGCGACTGGGCGAACTGTTGGGCCTGCGCCAGCAAGCTGAGAAGGAAGACTGGACCCTGTTCCAGGCGCTGTGCGAGACCCTGCGCGCCTACCCCAAGGGCGCCCAGTTCGAAATCATCTATTCGCAGCTCAACGTCGTGTATCGCGCCACACGCCTGCAATTGGCGTCCCTGCTGAGCTATTACCTGTGCTTCCGTGCCGGGGACGACCAGGGCGACACCTGGATATTCTCGCCCCGTGCCATCAACGCAGGCGTCGTTCAGAGCAAACAGAAGTTCATCATTCCCGACTGGGGAGTTAGTGATTGAATGCCTGATAGCATCCGCACCCGCTTTGCCCCCTCGCCCACCGGCTACATGCACGTGGGAAACCTGCACACCGCCTTGTTCTCCTGGCTCGTCGCTCGCCACCATGGCGGCAAGTTCATCCTCCGTATCGAGGACACCGATGAGGTCAGGTCCACCCCCGAGGCCCTTGGCGTGATCTACGATGGGCTGCGCTGGATTGGGCTGGACTGGGATGAGGGGCCGGACGTCGGCGGGCCACACGGCTCATACGTGCAGTCTGAGCGCCTCGACATCTACGCCGAGCATCTGGACAGGCTCATCGCCGCCGGCATGGCTTACGAGTGCTACTGTACCCCCGAGGAGCTTGAGCAGGAGCGCGAGGTCATGAAGGCCCGAGGCCTGCCGCCACGCTACAGCGGCCGATGCGCAGACCTCACCCAAGCCGACCGCGACGCCTACCGCGCCGAAGGCAGGAAGCCCTGCCTTCGCTTCCGTGTCAAGCAGACCGGCACAACAGTGGTCAGCGACCTTATCCAGGGCGAGGTCGCCTATGAAAACGCCCTCATCGCCGACGCCGTCATTGTGAAGACCTCCGGCTATCCCACCTTCCACTTCGCGGTGGTTGTCGATGACCACCTGATGCAGGTCAGCCACGTCATTCGCGGTGTCGAGCACCTGCCCAATACGCAGATTCACATGCAGTTGCAGGAGGCCCTTGGATTCCCGACACCCCAGTATGCGCATCTGCCAATCATCCTGGGCGAGGATCGCACGAAGCTGTCCAAGAGGCATGGCGCCGTTGCAGTGACCGACTACGAGACGGAGGGTTACCTGCCCGAGGCAGTGTTCAACTTCCTCACCCTTCTTGGCTGGTCACCGGGAGACGAGACGGAGGTTCTCAGCCGCGACGAGATCGTCCGGCGCTTCACCCTCGAGGCCTGCAGCAAGGCGCCTGCGGTGTTCGATACCGGCAAGGCGGAATGGATGAACGCCGAGTACGTGAAGAGGGCCGACCCGGAGCGCATCAGCGGCCTCGTCTTGCCCCGCCTGCAGGCCGCAGGGCTGTTCGAGCACGATCCCACCCCCGAGCGCCTCAAGTGGCTCAGGCGCGTCATTGTGCTCATGCAGGACAGGACGCGCCTGCTTGATGTCTTCGAGACGTGGGCGCGCTACTTCTTCACCGAAGAGTACGAGTACGAGCAGCGCGCGCGCAAGAAGTGGCTCAGTGATCCCGCGCTTGCCCAGACGCTGCGCAGCACCGCCGAACGACTCGCAGCCGTGGGCGAGTGGAACGCCGACGGCGCAGAAGCCGCTATCCGCGGCCTCGCCGCAGACCTCGGCGTGGGCGCCGGGAAGGTCATCCATCCCTGCCGAGCCGCAGTTACAGGCACCACCGTCGGCCCCAGTCTGTTCCACCTGCTCGAGTTGCTCCCACAGGACACCGTCGTGGCAAGACTGCGCCGAACGGCCGAGCGCGTGGCTGCCGGAGAGCTAAAGCCTGCGGCGGACTGATCGCACCGGCACTCCGTAAGCCTTCGGCGCTTGCCCTGCAGGCGCTATAGCCCTATAATTATGGGTCCCGAAGGGCCTGCAGCAGTCGGCCCTATTCCCAGTCGCTGGGGGAGCTTGCCGAACGCTGAGAAAGTGGCCTTGCCACTGACCCCAACGACCTGAACCGGGTAATGCCGGCGCAGGGAAGCGACCGATGGCTGACGAGATGCTCGTAGCCGTCGACCGCCGCCACACACCGGTCGGCGGTTGCTTCTTTTGCGCCCTGTCGCTTCGCGGAGGCGCATACACCGATGAAAGACCTATTCACCTCAACCGTCGCGCCCGAACACGCTTCTGGGGCCGCCGGTGATATTGAGCTCGACGGTTGGCAGGACATACCACCAGGCCTCATCCAGGCCATCGCCGCGGCCGAGCGCGTCGAGGAAGACTTGGTGCGCGATGGTTTGCGCGCCGGTACCATCGTCGCAATGGGCAAGCCCGGCGGCCATGTCAAGCCGCTGGGCATCGGTACTGGCCTGCGTACGAAGATCAATGCGAATCTTGGCAGCTCCGAGGACTTCCCCAGCCTCGACGAAGAGCTCAGCAAGCTCGACGTGGCCGTGAACACCGGCGCTGACGCCGTCATGGACCTCAGCACCGGCGGCGACATTGACGCCATCCGCCGCGCCGTGCGCCGCGAGTGCCCCGTCGCCCTGGGCACTGTACCCGTCTACCAGGCTTTTGCTGAAGCGGCCGACAGACATGGCTCCTTCGAGGCCTTCACAGCAGACCTTATGCTCGAAGTCGTCGAGCGACACGCCGCCGATGGCGTCGACTTCCAGACGCTGCATTGCGGCGTTACCCGGGCCACTGTTGCTGCGCTGGAGAGCCAGACGCGCGTGTGTGGCATCGTGAGCCGCGGCGGAAGCCTCCTGGCTCGCTGGATGAAGGCCACCGGAAACGAGAACCCCCTGTACGAGCGGTACGACGACGTACTGCAGATACTGAGCGACTACGGGGTGCTGATCAGTCTTGGCGACGGCCTGCGGCCGGGCGCCTTAGCCGACGCTTCCGACCGGGGTCAGGTCGCCGAGACCATCGTCTTGGGCGACCTCGTTGCCCGCGCCCGCCGCGCCGGCGTGCAGGCGTTTGTCGAGGGCCCCGGGCATATGCCCATGGATCAGATCGCCGGCAACGTGATGCTGCAAAAGCGCTTGTGCCATGCGGCCCCATTCTATGTATTGGGGCCCTTGGTCACCGATGTAGCCCCGGGCTATGACCACATAACCGGAGCCATAGGCGGCGCCATTTGCGCCGCCGCCGGCGCGGATTTCTTGTGCTATGTGACGCCCGCCGAACACCTGGGCCTTCCGGCCGCCCAGGATGTTCTCGAGGGGGTCATGGCCTCGCGCATCGCAGCCCATGCCGCCGATATCGTCAAAGGCGTGCCCGCAGCGCGAGATTGGGACGATAGGATGTCCGCTGCCCGCAAACAGTTCGACTGGGAACAAATGGGCCGTCTGGCCCTCGACCCCGGACGCGTCAAGCAGGTCCGCGGAGACAGAGCCACTCAGGACACCGAGGCATGCTCCATGTGCGGCCGTTTCTGCTCCATGAAGGTCCAGGACAGTCTCAAGGGCAAATAGCTCAGGCGGCGCCGCGTTGCTTGAGTCCAGACCATACTGCAAGCCGGTTAGCTCAACAGGGATGCAGCGGCCTGCTGCACGACAGCCACACTGATCCCGACGAGGAGTTCACGCACCAATGTCAATCGTCAGGCTGAGAAAGTCATTCCGCCGGAAGATGAAGCTCGGTGTCGGCAAGTACAAGGTCGGCGCCAGCCCCATGGATATCATCTTCTGGGTCATTGTCATCATCTTCGTGGTCGGCGCTTACTACACTTTCGGCGCCCCCACCGGGGGCCGTGGTGGGCCCGACGACCAAGCAGGTGTCCCACGCAAGGTCACCAAGAACGTCGCGGTCGCCAACGGCCACGTCATATCCCGACTCGAATACGAGCGCGAGTTCATGCGACGCGCCGCAGAGATCCCCCGCGAACAGCTTCTCATCAACGAGCGCTACGTCAAGACCTCGGTTCTCGACAGCATGATCCAGCGTCTTCTGCTCCTCGATGCCGCCAAGCAAAGCGGCATCCGCGTTAGCGGAGCCGACGTTGATGCCAAGGTTGACCAGCTCGTCCAACAATCACTGGACCGCAGCTACCCCACCCGCAAGGCCCTCGCCAAGTTCCTGCGCAAGCGTGGCCAAACCCTCGAGCAGTACAAGCGCGAGGTCCGCAAGGAGCGCATGCAGGACAGAGACGCCATCAAGGAAGCTGTTCTGTTCGAGAAGCTCGAGGAGAAGATCAAGTCCGCCGTGAAGGTCGGCGATGCCGACCTCAAAGATCATTACACCAAGATCAAGGCGCGGCAGATCCTCATCAACCCCGACGAGCTCAAGCGCCTGGACGAGGCCAAGAAGGAAGCTGAGAAGGCCGAACAGGACGCCAAGGACGACAAGGACACCCAGGCCGACAAGACCGCCGACGAGAAGCCTGCTAAGGACTCCAAGGCCGACAAGACCGCCGACGAGAAGCCCAAAGACTACAAAGCCCAGGCCCGCAAACTCGCCAAGAGCATTCGGGACCGTGTAAAGAAGGGCGAGAACTTCGAAGACCTGGCGATGGAGTACAGCCACGACACGCGCACGGCCTTCGAAGGGGGCCTCCTCCGCACCTATACTCCCCCGAATCCCGCCGAGGAGCCGGACCCCGAGGCCACGGCTTACTTCGCGCGCGGTGAGCTCTCCATGCCCGCCGAGTTCGACGACGCCGCCTTTGCCCTCAAGCCCAATCAAACCAGCGACGTCGTCGAGACGCCCTATGGGCTCTACGTCATCCAGGTGCTCGACCGCAAAGTCCAGTACCCGGAAGACTACAAAGACAACAAAGATGACTACCGCGATCAGTTGCTTGAGCAAAAGAAGACCGAAGCCTGGACGGACTACAACAAGAAGCTCAGTGAACAGGCCGACACCCGCGTTGACGATTCAGAGCTCGCCGCCTACCGATTGCTGGCCGAGGACAAGAAGGCCGAGGCCGCCCAGCTTCTCGCCAAGGCCGCCGAGAATGACCCGCGCAACGTTGGCGCCAAGTACCAACTGGCGAACCTGCTGCAGGACTCGGCCGACAAAAGCAAAGCTATCGAGCTGCTCACTGAACTGGCTGAATCCGAACAAGCCGCCAGCAGCGCCGTCCTGCACCTGCAACTGGCCGATCTGCTCGCCGAGGAAAAGCTGACCGAGCGAGCGATACAGCAGTACGAAGCCGCGTCTGAGTGGTCGGACACGTACGACTACCAGAGCATGTATATGCACGATCAGCTTAAGCGCAAGTTCGAACAGCTCGAGAGGAAGGACCTGGCCGAGAAGGAACAGAAGTGGATCGACGAGTTCAACGAGTATCAGGCAGAGCAGAACGCCGGTACGGGCTATGGCGGCCCGTAAGGGCGCCGCGCGCTCAATCATACTGGATTCCAGCCCGGCCGAGACCCGACGCCGGGCGGAGAAGCACGAACCATGAATCCCGACAACTCGTTCCGCGTCCGGCTGGCCCAGATCGCCCCGCGGCTGGGCGATGTGAAGGCCAACATGGCCATGCACCTCGAAGTGGCCCACAAGGCCATCGAGGATGGCATCGATCTGCTCATTTTCCCTGAGTTGTCACTCACGGGCTATTACCTGCGCGACCTCACTAGTGAGGTCGCCCTGCCCGTTAACGCCCGCGAGCTGCGTGACATTGCCGAGGCAAGCCAGAGCATTGGCATCATCGTCGGCATGGTCGAGGAGAGTCAGGACTTCGGCCTGTTCGCTTCCGGCCTGTACTACGAGCGCGGCAAGCTCGCCCACCTGCACCGGAAGATCTACCTGCCGACCTATGGCATGTTCGACGAGGGGCGGTACTTGTCCCCGGGCCGCGTCCTGCGGGCCTTTGACAGCCGCTTCGGCCGCATGGGCCTGCTGGTTTGCGAGGACGTTTGGCATCCCATTCTGCCCTCTCTGCTGGCGCAAGATGGCGTCCGGTATCTGGTAGTCACCGCCAACTCTCCCAGCCGGGGCGCCAGTGCAGAGGGGCTCACGATCCAGGCGACGTACCGGCAGATGCTCGCCACCTATGCGCGTTTGTTTCAAGGATACGTGCTCTTCTGCAACCGCGTAGGCTATGAAGACGGTGTCAACTTCTGGGGCGGCAGCTTCGCGGTGGCGCCCTCCGGAGAGATCGTCGCCTCCGGGCCACGCCTTGAGCAGGCCTTCGTCGATGTCGAGCTTGTCCCGGCGCAGGTGCGCCGCGAACGCATAAAGGCGCCACTGGTCGAAGAAGAGAACCTCGACTTGGCGCTGCGCGAACTGCGGAGGATCGCCGATGAGCGGTCTAGACATTGATTGCGCCCTTGTGGCGGATATCCTGACCGGATTCGTCCGCGACGAGATCACCAAAGTCGGGTTTGAGCGCGGCGTCATCGGCATGTCCGGAGGCATCGACTCGACGGTCTCGGCCTTCATCACGGCCCGAGCTCTCGGCCACGACAGTGTCCTGGGCCTCATCATGCCCTACAAGACCAGTAGCCCCCAGAGCGCCGAGCATGCCTTGCTTGCGGCCGGGCAACTGGGCATCGAGACCCGCGTGATACAAATCGCACCGCAGATCGACGCCTACTTCGAGCTCTTCCCTGACGCCCACCGCCTCCGCCGGGCCAACAAGATGGCGCGCGAGCGCATGACCATCCTGTACGACCACTCATTGTCCGAGAATGCTCTGGTCATCGGCACCAGCAACAAGACCGAGGCGCTCCTGGGGTATACGACCCTATGGGGAGACATGGCGTCCGCGGTCAACCCCATCGGTGACCTGTATAAGACCCAGCTACGCCAGCTCGCCCGGTACCTTGAGGTGCCCGAGGTCATCATCGACAAGGCGCCCAGCGCGGACCTGTGGGTCGGGCAGACCGATGAGGAAGAGCTCGGGTTTACCTACGTCGAGGTCGACAGGCTCCTGTACCGCCTCGTAGATCTGCGCTGGCGCGACTACGAGCTCGCCGAAGCCGGCTTCTCCTGGGAGCTCATCAACCGCGTGCGCGGCATGATCCGGAACTCCCAGTATAAGCGACGACTCCCGCTGATCGCCAAGGTGTCACAACGGTCCGTAGACAGGGACTTCAGATACGCTCGAGACTGGGGACGCTGATCCGCGCCGCTCGCCTACCGGCGCACCCGTCAGACTCGGGCCCCCTGTCCGGGTCTTTTTCTTTACGGAGGGGTATGGATGCCGCAGCCACCTCACCAGGTGCCGGGGACGCTGTACGTGGTCGCTACGCCCATCGGCAACCTCGAGGACATCTCAGCGCGCGCCCGTCGCGTGCTCTCACAGGTGGACCTGATCGCGGCCGAGGACACCCGCCGCTCTGGAGCTCTCCTGGCCCACCTAGGCATCAGCAAGCCCGTCGAGAGCTACCACGAGCACAACGAGCCTCAGAAGGCCGCCTCCCTGCTGGGCGCCCTGTGCCGGGGCTCCTCCGTCGCCCTGATTACCGACGCGGGTGTCCCAGTCATCTCTGACCCGGGCGCCCACCTCATCGCACAAGCCCTCGAAGCGGGCGTTGCGGTCAGCCCGATTCCCGGCCCCAGTGCAGTCTTGGCCGCCTTGTCAGTAAGCGGCTTTGGCGCCGATCGCTTCCTCTTCGCCGGCTATCCACCCCGCAAGCCCGGACAGCGCAGGCAGTTCTACCACCAGCTCGCCGCCATGGCCGTCCCTGTGGTGATCTATGAGGCCCCCCATCGTGTGCGCAAATCCCTGGACGATGCCATAGCTGTGCTCGGAGAGGACCGACCGGCCTTCATTGCGCGGGAGATGACCAAGCAGTTCGAGGAGTTTCGCAGGGGACCTCTGGGGCAACTGAGAGCCCACTACGACGCCGTAGACCCTCTGGGGGAGTTCACGATTGTCCTGGGTCCGGCCGAGCCCGCCGCAACGGACCCCTCGGCCGAAGGCCGCGACGCCGCTGAGGCCGCGCAACTCCTGGCCCGCACCGACTTGCCCGTCAAGCAGGCCTGCGCCATCCTCTCAGCCGCCACCGGACTCGCCCGGAACAAAGCCTACGAGTTGATCTTGCAGGCCCGTGACAAGTAGTAGTCCTCGCCTGGTCAGGCGCATCTTCCGGGCACGGTGACAGTTCATCGGCTGTCCACCTCTACCGGCGGGTCGGCCCCTTGGGCGGCGTCTGTCCACGAAAACCCGTCTCCTCACGTCCCGACACCGGCCGCAGGCATCGCAGGCTCGGGAGCCCCGCCGGTCAGGGCGCGCTCTCCGAGGCATCGTGTGCCGTGCCCTGCTCCGCCACAGCGCCGATCGAGGCCGAGCCTTCCGCGGCGCCTTTGCTGTTGCCCGAAGATACCAGCATCAGCCCCGCGACCACGAGGACGACGCCGGCGATTCTAGGCAGGGTCAGGTGTTCGCGCAATATCACGGTGGCAAAGATAACGGCGATAACCGGATATGTGGCCGTGATGGGGATCACCTGCGTCACCGGGGCATACTTAACCGCCACGAAGTAGGCCACCTGGCCGATGAGCCCTCCGAGCAGAGCACTGGCGCATAGGAAGCCGATGGTGCGAGGCTCAAAGCTCGCAATCGGCTTCAGGCGCCCTGTGGCGGCGCACACCAGCAAGATCACCAGCGTGCCGAAAACCATTCGCACCAGCACGGCGCTGAAAGGGTCCACATTCTTGACACCCAGCTTGTCGAATATCCCCGCGCTTCCCCACGCGAGAATGGCCACCGCACAGCCAATCAGTGCCGCGGGCTGCATGATTGTCTCTCCTCAAACGAAGGCCCTGCCACGACGGATCGCAGCAAGGCCATGGGGTTGCTCTCTGTGGGGCGCGCGCACGCTACGCCATCTTATGGACGACCTCGCGAACCGCCGGCCAGACCTCGCGGTAGACTGCGAACTGCTCCTGGTAGCGGGCATGCTCGGCCTGACGCGGCTCGAAGCTCCTCTTTTCCCTGACCAACGCCGCGACGGCGTCCTGTACAGAGTCATAGATCCCGGCCTGCACGCCGGCGAGCATTGCCGCGGCCTGGCATCCACTCTCGGACACGTTCAGCCTCACGCACTCGCGGCCCGTGATGTCCGCCTTGAGCTGCAGCCAGTAGTCGCTCTTGCTGCCCCCGCCCGTGCAGCGTAGGCGCTCCACGTTCACTCCCGCATCATTCAAGCCCTCGACGTTGAGGTTTAACTCGTAGCAGATGCCCTCGATCAGGCCCTTGATGAAGCTCTTCCGGTCGCACCCCAGGGTCAGTCCCACCATTACACCCTTGGATAGCGGATCGAGATACGGCGTGCCCGACCCGGCCATGTAAGGCACGAACAGCAACCCCGTAGGGCCCTCGGGAAGATCCGCCAGCATCAACTCATACACGTCTTCGCCGGATCGCTCAGCCTCCTGCACCTGGGCCTTGCTGAAGTTGTCCCGGAACCAGCGCAGTACGGCGCCACTCGAGTAGTTGAAGGCCAGGCTCGCGTATAGATCCCCACAGGTATGCGGGTAGCAGCAGTAGTTATGGGTGCGCATCGACTCGGTGAGAACCGGCTGATTGAAGGCGACGGTGATGCACTCCACGGTACCCATGCCGTCGACGGCCATACCCTCGGTAATGACCCCGGCCCCCAGGGCGTTCATCGGCTGATCATGCCCCCCGGCCACCACCAGGCAGCCCTTGGGCAGGCCCGTCTGCTCCGAAGCCACCGCCGAGATCTCCCCGACAACGGACCCCGGGCGCACGGGCTCGGCGAACATGTCACTCGAGACACCGGCCGTGTCCAGCATCTCCTGCGACCAGCACTTGTTCACCACGTCAAAGGCCATGGTTCTTCCCGCCAAGCTCCAATCAAGGCGCGGCTCAAGCCCCAGCTTAAGCATCACCAAGTCCGGCCACAGCAGGTACTTCCACGTCTTCGCATGAACTTCCGGCATCTGCTCGCGCAGCCACATGATCTTGTTCAGCGAGAAGCTCGGGTGCAGAGGCATCCCCGTTACCTGGAAAGCCCTCTGCGCGCCAAGGGTCTCGTGCCAGCTATCAGCCTGAGCCACCGCCCGGTTGTCGGGAGACACGATGGTGTTATGCAGCAACTCGCCACCGGCGCCGATGGGTGTGAAGGCCTCCCCCAGAGCGGAGAAGGAGATAGCCTGGACCGGGTCCGCCTCGGCCTGCGCGCTGACCTGCTGCAGCACCTCGCAGATGGCCTCCCACATGTCCTGAGGC
>Ga0272441_10011739_pt1 | contig 12937 bp, 4 predicted proteins | sample SSMProp6N_FD_193582 | JGI IMG/M metagenome (GOLD analysis project Ga0272441, IMG submission 193582) | Marine sediment archaeal communities from Little Sippewissett salt marsh, Falmouth, MA, United States - SSM-Prop-6N | ecosystem: Environmental > Aquatic > Marine > Wetlands > Sediment ...
ACGGGCCGGCTGCTGGGGTCCCTGGGATTCGTGCTCGAGACGGAATCGCAACTCGGCCGCCCTCTTCGCCGGCAGAAGCCGGGGCCAAGGCCGAAGGACAATGCGAAGCGAATTAAGTGATGTGACACGGGGGGCGGTTATGGGTGTCCCCGGAATTGCCTGTGTTTGAGGTGTGCGGCGATAAGGTATCTGGGGGCTGCTGTGGATGGCCATACGACTGACCTAGGCTTGGCGAGTGGGAGCGGAGTTGCAGAGTCATGACGCGTACCGCGCAGAACCGAATATCCTGTAGATCGGGGGACATGACACTTAATTCGTCGTTGATGTGGCGGTGGAGGCGGTGATAAGGTAGGGGCATGGCTCGATTGGCTCGAGTCCCGATTGCGCTGGCCACTGCACAAGCGCCTGCCCGCCCCGACAGGGCGCTTGGCGGATGCCGGTGTCCGGCCGCTACGCGCGGCGTTGACGAGGCGGTTCCCCCCAGGTAACCTGTTCGCGGGTAACGGGTCCGTACCCGCACGGAGCCTGGGCAGATGAATCGCACCGCAACGCGAACGCTCCTTCTTGGCCTGACGGCCCTGACCGTCGGCCTCTTCGCGTCTCCGGCCCGGGCAGGCTCTGCGGAGATTGGTTTCCTCGTGGCGCCGGGCTCGATGGAGCAACTCACGCCCGAATCGGAGGCCGCCTGCGACGTGGCGCGGCGGCTCGTTGGTGCGCGCCTCATCCGGCCGACCGGCAGCGCGACCGTCGTTGGCCGCGACGGGCGGCCCGTTGCACTCGATCAGTTCGCGGCAATCTGGCTCCACCAGGGCGATACGGCGGCGGTGACGGAGCCGACCGCCGAGGGCCGGATGCTGTCGGCCCTCCGCCAGTACGTGCTCGACGGGCACGGACTGCTCTTGTCGGGCACGGCGGCGAGGTTCATCGCGCCGCTGCAGGCCGGTGCGGTACAGATTAAGCCGGTGACCTTCGGCCACGACCGCGGCCAGGCCGGGCTGGTGCCGGTGCAACTCGGGCACCCGGCCTTCCGCGGGTTGACCCTGGAACGCGACGTCCTCTGGATGAGCAACGCCGTTTACCCGGCCTTTGCGGCGTTCCAGCCGGCGGCGCGTCCGGCGGGGGGCATTCTCCTGGCGCGGACACCGGGCGGGCCGGAGAACCCCCTGATGGAATTCCCGCTCGGCAAGGGCAGGGTGATCGCCCTGGCGTGGCGTCTGTCGCCTCATTACCACGTGGCCCCCGACGCGCTCCGGGCCAACTTCGAGCGCCTCGCCTGCAACCTCCTCGCGTATCTGGCCCATGCCGACGCGTGGCAGGCGCCGGAGCCGCCCGCCAAACGGCTTGGCGTGCCGGCCAACGAGTGGCAGGCACTCGCGATGGCCATTGACGACCTGGACTCAACGTTCGGGGACCGCTATCCGAACGGCGCGGCGTATCGGCGCCGGCTCCGGGCTCTGAAGCAGTCGCACGACGCACAGGTGGCCTCGGGCCGCGACGCCGACGCCTTGGCCAAGACGGTTGGTGCGTTCGGTCAACTTCGCCGCGAGGCGCTGCTGGCCAACCCGCTGCTCGACATCGACCGCCTGCTCCTCGTGAGGCGGCGGGCGAACAAGATGGGCCTGCCGAAGAATTACCAGAGCAACTCCAGCCTGGCCCCCGTTGGCTACGACAACGAGATTGCCATCCTGTCGCCGGTGCGTCCCGAGGGCAGGTTAACGACCGTGTTCCGGCCCGAGGGAGGGGCGTTTGTCGGCGACGTGGACCTCCACTTCGATGCCGAGCGACTCCTGTTCTCCATGCCGGCGGAAGGGGGACGCTGGCGGATCTTCGACATGCACGCCGACGGGTCGCACCGGCGATGCCTGCCGCTCATCAACGAGCCGGACGTCGATAACTACGACGCCTGCTACCTGCCCGACGACCGGATCATCTTCACCTCGACGGCCCCGTTCACGGGCGTGCCGTGCGTGCGAGGCTCGTCGCACGTGGCGAACCTCTACCTTCTGGAAACGGACGGCCGTATCCGGCGGCTCACCGTCGAGCAGGACCACGACTGGTGCCCGACGGTGCTCCCCGACGGGCGCGTGCTTTACCTGCGGTGGGAGTATTCGGACATTCCGCACGCCTTCTCGCGGATCCTGTTCCGGATGAACCCGGACGGCAGCGGGCAGATGGCGTATTACGGCAGCAACTCCTATTGGCCGGCGTCGATGTTCTATGCCCGGCCGATTCCGGGCCACCCGACGAAAGTCGCGGCGATTGTCGGCGGTCACCACGACCTGCCCCGTATGGGCGATTTGGTGATCTTCGACCGGGGCGGGGGCCAGTTCGAGGCCGATGGGGCCGTCCAGCGTATCCTGAGCCGCGGCCGTCCGGTGGCGCCGGTGCTGCTGGATCTGCCCATCGGGCAGACCTGGCCCAAGTTTCTGCACCCCTACCCGCTGAGCGAGAAGTACTTTCTGGTTTCCTGTAAGCCGTCCGAGGGTGCCCCCTGGGGCGTGTATGTGGCAGACGTGTTCGACAACCTCGTGCGGCTTTACGACGAGCCCGACTACGCGATGCTCGAACCCATCCCCCTGCGGAAGACCCCGCGGCCGCCCGTGCTTCCCGACCGGGTGGACGTGACCCGGCCCGATGCCGAGGTGTTCCTGGCCAACATCTACGCCGGCCCGGGCCTGAAGGGCGTGGCGCGGGGCACGATCCGGTCGCTGCGGCTCATCAGTTACCACTTTGCGTACCAGGGCATGGGCGGCGAGCCGGATGCCATGGGTCTGGACGGGCCCTGGGACGTCAGGCGGATCCTGGGCACGGTGCCCGTCCACGCGGACGGGTCGGCCTACTTCCGGGTTCCCGCCTACACGCCGGTGGCCGTGCAGCCGCTCGATGCCGACGGCAAAGCCGTGCAACTGATGCGGAGTTGGTTCACGGCCATGCCGGGCGAGGTGCTCTCCTGCGTTGGGTGCCACGAGGCGCAGAACGCCGCACCGCCGACCCGTGACATGCTCGCGGCGCACTCGCCGCCGGCGGCGATCCGCCCGTGGTACGGCCCGGCGCGGGGTGTCGACTTCCGCCGCGAGGTTCAGCCCGTCCTGGACCGGTACTGCGTCGGTTGTCATAACGGCAAGCCCCGGCCCGATGGGCGGCCGATTTCCGACCTGACCGACCGCGACCCGGTGCCCACGATGGCCAACAAGCACGCCTACAACCTCGCCGCACGCTTCACGCCGTCTTACTACGCGCTGCGGAAACGGGTCCGGACGCCGACGCGGGAGGGCGACATGCACCTGCTTCCGCCCTGGGAGTTCCACGCCGATACGACCCGCCTCGTCCAGATGCTCCAGAAGGGGCACCATAACGTGAGGCTCGACGCCGAAGCCTGGGACCGGCTGGTTACCTGGATCGATTTGAACGCCCCGGCCCATGGAACCTGGACGGCCATCTGCGGCCCCGACCGCGTAAAGCACCAGTGGCAGCGGCGATGCGAAATGCAGAAACGGTACACGGGCATCGTGGACGACCCCGAGACCATCGCGGGTGCCCAGCCACCGCCCGTCGAGCCTGTGATGCCCGAGCCGCCCCCGACAAAGCCGGTGGCGTCCGCGCCGGACTGCCCGGGCTGGCCGTTCGACGCGGCCGAGGCGCGGCGGCGCCAGGCGGCGGGCGGCGGCCCTGCGACGCTGACCCTTTCCCTGGCCGACGGGGTTTCGATGGAATTGGTACGCATTCCGGCGGGGGAGTTTATCCTGGGCCGGGCCGACGGCTATCGGGACGAATCGCCTCCCTGCCGGGTGCGGGTGGCCGCCGCGTTCTGGATGGGCCGCTTCGAGGTGACCAACGAGCAGTTTGCGGCCTTCGACCCCTCGCACGACAGTGGCCTGGAATATGGCGACTACATCCAGTTCAGTCCCGGCGAGCGAGGCTGGATGCTCTCGCGCCCGAGGCAGCCGGTGGTCCGCGTGTCGTGGAGCAAAGCCCTGGCCTTCTGCCGTTGGCTCTCGGCAACGACCGGCCGCACCGTCGCGCTGCCCACCGAGGCTCAATGGGAATATGCCTGCCGCGCCGGCACGGCCACGCCCCTCTGGTATGGGACGGTGGACTCAGACTTCTCGGGCGTTGCGAACCTCTCGGACGCCACCCACCAGGCCATCGACCGGTTCGGCTGGTCGGGTCGGGCATCGGTTATCCCGCCCTGGCGCCCCGCGGACACGCGGTATAACGACCACAGCCGGGTCTCGGCCCCCGTGGGCACGTACGCGCCCAATCCCTGGGGCCTGCACGATATGCACGGCAACGTGGCGGAGTGGACCTTGTCGGTGTACCGGCCGTATCCCGCCGGACAAGACGATGGCCGTAACCAGACGACGGGTCACGGCAAGCGGGTCGTGCGCGGAGGCTCCTGGTACGATCGGCCCGACCGGTGCCGCTCGGCGTTCCGGCAGGCGTACCGGCCGGAGCAAGGCGTGTACGACGTGGGTTTCCGCGTCGTGTGCGACGTGGCCGCCGATACGACGGCCACCGTGTCCCAGCGCGACGCTCGACATTAGGACCGCCTGCCGGGTTCCCGACGGGGCCGGACGCGGATTCGCACCAACCCGCTTGACGGCCACGGCAGCGGGCCATACAGTAGTCTCGGGCACGGGCTTTGGGCATGGCAACGGCCACACGTTGGCCTCGGGCAGACCCGTCGCGAGGCGTGGTGGCGGTCGGCGCTACGGTGGCCCTGGGCTTGTGCGCCCGAAACGGTGATTCCCGTAAGTGAGTTCTTCAGAAAGACTTACACGAGCGGAGAGGTGCCCGAGTGGTCGAAGGGACTGGTCTTGAAAACCGGCGTGGCCTTAGTGCCACCGTGGGTTCGAATCCCACCCTCTCCGCCATAGCGTGTTGCCTGGTGTTGCCGGGTACCCCGGGTCATCCGTAACCCACGAGATGTTGTGGCCTTGCCCCCGATAACCCCTTTGGGTGGGGTTGTCGAAACGGGACGGGGTTGGGCAAAGCCGGTTTCCCCTGAGGAGTCGAGACCGCATTGGCCCGCTTGGGGTCCTTCTCGAGGGGGTGGTTTCCCGATATGTTTTGAAACCGCGTTCGATAGCATTAAGTTTTGTTTCACCGCCTTGACTCGGGCCGAAACGTAGGGTAGATTTGTGCCGGAGAGCGAGTTCTTTCGTACCCTGTCGTCGTTTCCGAATTCATGTCACTGTGCCGTCGTGCGATACGGAGGTGCGCCATGGACGCGAACCGTACGTATGCCGTTTGTGCATGGATGGTTCTGACGATTCTGGCCTTGTCGATTCCTGCCGAGGCGGCCGTGGGCAACAACGTGGGCGCCGCGGTCGTCCTGACCGTCCAGCCGGCTTTCCCGACGCGGTGCCCGGCGGTGGACACGCAGTGCCCCGTGGTGACGACGCGGTGCCCGCCGGCCGACACCCGGTGCCCCCCCACGCCCACCCAGTGCCGGGCCGTGCGGACGACGTGCCCGGCCGCCGAGACGACGTGCCCGGCGGTCGAGACGGAATGCCCCGCCGCGCGAACCAAGTGCCCGGCGTCCGACACCCGGTGCCCGGCGGCCCGGACTCGGTGCCCGGCTGTGCCCACGCAGTGCCCGTCCGTCAGAACAACGTGCCCTCCCGGCACGACGTTCTGCCCGCCGACCTTCACCCAATGCCCGCTCACGGTCACCCAGTGTATCGGGCGGTGGACGCAGTGTCCGCCCTCTCAAACGCGGTGCCCGGAGCAACACACGCGGTGCCCCGCCGTCGGCACCCGGTGCCCGGAGCAACTCACCATCTGTCCCGTTATGAAGACCCAGTGCTCGCCGCTGAAGACCTGGTGCCCCGTGGCGAAGACGAGGTGTCCGTCCATCCGCACCCGCTGCCCGGAAGACCTGACGTGGTGCCCGCCCGGTGTGACGCGGTGTCCGGCCTATAAGACACGGTGCCCGGCCATTGACACGCGGTGCCCACCGCGGGAAACCCGGTGCCCGCCCATCGGCACGCGATGCCCGCCTGCCGGTACGCAGTGCCCGGTCATCAACACCCGGTGCCCGCCGGCCGACACGCGGTGCCCGCAGACCCAGACGGCGTGCCCGCCCAGGCTAACCCGCTGCCCGCTGGGCCTGACCACGTGCCCGGCGGCGCCAACGGTGTGCACAAACGCCGTCACGAGGTGCCCGGCCATCGAGACGCGGTGCCCGGTCGAGCAGACCAAGTGCCCGCCGCTCCTGACACGCTGCTACGTCAACGCAACCAAGTGCCCCATCGAGCAGACCAAGTGCCCGTCGCGGCCAACGCTGTGCCCCGTCGAGGCAACGGTCTGCCCGGTGCATCAGACCCGGTGCCCCGATGAGCCAACGCGCTGCCCGGTCGATTACACGAAATGCCCCGACGGCAAGACGAACTGCCCGGCCGTGGACACCAAGTGCCCGCCGCTCAAGACCAACTGTCCCGCGATCAAGACGCGGTGCCCTGCGCAGGACACGCGTTGCCCGCCGCGGCGGACGAAGTGCCCCATATACCATACCTATTGCCCGCCCCAGTTAACGAAGTGTCCGCCGGCCGAGACCGAGTGTGCTACCGCACCGACCCAGTGTTCGGGTACCGTCCAAACCGTGTGCCCGGCCATCGAGACGGAGTGCCCGGCCGTCCAGACGGAGTGCCCGGACCAGGACACGTTCTGCCCGCCGGTCGGCACCAAGTGCCCGGCCGTCCAGACGGACTGCCCGTCTGATGCGACGCGCTGTCCCCCGTCGCTTACCAACTGCCCGCAAACCATAACCGAGTGCCTGTTCCAGCCGACGGCGTGCCCGGAACCGACCGTCTGCCCCGCGCCGGCGACGGAATGTACAGGGGTCATCACCCAGTGTCCGCCGCTGCATACGCAGTGCCCGCAGGAACCGACGAACTGCCCCGAGCAGGACACGCGGTGCCCGCCGCTTTCGACCGAATGCCCGACAATGGAGTCGAAGTGCCCGACCGTTGACACCAACTGCCCGGGCACCCAGACGATGTGCCCGATGTTTCCGACGACGTGCCCGGGAGTTGATACGCAGTGCCCGGGCGCCGCCACGGAGTGTGCCGTCACCTTCGCGCCGACGGCGTGTCCGGGTATGCCGACCATTTGCGAGCCCGACGGCACGATTTGCCCGACGGCCCAGGTAATGTGCCCCATCGTCTACGACGGGCCGTGCCCGATTGTGGTTCCCGGCACGTGAGGCGCAAGGCGGTTTCTGACGTGATGGCGTGACCCGTTCTCCGGTCCGCCGCGGCCTACGCGAGACGCCGCGGCGGGCCGGATGCCATTGTGACGATGACCCGTCGATGGCACGTTCGGGGTGACCACGCCCGTGGCCGTCCCTTGCTCATCCGGCTACCGACGCGCATAATAGGCGCCAGGCAACCAGGGGGTATCCACCGCTCATGACTGAACAGGTCGCCGATCCATCCAGCGAGTTGTCCACCAAAGCGCCGGCGTGGTCTGTGCCGGCCGGACCGGTCGTGGCCGCCGTGGCGGGGCTGGCCGCGGCATGGATCGCCGCCGGCAGCGTCGGGTTGGTGGGCCATGGCCTCCGCCACGCCCTGGTGCTGGCGGCAATGCTGACGGCCGTCGTGGCCGCCTGGCCGCGCCGACGCCCTTGGCAGGCAGGCGCCATCGCCGTCCTGACCTTCGTGCTGGCGGTGGCCTTGAACGCGTCGGTGCACGGGGCGGCGAACGTCCTGGCGGTGGCGGTTCTCTTGGCGGGGCTGGCGGGGGGCCGGCAGAACGCCGGCCGCCGGACCCTGCTCCTGGCCGCCCAGGCGGTTACGCTTTTCGGGCTCTATCGCATCCTGCTGCTGGCCGTGCCGATGGTCTGGACCGTCGTCGAGGCCGTCGCCGGTGGGATGGGACGCCTGGCGGGCGAGATGGCCGGCCGGCCGCTCGTCGTTGGGCCCTCGTTCGCCGGCACAGACGTCCTCGTGCTGATGGCTGCCGTGTGGGGGTTGTGGTTGGTGGGGTTGCCCCGGCCGCGGATCGGGCGCGGCGTGGCGCTGGGCGTGGCCATCCTGGCGGCACATGTCCTCTATCTCATCGTGATGGCGTACGGAGCGGACCTCCTGGCCGCCATTCCCGCCGACCCCGCTCACGAAGAGGCGCTGACAACGCATGCCGCCACCTCGACGGACCTGTGGTCGTTCTGGCTCGCCGTTGCGAGCCTCCTGCCGTGGAACCTGCCGGCGCTGGGCGTCCTGCTGCAGGTGCCGCTCCTCTGTGCGATGCTGCGTTGGTGGCCTCCCGCCTCGCCCGCACCGGCCGCCGGTCCCCGTGCCGCATTGTTCCTCCTGGGCGTGGCGGCGGCGGTCGGGTTGCCGGTGGCCACCGGCTTGTATCCGACAGCCGCAGACCTTACCGGCAAGCGGTTTGTTGCCTACGAGGAGGGGTTCCTGAACTGGAACCGTCCGCAGCACGGCGACTACGGGCGGCTCTCGATTGGCATGTACGGCATGTTCTCGGACCTCCTCGGCAGTTTCGGCGCCACGTTCGAGCGGTCCGAGGACCTGTCGGCCGATGACCTGAAGGGCACCGATGCCCTGCTGCTCATCTTTCCGAACGAACCGTGGAAAGACGGCCAACTCGACCGCATCTGGCAGTACGTCGAGGAGGGCGGCACGCTCATCGTCCTCGGCGAGCACACCAGCATTGAAGACGACGGCAAGGCACGGTTCAACGAGGTGCTCGAGCCGACGGCCATGCGTGTCCGTTTCGATTCCGCCCAATGGGCCGTTGGCGGATGGCTCGATGGCTACGAGGCCTTCGCGCACCCGACGACGGCCATGACCGACGTTGGCCGTAACAACTTCGGCGTGGTCATCGGCGCTTCGGTCGAGGCCCGCCGGCCGGCCAGGCCGCTTATCCTCGGCCGGTGGGGTTGGTCCGACCCCGGCGACCGCGGCAGCGGCCGCGCCATGATGGGCAACGACCGATACGACGCCGGCGAACCGCTCGGCGACGTCTGCCTGGTGGCCGAGCAGCGGGTCGGTAAGGGCAAGGTCATTGCCTTCGGCGATACGTCGTCGTTCTCGAACGGCATCGCCAACGGCGATTACCGGTTCCTCTCGGCGTTGCTGGCCTACGCGGCAGACCCGGCCTCGGAGCCGGCCTGGTGGCGCTTGGCCTTGGGCGTGCTGGCGACCGCCCTGGCGGTCGTGGCCCTCCTGCGGAGCCCGGCGCCTTTCCGGGTGGGCGCCATGGCGGCTCTGGCGGCCGTTGCGGTTAGCGCGTCGGCCACCGTCACGGACTACGCCCAAGTCACGCTGCCCGACGGCCGCCTGGCCGAGTACAACAACGTGGCGTACGTCGACGCCTCGCATCTGGAGGCGTTCAGTAGCGAAGGGTTGCGGCCCGAGGGCACCATGGGGCTCGAACTCACGCTCATGCGGAACGGGTTCCTCGCGCTGTCGATGGACACGTTCCGGCCCGAGGCCCTGAAGCGGGCCGGCGTGTTTGTGTCCATCGCCCCCACCCGGCCGTTCTCGCCGTCCGAGCGGCAAGCCGTCCGCGAGTTCGTGGCCGGCGGCGGCGTGTTCATCTGCACGGTCGGGTACGACGCCCGGGCGGCGGCCCAGCCGTTGCTCGCGGAGTTCGGCATGCGCGTGGGCGACCCCAGTGGGCCGGACGTTGAGCCCAGGCCGCTCGGGCATTTCAAGTCGCCCTACGTCCAGGTGGCCGGCGAGCGGTATCACGTGCGGTTCAACGCCGGCTGGGCCGTCGCCGACGATGACCGGGGCCTCGTGCCGCCCCCCATCGGCCAGGCCGGGCCGGCACAGGTCATCGCGTACGGTCACGACAACGTGCCCGTGATCCTGGGGCGGCGGTACGGCAAGGGGTGGGCCGTACTCATCGGCGACACGTGCTTTGCCATGAACAGAAACCTGGAACGCGTTGACGGCCAACCCATTGAGGGCAAACGCGAGAACGCCGACTTCTGGCGGTGGTTCCTGGCCTACGTCACGGAAAGAGACCCCTGGCTGCCCGGATCACAGAAGGCCGACGAGGCCAAGGACGCCAAGGACGCTGCTGGCGGGGAGACGCCATGATCCGCAAATGGGCCGCCATTGCCATCCTCGCCGTCTCCTGGCTCCCCGGGCTCGGCTACTTTCACCTGGCCGACGGACTGTGGTGGGCCGTCGCGGTGGCGGGCGGGACGGCGCTGCTGCTGGGCGCGGGGCCGCGCCAGGTGGGCCGCGGCCGCGGGGTGGCCGCCCTCGTGCTCCTTGTGCCCGTGGCTGTCATCTGGCCGTGGCCGTTTCGCTTGATTCCGATTTTCATGGCCGCCGGGTTGGCCCTGGCGCTTCTCCCGATGCCGCGCGCGTGGCCGAAACGCCTCGGCGGTACGCTCGTGGCGGCCGGCATCGTCCTGTTGGCCCAGGCGGCGGCGCTGACGGTTTACGCGGCCGTGACGGCTCGGTCGCGCGACTTGCCCGAACCGCTGGCTCACGCCCTCGGAGTCGTCGCGGCGGCGATTGGGCAGGAGGCCGGCACCAGCAATGCCACCCTCGCGCTCTTCTCGATGCGCGAGGTGCATCGGCTCGCCGCCTCGTGGGAACTCGTGCTGGCGCCCTCCACGGTCGCCTTCCTGGCGGGGGGGCTGGCCTACCTTGCTTTCGGGCGGCCTGACGCATGGTCCTGGCGGCGGGCGGTGGCCCTCATGGCCGCCGTCCTCGTGTGGCTGCCGGTGCGGCTTGCCCTCATGGTGGGCCTGTACATGCACCGGGCCCTGGTCACCGATTACGACGAGCCGTTTGCTTTGATGGCGCAGTTCTGGAGCACGCCGTTGCACGTGGCCCTTTTGGCCGGCCCGGTCCTGCTCGTGTGGCGGTTCATCGGGAAACCCGGCGCGCCGGCGCCGGCAGCCCTGGCGCCGGAGTCCCCGGCCGCGCCGGCCCACGCCGATGGCGACGCAACCGGGGCGCCGGCTCCTGCGCCCGGTACCGCGGGGTGGCAGCCTGAGGCCATCGGCCCGAGGCACGTGCTCGGCATGGTTCTTGTGGCCGCCGCCGCGGCCGTTCTGACGGCCGCCGTTACCTACGACGCCGTGGGCGAACGCCAGGCAGGCCGCGTGGCCATCGAGGAAGGCCACTCCACCTGGGAACCCACCACCAAGCCGATGGACACGGAGTGGTACGGACACGACTCCGGCTACAACTACGCCTGCCTGTATGAGTACCTGGACCGCTTCTACGAGATGTCGCGGCTAACCGAACCGATTGCCGACGCCACCCTGGCCGACGTGGACGTGCTCATGCTCAAGACCCCCACGTCGCCGTATGCCGCCGAGGAGATTGAGGCCATCCGCCGGTTCGTTGAGCGGGGCGGGGGGCTCATGCTCGTTGGCGAGCACACCAACGTGTTCCATACGGGCGAGTACCTGAATACCGTCGCAAGGCTCTACGGGTTCACGTTCCGGTACGACTGCCTGTTCGGCATCGACACGTTCTTCGAGCAGCGGTACGAGTTGCCGCTCGTTCCGCACCCGATGGTCCAGCACATGCCGGGGCTCGACTTCTCGGTTGCGTGTTCGCTCGACCCCGGGGCGAGTTGCGGGCGGGCCGTGATCCTCGACCGGGGCCTCAAAAGCGCTCCCGCCGACTACCATGCCAGCAACTACTACCCGCAAGCCCGCGACCGGCCCGACATGCGGTACGGCACCTTCGTGCAACTGTGGGCCACGCGCGCCGGCCAGGGACGAGTCGTGGCGTTCACCGACTCGACTATCTTCTCGAACTTCAGCATGTTCGAGCCCGGTAAACCCGAACTCATGCTCGGCATGGTCGAGTGGGCGAACCACCGCGGCGGATGGCGACGGGCACGGCCCGCCCTCGCCGGGGCAGGGGCGGTACTGGCGTTGCTGGGCCTGGTCCTGGCCCGCGGCCGGCGGGGGATCGGGGTATTGCTGATCGCGGCGGTCCTGGCGGGGCACGTGGCGGCGGCCGTCGGCATTCGCGACCTCCATCGCCGGGCCATGCCCATGCCCGAGGCACGCCGGCCGTACGTCATGGCCACCATTGACCGGACCGCCTCCGACGTGGTCCTCTCGAAGGGCGGTTTCATCGGCGGCAGGGACCGCGGCTTCGGCATCTTCGAGCGCTGGATCCTGAGGCTTGGGTACTTCATCCGACGGGCCGAAGGGCCCGAGGCGCGGCGAGGCGCCCTGGTTGTCGAGATCGACCCCAGCCTCGACGTGCCCGCCGAGCATGTCACCGCCCTGGCCGAGTACGTGAAGGCGGGCGGCCACCTGCTCGTCCTCGATTCCGCCCAGAACCAGGGCTCCACGGCGAACAGCCTACTCTGGCCGTACGACCTCAGTGTGGATCACCGCCAGGCCCTCGCCGGGCCGCTTTCCGTGCCCGAGGGGTGGCCGAGCGTTCCTGTTGAGGCCGCCTGCGAGGTCAAGGGCGGAACCCCCTGGGCCAGCGTTCAGGGCAGGCCCGTGGGCACGACCGCCGCCGTGGGCAACGGCACGGTTACGGTCATCGGGTTCTCCAGCCGCTTCTCGGACCGCAAGATGGGCGTGACCGGCGACGTCGTGCCCGACGAAAAACTCCGCAAGGTCTTCGACCTGCAGTACGGGATCCTGCGGGCCATTGTTGAAGGCAAACCGCCTATCCGATAGCCGGCATGACGCTTCCAGATCGTGACTCGACGCGGCGGGCCGTCCGGTCCGCCGCGCTGCTTTTCCATAAGAACGCGCGGTGGGCGGCAGGGCCCACCGCGCGGCTGTCTGTATTGCCCGCGTCCCTCTTTGCCTACAGGATCGTGTCGGCGCCTTGGCCCGGGTTCAGGTAGTCGTCGTCGGGGCTGGTGGTGACGGTGTCGTCTCCGGGACCGGCGTCGAGTGCGTTGGTGCCGTCGTCGCCGGCGAGGGTATCGTTATCGTCTTCGCCGAAGAGTTGGTCGTCGCCGTCGC
>Ga0272441_10011740_pt1 | contig 12937 bp, 11 predicted proteins | sample SSMProp6N_FD_193582 | JGI IMG/M metagenome (GOLD analysis project Ga0272441, IMG submission 193582) | Marine sediment archaeal communities from Little Sippewissett salt marsh, Falmouth, MA, United States - SSM-Prop-6N | ecosystem: Environmental > Aquatic > Marine > Wetlands > Sediment ...
GGAGGATCAGGAGATGCTTGGGATGGAAGTTTAAAGATCTGTTCTGGAGCTACCTTTACAGCAGTTGGAACAGAATCACACTCTATTGGAGGAAACTGGGTAGCTTCTTCCACAGCTAATTTTACTCCTGCTAATTCCATAATTACTTTTACTTCTACTGCTAGTGGTAAAACAATTACCACAGCAGGTAATCCTTTTTACAGTTTAACGTTTAATGGTTCTGGTGGAGCATGGACTTTTCAAGATATTGCTACTAGTACCGCTACTACTACTATTACTAATGGTACTCTTAGCCAAGGTACAAATAATTTTATAACTCAAAGTTTAACTATTGAATCAGGAGGAGTATTTACTAAAGCCAGTGGAGGAGGAATTCTAATTTTTGAAGATAGCGGAGCAGGATATTTTGAAGATAAAAATGAAACTAAGAATAATTTAGGAAATGTTCAAATTGGTAATTCTCCAGCAGTTACAAATCTTAATTCTGATTTTGTGGCTGATAGTTTAACAATTAATTCTGGAGATACCCTTAAAACTCGTGGTTATGAAGTAGATATTACTAATTATATTACTGTCCACGGGACATATAATTGTAATGCTACTAAAGAAGTTGATGGTACGATTACTACTTTAGGGACTAATTGGACAGTAGATTCTGGAGCTACCTTTACTGCTGCTGATTCAACTACTACTTTTGACGGAACAGGAAACAGTACTATCAATGCGGGAGGCATTGATGGAGATCATGATTTTAACCATCTTACTTTTGCAAAATCCTCTACTGCTACCAGCACTTTATCCACTTCAACCAAAGTTTCAGGAAACTTAATTATTGGTTCAAATTCTATTTTTGATGTTTCTACTTCTAATTATGATATTAATGTAGCTGGCAATTGGACCAATTCAGGCAATTTTGTTTCTCGACAAGGCACAGTAACTTTTGATGCTAGTACAACTGGTAAAACTATCAATCCGGGTTCTTCTTCTTTCTATAATATTACTTTTGATAATAGTAGTGGTGGATGGACAATTACAGCTAATGCTACTTCTACTAATAATTGGAACATAACCAATGCTAATTCTTTTACAGCTAACGCATCTATTAATATAGAAGTTAAAGGTAAATATATTATTTCAGATTCTCTTACTTCAGCCACTACTTGGAACTCGGGTTCGGTTTTGTATCTTAATTCAGAATCTGGTTATAGAGTTGGGTCTAAAACACAAAACGCAGAAACATATGCTACCTTAAAAGTTGGAGCTAATTCAGACATTAGAATATGGAACTCTACTTCTTCTATATATACAGTTGATTCTTCTGGCTCCTTATATTCTCAAGATCATAATAATGAAAATGGTAAACTTCAAGTTTGGGGAGATTATCATGCTACTTCTACAGATTACTGGAACTATGCGGATGATTTTGACGGAACTGGTAGCGCTAACCGACAATGTCAGGTAACTATTAATTCTGATGCTTCTATCACGGTTGATAATGGAGCCAGTTTAGAAATAAAAGGAGGAGGTAATAGTAGTGGAGATATTAGTACAATTAATGCCAGTGCTAGTTGGAATTTAAATAACAATTCTGGCTCAGAATTATTATTTCAAGAAGCAATCATAAATTATCTAAAAGTTAATTCTGGCACAGTAACAGTTTTAAATACTACTTTGAATAATGAAGTAGCCCCAGCAAGTGGATCCACACTTAATGTTGATTGGTATTTAGGAGGTCATGTGGTCAATACTAATTCTACTTCTACTGATGTTATTAGTGCTACTACAACTATTTCCGAGAATAGTGCTACTCCTCAATCCACTATTTGGGAATGGTCAGGGAGTGATTGGACTAGTGCTTCAACTTCTCAAACAATGTTGACTGATGTTTCGGGTCTTTTCCCTCAGCCAGGAACAAATGGAGCCATTCGGATTAGAGAATATTCAGGAACTAGTACGGGTAATACATATTATAAATATAATTTAGCTATTACGGCTAACGGTTACAGTAATTATAATTATTATAGTGATCAAGGTGATAATTATATTACTAGTGCTTCTAGTTCGGAAAGTAGTAATGTAGATAAATCTATTTCCGAAACATGGCAGAGAGATGATATAGATAGTAATAACACAGAGCCAACTTTAGACGAAGCACCAACAACAGGAACATGGTATGTAGGAATGTCTTCATCCTTGGAATTTGGTGTTGATTCTTTTTCAGTAACTTTAGGTCCTTTAGATCTTGGTAATAGTTTTACAGATACAGCTACTACTATTACGTATACTACTACAACAAGTGGTTATCTTATTCAAGCCTATGATTCAGCAGATAATGATGGTGAATTAACTACATCTACCTATTCTATTATTAGATGGCCTCATGATAATGATTCTCCAAGTGCTTGGGGAAGTTATTGTAAAGATAATTCTAATTTCTGCGGTTTTGGCTATACAACTAATGACAATAGTTTAACAGGAGGGACAAGTGATCGTTTTAGTAATTCTACAAATTATGCTGGATTTACAAGTTCTACTCAACCAGTAGCTGATAGAGGAGATGGTAATTGGGAAGGAGAGCAAGATACAATAACTTATAAAACTTCTGTTTCTGTTGATCAACAAGTGGAAGAATACAACACAACCATAACTTATGTTTGTACGGCCCAATATTAATAATAAAAGAATGAAACATATTATTAGTAAAAATATATATTTATTCATTATTACTTGTTGTTTTTTGTTTTGTGTTTCTTTTTGTAATGCGGAAAATGTTTCGCCTCGTTTAGCAATATCTCCTCATACATTTGAATTAGATGTTTTTCCCGGAGAAACAATAGAAAAAGAAATTGAGATTGTTAACAAAAGTGAAGTAGCTCTTCCTATTGCCATTAAACTTGTTGATTTTGCAGCCAAAGATGAAATGGGAGGAACTAGTTTTGATGCATCAATGCAAGATACTTCAATCTCTTCTCGTACTTGGTTTGAAATTGAAAATCCTAATTTCATTTTAGATGCTGGAGAAGCAAAAGAAGTTGTTTTTACTGTTTCTGTTCCAGATAATGCGGAACCAGGAGGACACTATTCAGTTATGCTTTTTGAGCCTCAACTTCCATCTTTTTATTTTGAAGAAGATCAACCTAAGGTTATTCCAGTAATTGGATCTTTGTTTTTATTTTCGGTAAAAATTTTTAATCTAGATCCAGAGGTTGAACAAAAATTAGAAGTAGTTGAATTTACTGTTCCTAAAGAAGAAAGGTTAATTGCTTTAGAAAATTTTACTTCTGCTTTTATGGGAAATGTAGTTCAGGCAGCAAATCAAGTTACTATTACTAAACAAAGTCCTTCTAATTTTATTTTAAGAATTAAGAATAATGATATTTATCACATTAAACCATTTGGCAATGTTTTGATTTTTAATATTTTTGGAAAAAAAATAGGAGAAGCCAAAATTTCTCAAACTACAATTTTGCCAGGAAAGATTCGTAAGTTTCCAATTGAGTTTTCCCCGGAAACTCCTAAATACTTAAAATGGCTTCCAGAATCAGTTTCTGACTTTTTAGCCAAGAACTTCTTTTTTGGAAGATACCAAGCTAAACTGGATATTGAATCAAGAAGTCCATTAAACGCAGGAATAGTTCAATCAAATATTTCTGATAGTCTTATTTTTTATTCTTTCCCTTGGCAATTTTGGATAATCTTTAGTTTAATCCTTTTACTTTTCATTTTTATTATAGTAAAATATAAAAACAGAATAATTTTATCATTAAAAGTTTTATTAAAAATAAAAAAATGACAAAATAAAACTGTGGATAACTTTTTTGTATTCACAAAGATTTTTATGGTAAAATAATAAAATTAAAATTTATAATCAAAAAAATAATTAAAGGTCGTCGAATAAAACTTAAAAATAATATAAAATGTCAAAATTTATTAAAGCGAACATCGATATAATCTTAGTTTCAGGAATTGGTATTATTCTATTGATTTCTGGAATGATAAGTGTTTGTAATAAAATAGCAGTTGATTATGTTAGTGCGGCTACTACTGCTAATGTGGCAGTTACAGCAACTGTTGCTCAATCAGAAGAATTAACAGTTGGTGCTGTTGCTTCCTCCCAATCTGTCAATGGAGAAACTACCACTGTAGCAACAACAGATGGTGCTAATCTTCCCTTAGGAACAATTAGTGTGTCATCTAATACAGTTGCTGCTCATGATTTAACAATGACGACTAATGCTAGTAGTGGGTATACAGTATATGTTAAGTATGATCATGAATTGCGGAGAACTTCATCAACAACTCAAGACATTGATGATTTAGCTACCCATACAAATGCTACTCCAGGTTCTTTTTCTGGAGCTGGAACAGAAGCATTTGGTTATACTACAGAAGATTTTACTTTAGGTACTGGTACACCAAATAGATTCAGTAGTGACAAATGGGCTGCATTTACCACTGGAGACTTAGAAGTTGCTTATCATGATTCATATGTTAGTGCTACAACAACTAGAATAGGTTATCAAGCAGGAATATCTACAGAAACTATAGCTGGAACTGATTATGGATGTCAGATCACTTATACCATGACTTCTAGCTTTTAGAAGATAAATTAAATTAAAATAATGGAAAAATTAAAAAGTTTATCTTTAGCTATTGGAGTGGGAATATTTTTATTGTTTTCAGGTATTCAAGTTAATGCTCAAAATGGAAAGGGAGTTGGCATATCTCCTTTAACTTTTGAATTAACTGCTAATCCTGGTGATGAGATAGTTAATCAAGTAAAGGTTTATAATCCGAATGACAATATTATTAAAATAAAAATGGAAGTAGAAGATTTTACAGTAACAGGTGAAAAAGGACATGTAAAGATTGAGCCAGCAGAGACAGAAACTTATTCAATCGCTAGATGGGTGGAGATAGATCCATTGGAATTTACTTTAGATCCTAAACAACAGAAATTTATTACTTTTACTATAAAAGTTCCTGAGAATGCAGAGCCAGGAGGTCATTATGGCTCAATTTTAGCTAGTACAGTAGCTGTAATTGGAGGCGATAATTCAGGAGCAGCAATAACAGGAAGAGTAGGTGCTTTAGTCCTTCTTTCAGTTTCAGGAGAAGTGAAAGAGGGTCTGTCGGTTAAGGAATTTCACAATGCTGGTTATCACGAATATGGGCCAATAGATTTTACAATGAGATTTGAGAATACAGGGACTATTCATGTTAAACCAAAGGGATATATAACAATTGTAAATTGGATGGGAAGAAAAGTTGCGGACATAGAGATTCCCCAACGAAATGTTCTTCCAAATTCAATAAGAGAGATTGAAACTTCCTGGGACCAGAAATGGCTTTGGGGAGGAAAATATACAGCTACTATAAGTGGGAGTTATGGAGTTGGAAATATTCCTTTTTCTCCAGTTGTAATTACTTTTTGGGCCTTTCCTTGGAAAGCAGGATTAGGGATATTATTGTTAATAATATATTTTGTTTTAAGTAGGAAAAGATGGGCTACGGCTTTTAATATTTTAATAAAAGGAGAAAAAGTAATAAAATAATTTTTTTAAAAAACAAAAGATCATCTAGTTTATTCTAGGTGATTTTTTGTGTATAATATATAAATGCGGAAACCCTTTTTAATAATTTTGCCTTTAATTTTTACAGGAATATTTTTATCTTCTTGTGTTTTAGGATATACAGTTACCTCAACAGTAGAAATATCTGTGACGGCTGAAGTACCAGGAGAAGAACCTACTTCTCCACCTGGTGGTGGTGGCGGATCAATCTCTCTCCCTCCAGCGAAAGTAATTTTTAGAGGTAAAGCATATCCTAATGCTAGTTTGACTATTTTGAAAAATGAAGCAGTGGTTGCTACTTTCTTTGCTGAATCAACAGGAGAATTTGAAAAAAAATTAACTGGAGTTACAGGAGGGGTTTATAACTTTGGAATTTGGGCAGAAGACAAAAGAGGAGTAAAATCAGTAACCTTAGGATTTACAGCTAGTATTTTAGGGGGAAAAACTACTACTATATCAGGTATTTTTATTTCACCTACTATTTCTTTAAGTTCTGTTCAAGTAGAAAAAGGAAAAACAGTTAATCTTTTCGGACAATCTTTTCCAGAAAGCCAAGTTAATGTTTTTATTTCGTCTCCAAAAGAGATAGTAAAAAAAACTCTTAGTGATAAACAAGGTGATTGGGATTATGATTTAAATACGATTAATTTGGACGAAAGGGAACATGAAGCAAAAGTCAAAGCTCTTTTCAAGGACGGTGACCAAACTTCATTTTCTCATACATTATCATTTCTAGTTTTAGCACCAGGAGCATTAGTATGTCAGGGAGCAGATTTAAATTTTGATGGAAAAATAAATTTAATAGATTTTTCTATCCTTTTGTATTTTTGGGGACAAAGTGAACCTTCCAATCGTTGTGCTGATATAAATTTTGATAATATAGTAAATTTAATAGATTTCTCAATAATGATGTATTGGTGGACAGGATAAAAAATAAAATTAAAAATATGATTTTAAAATTTTTAAATTACAAAAAATCAATTATTTGCTTAATAATATTATTTAGTTTTTTTCCTGTTTTAAGCAAAGCAGCTAATTTATATTTATCACCTTCAAGTCAGGATATATATAAGGATAATTCTTTTATTACCGAAGTTAGATTAGATACACAAGGAGAAGAAATAAACACGGCAGAAATAAATATAAAATATCCTTCAGATTTATTAGAGATTATTGATGTTAGTAATGGGAATTCTATTTTCACTCTTTGGCCAGAAGAATCTATTATTGAAAATGGAAAAATCTCTTTTACTGCTGGAACACCTAATGGCCTTCAGACTAAAGATGGATTAGTTGCCAAATTGATTTTTAGAGCTAAAAAAATTGGTCAAGGAATAATTAATTTTGATAATAACTCTAAAATACTTTTAAACGACGGACAAGGTACAGAAGCTCAATTAAGTTTTTCACAAGGGGATTATAAAATAATGGAAAAACCAGAAGGACTTCCTATTATTTCTTCTAAAACTCATCCTGATCAGAATGAATGGTATCAAGAGAAAACATTACATCTTCATTGGAAAGTTGGCGAAAAAGATGAATATAGTTATATTTTAAGTTATGATTCATTAGCCAAACCAGACGACATTCCAGACAAGCCAGAAGGAGAATTAGTTTGGATGGGAGATATGGAATACAAGGGATTAGAAGATGGCATTTATTATTTTCACTTAAAACAAATATTGAAAGATGGCCAAAAAATATCAGAACAAGATTTAAGTATAAGTTTTCGAGCAATGATTGATACAACTCCTCCAGAAAAATTTCAACCTCAGATTACTGAAATTGAAGGAAAACAATATTTAATATTTATGACTAAAGATAAATTGTCGGGGATTAAATATTATGAAGTGCAAGAAGGGGATAAAAACTTTAAAAAAGTATCAAGCCCATATTTATTGGAAGATCAAAAATTAAGAATGGGGATAATAAAAGTTAAAGCTGTAGATAAAGCAGGAAATCAGACTATAGAAGAGATTGAATTGCCATTTAAAATAAATTATGGAGATATATTTGTTTTATTGTTAGCCTTGATTACGGTTGGGATTATTTTATGGATATTAAAAAGAAGATTAAGCTTCAAAAACATATAAAATATATTTTTCAAAAAATGAAGAGATTAACATTATTTTTAGTTATTTTAATATTTTCTTTTTTTATAGCTTTTTCTGTTAAAGCAGAATCAGCTTCTTTTTATCTTTCTCCTAATTCAGGAACATTTTATGTTGGGAGTACTTTTGACGTGTCAATATTTATTAATACTGGTAATGAAGATGTTAATGCTGTTCAAGCAGACCTAAAATTTGATCCTAAAAAAATTCAAATTGCTAGTCCTACAGCTGGAAAATCTTTTATTTCAGTTTGGGTTTCTCAACCAACTTATTCTAATATCAACGGAACGATTTTTTTTAAAGGAGGAATGCCTTCTCCAGGAATTAATACTTCTGCGGGATTAGTCTCTACTATCACTTTTCGAGTCATTGCTCCAGGGGAAACAACGATTAGTTTTCTAGATTCTTCTAAAATTCTTTTGGATGATGGAAAGGGAACAAATATTCTCACTTCTGTTGCTAGAGGAATATATAATTTTTCTCCTCCTCCTCCTGAAGGTCCAGAAGTTTTTTCTCCAACTCATCCAGATCAAAATAAATGGTATAAAAACATTAATCCTACTTTTTCTTGGCAAAAAGAAAAAGGGGTTACTGATTTTAGTTATAGTTTAGACTTTGATTCTCAAGGTATTCCAGATAATATTCCGGAAGGAGATTTTACGTCAATATCTTTTGATGATTTAGAAGATGGAATTTGGTATTTTCATATTAAAGCAAAAAAATCTAAAGTTTGGGGAGGGACTAGTCATTATTTAGTTAAACTTGATTCTACTCCTCCAGCATCATTTGAACCAGAAGTATGCCCATCTATTATAACAAATGTTTCTCAACCTATTGTTTACTTTATGACTACAGATGCTCTCTCTGGTTTTGATTATTTTCAAATTAAAATAATTGATATAACCACTAGCCGAGAAGAAGAGAATGTTGCCTTTTTTGTTGAGGCAGATAGTCCTTATAAACTTCCTGCACTTGACCCAGGACAATATATTATAGTCGTTAGAGCTTTTGATAAGTCTGGAAACTGGCGAGATGATTCAGCAAAAATTGAAATTGTTCCAAAAGGAATTTCATTAACAGAAAAAGGAATTTGGTTTTTTAATATATTAATATGTTGGTGGTTGATCATAATAATTCTTATTTTAATATTTATTTTAATAATTGGATTTTTGATTCTATGGTGGAAAAAATATATTAAATATGAGCGAGAAAGAAAATGGAAAACAAGAGAGCAAGAAAGTGAGTTAAAATTTATTTTATCAAAAGATAAAGAATAAATTAATGATTAATTTACTAAACAGTAATAAAAAAATAAGCATTTTAAAATTATTAACAATGGCTGTTTTATTATTTGTCTTTAGTAGTGTATTGCCTATAAAGGTGAAGGCAACAGGAGCATCTTTATCTTTAACTCCAGAGACTGGAACATTCCAAAATAGCAATACATTTTTAGTTAAAGTTATAGTAAGTAGTGGTGGTTCTACTATAAATGCTGCTCAATCTACAATTCTATTTTCTAAAGATTTATTAGAAGTAAAAAGTATTTCTAAAGTTAATTCAATTTTTACTCTTTGGCCGGAGGAACCAAATTTCTCAAATTCAAAAGGAGAAATAAGTTTTAAAGGAGGAGTTCCTTCTCCTGGATTTAATGGTACAGATGATATTTTAACTATTACTTTTAGAGCCAAAAAAGCAGGGGAAGCAAAAGTCTTATTTAGCGGATCAGAAGTGTTAGCAGCCGATGGGAGAGGAACAAATATTCTAAAATCTTCTAAAGAAGCAAATTTTTCTATTATTGGAGCTGATCCAGGAGCTGATAAGATTCCATCTTCTCCAGAGATTTCTTCCCCTACTCATCCCAAACAAAATTTTTGGTATAATAACAATAATCCAGAGTTTCAGTGGAAAATTTCTTCAGACATTATAGAAATAAGTTATAATCTTGACAGAAGTCCTTTTTCTTTTCCTAAAACTGTTAATAAAAATATAGAAAGCTCAAAAATATTTAAGGAAATAGATGATGGAATTTGGTATTTTCATTTAAAAATGAAAAATAAATTTGGATGGAGTAAGACCTCTCATTATAAGATTCAAATTGATACAGTTCCTCCTAATCCTTTTAATATAAGTGTTGATAATCAAGAAGACCCAACTAATCCATCTCCATTTTTATATTTTGAAACAAAAGATGAATTATCAGGAATAAGCCATTATGAGATGAAAATTAATCAAGAGGATATATTTTCTCTTGTTATAGCAGAGATTAATCCTTTCAGTTTTTCTCCTCATCCTCCTGATTCGTATCAAATTTTAGTTAGAGCAATAGATAAAGCCGGAAATTTTGAAGAATCATTAACTTCACTAGATATTGAATCTATCCCAATTCCTGAAATCTCAGTCTATCCGAAAAAATATACTGCTGGGACAGAAGCATTTTATGTTTCTGGAACGGCGCCTGCAAATTTGAGTGTAATTATCTTTTTCAGAAAAGAAGGAGAGTTAACAAATGAATGGAAAGTTGAAAGTGATGAAAATGGAGATTGGTCTTTTCGCACAAATGAACTTTTCAAATCAGGAGATTATTTGATTTCGGCTATATGTAAAGACAATAGAGGAGCGATAAGTTATCCTTCACCAGAATATAAAGTGAAAGTTGTTTTATCTGGAATTTCTATAGGAAGATTTATTATTAGTTGTCAGACATTATTTCTAATACTGGTAGTTTTAATTATTCTAATAATAGGAATTTTTGTTTATTATATAACACTTAAGAAAAGAAAGATTAAAAAAGAAACACAAGAAGCTATTAAAAGTTTAAAAAATACGTTTGGTAAGTTAAGGAAAAAAATAATAAAGAAAATCGAATATTTTGATTCTAAACCAGGCCTGAATTCTAATGAAGAGAGATTAAAAGATGATCTTATAAAAATTTTAGAAAAATCTGAAAAAACAATAGACAAAGAAATTAAAGATATTAAAAAAGAATTAAAATAGTTAATAAAAATATAAAAAGCTGAATTAAAAAATAGTACTGATTTTCGTAAAAATAAATAAAATAATATGAACAAACAAAAAGGAGTTTCAACAACATTAGGCATTCTTTTGATATCTTTTTTAATTATTGTTGGAATAGGATTTATTTGTAGGTATTATATGACTTCAGGAGAACAACCTTGTGATCAGGTATCGGGAGAATCTCAAAATCAAATAACTGACTGGCAAACATATAAGAATAAGGAACAAGGCTTCGAAATTAAATATCCTAATGATTGGTATACAGTAAATTATCATAAAGAAAACATCATTGAATTTCAAAATGTTGAAGATAAATTGTATATAAGTACAGGAGGTCCTTGTGCAGATTGCACAAAAGAACAAGGAGCAAATATCAGTATAAGAATTTGGGACAATAAAGGTCCAAAACTTAACTTAGACGACGTTATCAACGGTCCTGTATATGGAGATAGAAATATATTTTCCTACAAAAAGATAAAAATTAATGAATTAGACGCTGTTAAGTTTGTAAGATTAATGGATTTCGGATCCGGTTGGCCACAAGTTATTATTTCGAGTGACAATGAATATGGTGATCAATTTTTTATTATTAGTTATTCCGAAACAGCAAATAGTGAAGATTTATTGCCAATTTTTGATCAAATAGTTTCTACTTTTAAATGTTATATTAGAATAGGTAAATTCGAAATTAATTATGATGAAATTGCTGAACTACAAAAATCAGTAGATAACGGACATCAACCATGGAGATTAGATTCTGAAATGGTATTACGTTCAGAGTCTTTAAAATATGGATTTACAAATGAAGATCTAAAAACGATAAAACTAATTTCATCTTCTAATAGTCTTGGAGTTTATAAATATGAAATTATTAATAAATCAGAAGCTTACATTGTTACAGTAATCCAGCCTATACCAGGCGAGTTTCAGATTTGGACTATTCAAGAAATTGAATTAAAAAAATAAATTGAATTTGTAAATAAAAAGACCTTCTTCAGAAAAAGAAGGTCTTTATTAATTTAAAATATTTTATTTTTTGACTTCTTCCACTATCTTTTCCATAACTTCTGGTTTTTCTTGAACTAATTGGTTCAATATTTTTCTATCAATTTCAATATTCTTTTCTTTTAAATAGTGGATAAATCTATTATAAGGTAATCCGAGACTGCGACAAAAAGCACCTATTCTAATCTGCCATAATCTTCTAACTTCTCTCTTTTTAACTCTTCTATCTCGATAAGCATAAGTTTTAGCTTTGATAAAGGCTTGTTTTGCTTGTTTGTATTTTGACTTTCTGCCCCAGCGATATCCTTTGGTCTCTTTCAATATTTTTTTTCTGCGTTTATTAGCAGTTGTTCCTCTTTTTATTCTAGCCATAAATAATTTAACGAGTTAATGTTTTCTTAATTGTTTTAGCTAAAGCAGCAGGAAGAGTTTTCGTTTTTCTGGTATTACGAATTCTTTTTCCTGATTTTTTGCCACGAAAATGGTCTTGCCCAATAGCTCTCCTGGTAACTTTTCCATTTTTTGTGATTTTAAATCTTTTTTTAATTGCTTTTCTTGTTTTCATACTTTAGTTATTATAGTTGTTAGCCCTCGGCCTGCTCTTTTTATTTCTTTTTCTATTTTAATAGGAGTTATTTGTTGTAAATTATTTAAAAATTGATCTAGTTTTTCTCTGGCAAAATCAGAAAGTCTTTTCTCTCTGCCCCTTAAAACCATTTCTATTCTTACTCGATAACCTTTTTTAAGAAATTTTTCAGCTGCTTTTGCTCTAGTTTCAAGATCATGAGGAGATATATTGAACTTTAATCTTACGCTTTTTAGCTCTCCGCTTTTATCTTGTTTTTGTTTTTTCTCTTTTTTCTTTTCCTGATAAGAATATTTTCCATAATCTAATATCTTACAAACAGGGGGATTGACCCTTTCTGTCACTTGAATTAAGTCTAGCCCTGCTTCTCTGGATTTTCTTAAAGCGTCGGTCAAATTAAAAACTCCTAACTGTTTTCCGGTTTCATCTATTAGTCTCACTTCTCTGGCTCTTATTCTGTTATTGATAAATATTCTTTTGGACAAATTTTTATTTTTAATAGTTTGTGGAGATGGCGAGATTGAACTCGCGTCCAAAAATTTTTCCGAAACAATTCTACAAGATTAGTTTATTTTATTTTTAAAATATCAAAATATAAAATAAACAAAACTTTTGATATCCGAGTTCCTTAATTTCAATAATTACTC
>Ga0272441_10011741_pt1 | contig 12935 bp, 3 predicted proteins | sample SSMProp6N_FD_193582 | JGI IMG/M metagenome (GOLD analysis project Ga0272441, IMG submission 193582) | Marine sediment archaeal communities from Little Sippewissett salt marsh, Falmouth, MA, United States - SSM-Prop-6N | ecosystem: Environmental > Aquatic > Marine > Wetlands > Sediment ...
GCATTGTCTGGTTCGTGTCGGTGACCAGCGTCCAGTCGTCGAGTCCGGTGAACGAGCTGCCGAGCGGCAGCCAGGACCCCTCGTTTGTCAGTGTGTTATTGCGTTGGACCTGGTAGTTGCGCGCGGCGGAGCTGTAGAACTCGATCGTGATGCCCTGCACGTCGTTCGAGATCGCGTCGACCATGAAGTAGGAGGCGGCGTTGGTCGGGTCGGTATCCGCGACGTATTCGCCCCAGTTGTCGAACGGGTCGAGGTCCGGGTTGTGGCCGGCCCCGAAGTCCGGTGCGGTGGTGAGCGGGTCGAGCCCGCGCGCGAGTTCCCAATCGTCGCGCATCCCGTCGCCGTCGGTGTCCGGCTTGGTCGGGTCGGTCCCGTACCCGTATTCTTCGGTGTTCGAGAGCGTATCGCCGTCGCCGTCGCCGTCCGCGTCGGCGGTCGAGAGCGGGTCTAGCCCGTGCTGGTGCTCGTAGCCGTCGCCGATCCCGTCCCCGTCGGTATCCCACACACTCGGATCGGTACGCAGCGCGTACTCGTCCCAGGTCGTGAGCCCGTCGAGATCGACGTCGTCGAACAGGCCCATGGGTTCGGCTCGGCCCTCGTTTGCGCTGTTCATCCATTGGTCGGAGATTCCGTCGCCGTCGGCATCGTCGACGCCCGAGCGCGCCACGGTCACGTTGCAGGTTGCGGACAGGTTCCCGGCTTCGTCCTGCGCCTTGATCCCGAAGTAGTATTCGGTGCCCAACCGTTGCATCTGTAACGAGACCGTTTCGCGCGCGCCCGCCGGCTGCGGCACGATCGTGAGTTCGCAGTCGCCCGCCGCGGCCCAGTTCGACGCCGTGATCGGGGCGGTATCGTAACGCAGCACGTAGGCCGTGGCCGTGCCGTTCGTCCCGTCATCGCCTGGCGCGGTCCACGCCAGGTCGATGTGCCAGGGCTGGTCGCCGGTCGCGCTGGACAGGTCGATGATGGACGAGGGCGCCGTCGTATCGGCGCTTGTCTCGGCGAGCAACACGAACGGGCCGCTGTTCGAGATAACGGCGCCGACGCTGTTGGCGGCGATGGCGAAGTAGTTCGAATGGCTCTGCCAGGCGTTCTGGTTTGTGTTCCACACGTACAGCCCGAGCGTGCTTTCGTCGAGCCCGGCCACATCGCTGTCGTCGTAGAGCAGGCCGAGCGATGCGATGTTGGAAGCCGTCATCTGCAGGCCGTTCGCGAGCGCGAAGAAGACGGCGGGTCCGACCTGGTTGGTCGGGCACGCGCAGCCCGCGGGGTAGAGCACGGGCCCGTTTGCCTCGTAGACGACGCCGAACGTGTCGTATTCCTGCAGTGCCGTACCGGGCGTGATCGAGTTCTGTGCCAGCATCGTGTTGGTGTTGACCGGGATCACGTGGTAGCTGTCGAGCGTGTCGAGCGTCTGGCTGTCGGTCGACTCGCAGGAGATATCGACAAAGCCCGACGCTCCGTTTGTCCAGGCAAACGCGCCTTGCCACACGAGATTGCTGGCGACCTCGACCATGGCAACGCTCGAGGTCCAGACATCGTCGCCGTAGGCGACGACCGTCGGGTTCGTAACCAGCGCCAGGTTCGACGTCAGGCGCAAGGTCATATTCGTGTCGTCGACGTCGCAGGTCATGATGAGGCCGAGTGTGTTTGTTGCCAACGTGTGCGTCGCTGCGATACCCGGCGCACCGGCGTCCAGCTCGATTGTGATCGGGAAGTCTGCGTAGCCGGGTAGCGGGTGAACGCCCCTGTCACCTTGGTGATAGGCGGTGACAATGCTGTTCTCGGCGATTGCCCCGAACCATGGGACGGTCCCGTCGGGCCTGGTCCTGCCGAGATGTCGGAAACGCTGTCCGGTCGTTTGCTTGACGGCGACCGCGGCATTCTGGACGGGGACGCCTCTGCGGAGCACGCGCACGACGTGCGGAGCGCCGCCGGCCGTCGCTGCGCCTGCCCCACCGGGCACCGGCGAGAGTCGGGGGTCCGCCCATTCTGCGTCGTTGATTTTGACCCAGCACGTGTGATAGGGGGCGGGTATCCTCTCGGTCGCCTCGCGGTCAATGGAGGTGGGTACGCCGTTACTGGCTTCCTTGAGCCAGCCGTCGGGTGGTGAGACAAGCTCGACGTTCACGCCGCTGAGCGTCTTCTCCCACCTGCCCTCGAGGTACTCCCAGCAAGGCTTGTGCCTCTGCAGCTGCTGGATGGTGATGTACCATGCCTTCCAGCCAAGAAGCCCCTCTACCTTCTCGTCCGGTTCGTAGTCACTCATACTGGGCAGATAGTCGTTGTTGGCGGACATTTGCTCTGTGCGTGTGTGCGAATCCATGAACCCGAAGTATTTTGGATACCGGTTCGAATAGGTGTTCTCGCGCATCACGCGCCATGGCGTGTCCATCATAATGCATCGATACTCGTCATAAAATGAGAGCCCGTAGTGTCCGAACTCATGCACAAGTGTGTGAGCCCAGTTGTTGGTAATATTCCACGGGTCTGTGGCGTGCAGCTCGGCCGTACTCATGTTGATCGGCCTCTCCGGGTCCGAGTCGCCCATGGCACCGACAAAAGCGCTGGACCTCGTCGTGGATGCGCGCATGAGGCAGTCGGCCCCTTTATGGTACGGTGCGCCGAGATCGACATAGATTTTGCCGAACTTCATCTGGCCGTAGCTGATTTTGTAAAGATATCGTGATGCATACGCAAGCGCTGTCCAGAGGTTCTCCTTGAGTGTTTCGGAATCGTCGGGGCAATCGATGACCAGATACCATTCAACCAGCAGATGCGGGAGCTTGATATCGATGATTTCGCCGCGCTGCGCCTGCAGAATGAGCGTTTCGTCGAACTGCCGTGAGTCCCAGACGCCGTCCCAATCGGATTCGTCGGTACCGCCCACATCGCTGTCGAGCCAGGCGGCGTACCGGATGTTGTCCACGACGTGATGTCCGGCCTTGGCCGCGGTCGTTTCGCGGAACGCCTTGCGCATGAACAGCACACTGTCGCGCCAGACCTTGTTGGTGTACTGGAGCAGTCCGTTTGCGTCGGTCTCTCCTTTGTATTGCGAAGGTACTCGGCCGCCGATGTAGACTTCGGAGCCGGGCAGCTGCTCGCCGGGATCGTACTGCTCGTTTCGGTTGTTGTCGGCATAGGCGCGGAGCGTGGCGCCAGGGCTGAATCGTGTTTCGAGGCTGAACGGCGGGCTGACGAGTTGCTGGCCCTTGGCGGTGAGTCTGGCGCACATGCCGTAACGGGTCTTGAGCGGGAAATCGGTTCCGGCGTCCCAGACGATCCTGCGCGGATAGCCGGGGCTGACGCTGCCGAGATCGCCGCCGAGACTATTGAGCGAGACGCTCCAGGTGTTGCTCCAGTCGTCGGAGATGGCGAGCGCGACGTCGATCGTCTCGTTGGTCTCGCCTTTGAGCGCGTAGCCGATGTCGACGAGCAGAGTGCCGGGCCGCTGTGCGGCAGTGAGCATGCTGAGCGGGCGCGGTTCGAGCCCGATATCGTATCGGTTAACGGCGTTCGGCGTGAGCGCGACGGGCTTGAAATAGATTTTACCGTAGCTGGGGTGATAGACCCAGTATCGCGCGGTCATATCGGCGGGATAGATCGCATAGAACCCGGTGCCGGACGTGGTCGTCTGGATACTGCCGGGGCCGGTACCGAAGGAGACCGTCGCGTTCGCGATCGGGTTGCCGGTCACGTTGTTGGTGACATAGCCTGTGAACATGGTGACATGCTTGAACTGGGCCATGACGCTGGTGTCCTCTTCGATCCGGACCGTGGTCTGGGAGACACTACCGTCGGCGACGTCGCCAAACCACCGTGTGAAGAGATAGAGGTTCGTTGGGATAGCGGTGAGCGTGACGTCGGTCATGTGCACGTACGTGTTGCTGGGGCTGGCTGCGGGGTCGACGGTGACGGTGCCGCCCGCGTACGGGGTGATGGTCAGTTGGTAGTGTTCGGGCGGCGCGACGGTGACGCTGACCGCGACGGTCTGGGTGTCCACATCGCTGATCACGTCGATATCGGTTTCGTGCAGGCCTTCGTTCAGGTTTGTGGTGAAGTATTCGACGTAGAGGGTGTTGGTCTGCCCGCCCCACCGGCATTGCGCCTGGTTCGTCGCGCTCGATTGTGGGAGCAGACGCAGCCAGTCGCTGGTCGTTGCGGTGTGGTAGAGCAGTTCGCTGCCGCCCGGGTTCGAGACGCGGAAGCTCTGCTGGGTCGCGTTCTGGTAGCGGGGCACGGTGTTGACGAGCGAGGTCGTGCTGAGCCACATCTCGGGGGGGAACGGGTTTACGCCGCTCACGTCGAACCAGACCTGCAGTTGGGACGTATCCCCAAGCTCGTTCGAGACCGTGACCGTGGCCGTGTGGCGGCCGGGCGCGAGTCCGGTCGGGTCGCACCGCATGATCATGGTGTCGACTTCGCCCGAGCTCTCGCCCGTATCGTCGAGGAACGAGAGCCAACCGGCGGTGGCGTCGAGGTAGAACGTCATGCTTCGGCCGCCCCCGTTCCAGACGGGGATCGACGACTCGATCATGGACCCGTTGCTCTCCGCGCCGGCCGACACTTGTGCGATGGTCATGATGATGGGCGCCGGCTCGAACACGTCGACAACGACCGTGACCTGCTGGTCCGCGTTCGTTCCGTTGGCGGCGACGGTCACGAGCCCGGTATGCACACCCACGGCCAGCGCCTGCGGCTGCACGCTCAGTGTCACCGTATGTTGATCGCCGGTACTGGTGCCCGCGGTCGGGTCGAGAGAAAGCCAGTTCACGTTCTCGGTGAGCGTGTAGCTTAGGAATGAATTGCCCAGGTTCTGAACGGTGAGTTCATGCTCGACAGGATTGGTGGCGCCGACGATGAACGCATCGCGAAACCCGTTCGTGCTGAGCCCGAGCAGCGGGTTCGCATCGAGCATCATGCACCAGTGCGGTGTTGTGAGGTTGGCCGCGTTCGGCTGTTCGAGGATCGAGCTTTCGCCGCCGCCGTCGGATTGCAGGATGCAGAGCCATTGCTTGCTCGCGGCGTAGCATTGGCGTACGGCGACCACGTTGGAACCGTCGGGTGCGAAAGACGGTGCGTAGTAGTTGTTCGTCGACACATGCGAGAGCGTCGTCTCCGTTGTGGCCCCGATCTGCATGAGTCGAATGCCGCGGTATCCGCCGTATTGACTTTCGGTCCAGGCGTAACAGAGGCGGTTGCCCTCGGCATCGACCATGCCCTGCGAGCGGAACGTGCCGTCCTGGGCCCGTACTTGGTATGATTGGGACAGGGCCGGATCGAGCACGCGGATCTCGGTGTTCACGCCTTGGAGCGGTTCGCGCTGGTAGTACAACCCGGCGTCGGTCGGGTGTGTGTCCCAGATGGACAATTCCCCTTGTTCCGCGAACACGGTCGCAACGCTTCCATCGGCGGCGTGCTCCTCGATCCTGCTGAACCCCATCGGTTCGGTGACGACGTCGAACCACCCGCTGCTGTCGTGTTTCCAGCAGGGCTGTTGGAGCATTCCGAGTTGGGTCTCCTGGCCGGTATACAGGTCTACGACCGTGTAGCGGCTGTTCGGCTGTGAATCGAAGAAAAGGACTTTGGTGCCGTCCGGGCTGACCCGCGGCGAAGTCTGGTTGTCGCGCATGTCGAGCAGTTTGCGCAGGTCGGAACCGTCCGGCCTGATCATCCAGATATCGCCATCGCCGTCGAGGTTGGCGCCGAACACGATGCGCTCGCCGAACGGGGTGAGCGGGGTATCCACGGCGAGTGTGACCGGGACCTGCTGCTCGAAATGGGCGCCGCGAACTCGGATCGTACCGTTGTAGATGCCGGCGACCAGGTTCGAGGCGAACGTGACGGTGCAGGTGTTTGTTACGCCCTCCAACGTCCAGTTGTTGGTGGGGCTGACGGAGAACCAGTCGCCTTCCCAGACGACGGAGAAGGGGATCTGGTTGGCGCTGCCCTCGTTCCAGATCTCGAGTGTGGTGGGCGCGGGGTTGGTGCCGGCCGCGGTCGAGAGTGCGATGGACGTCGGATTCACACCCAGTATGGCGGAAACGTTGACGGGCACGTCGACTTCGAACGGGGTGTTCAGGGCGCCTTCGGACCCGAGCACGATCGTGCCGGTATGCGAGCCTTCGCCGAGCCAGTCGATATTGAGCAGGACATCGTGCACGACGTGTGCCGCGCCGGCATTGGAGCCCCAGGGGATGATGTCCGGCATCCACCACGCCTTGCTGTCGGGCCAGTAGGACAGGGACACATCGGCGCCGGCGTTCCAGACTTCCATCTGTTGTGTGACGATACCGGAGCCCGCGGGAAAGGTTCCGCCGGGCGGGCCCTGGACGGCGATGACGTAGGTGGCGGGCTCGAGAACCAGCGTGACATCGACGCAGGTCGGCTCTGCTCCGAGGCCCGCTGTCGAGACCATGATATGGGCGTCGTTGGTGCCGGCCGGGAACGAGGCGCACTCAAAGATGCAGGTCACGGAGCCCGACTGCAGCTGCGGGTTCCACGGCCCCTCACCGAGACTCAGCCAGCTCCGTGTGCTTTCGACTTCGTAGTCGAGTGTTCCGCCGCCGGTGTTCTGGATCGTGAGGAAAGCCACGGCATCGAGCCCCTGTGTTGTCGTGACGAGCAATTCGTTGGTCACGCTGAGTTCCGGCGGGCGGTGCACATTGAGTAGGACATCGAACTCCTGCGGGTCGTTCGACGACGGCTCCTCGACATTGATCGAGACGCTGCTCGTATAGACGCCTTCAGCCATGCCCAGCGTGTTCGTGAGGATGAGCGTGTGGCGGACGTGCTGGCCGGTGATACTGGTGCCCAACGTAACGGGGATATCGAGCCAGGCCGTTTCCTCGTAGAGATTGTATTCCAGGTTCGAGACGGCGGGTCCGACCGCGGCATTCCAGACATCGAAGTACGTGCTTGTGCCCGCGGCCGATTGGTACGGGACATAGACTTCGAGCGTGGGCGGATCGTGTGCGATCACGCGGGACGCGGGTTCGAGCGTGACGATGACTTGGACATCAACGGGCGGGTTCGTCACATCCTCGGACATGAACGTGACCGAGCCGGTATGCGAGCCGACAGGCATAGCGTCCGTGTGATAGACAAGGGAGACTTCGGTTTCGTCGTCGTCGCAGGTGCCGCCGGTTGGGTTGAGCGAGAGCCAACCGACGTTTGCGACTGAGTCCCAATCGATGTCGCCCGGCTGGGCGTTCCACAGTTCGATTGGCCTCGCGGCGGGCGAGGTGCCAGCGGGCACGTTCGTGGATACGCTTGTGGGTGTGACGGAGAGGGAGGCGGCCAGCGCGGACGAACAGAGACAGCATATGGCGACGGCAAACCGTTTCACGGCGTAGTCCTCCCTTGTCTTCTTGGCAAGCGTGATGCGAATCGACCGGCCCCGAGATCCCTGGATGCCGCGTCGCGGTCGTTCGCGACGCATGCCGTCAGAAACGGTTGGGCAAAGTGGTCCCTATACCCTTAGAATACCGCCGATACCCCGGTGCAGCAAGGAAAGAGATCGATGCCGAAGCCGCGCGTGGCAGAACTGAAGGCCGTGTGTCCGGACGTGGACGAGCGGCTGGTTTTGGAGCACTTGGCGCGTCTGGACGACCGGTATTTCGCGACCTTTGACGAATCCGTGATCGGCGCGCATGTGCGCGCGCTTTCGTTGCTTTCCGTGGATTGTCCGGTTCGGGTGCTGTGTGCGTATGGGGAAGAGAACCGAACGGACTGCACGATTCTGGCGTTCGACTATCCCGGCGAGTTCTCGCTGCTGAGCGGCATTCTGGCCGGGCTCGGGTTCAGTATTGTCTCGGGCGACGTGTTCACGTATTCGGAGGTCGCGGCGCCGCCCGCCTCGTCGGCTCGCCCGCGCGGCCGCAGGCGACAGGCACGACCGCCGGATTCTTCTTTGAGGCGCCGTCGCATCATCGACCGGTTTTCGGGTACGCTTTTGCGTGTGCCCTCCTCGGCGCGGGAATGGGAACAGACGCTGCGCGCGCGGGTGGGGGAAGTCATCGGCTTGCTGGAAAGCGGGCGGCTGGAATCGGTCACGGCGGCAAAGCATCGCGTGAACGAGATGGTCGCGGCCCGGCTCAGTGAGCTTCGCACCGATTCGCTTCCTGTCCTGTATCCGGTCGAACTGACGGTGGACAACGAGCGCGGCCCGTTCACAACGCTGCGCGTCGTGGCCCAGGACACGCCGGCCTTTCTCTACGCGCTGAGCACGGCGTTGGCGCTGCAAGGCATACGTATCGAGCACGTGGCGATCCGGACGGTCGAGAACCGGATCGAGGACGAGATCGACGTGCTCGACGCGCGCGGCCGCAAGATCGACAAGCCGGCTGCGCTGAACCGCATCAAGCTGGCCGTGCTGCTGACGAAGCAGTTCACCTATTTCCTGCCGGGCGCGCCGGATCCGTACGCCGCGCTCTGCCGGTTCGAGCAGCTCGTCGAGAAGGTGCTCGAGTTGCCGGACCGCGGCGAATGGCTGACGCTGCTCTCGAGCCCGACCGCGTTGCGCGACCTCGCGCGGTTGCTCGGCGCGAGCGACTACATCTGGGAAGATTTTATCCGGCTCCAATACGAGGCGCTGTTGCCCATGCTGCAGCCCGAGTTGAACGGGCGCCGCTTCTCGAAATCGGCGGCGGACCTGCGCGCCGAGCTCGAGGAACAGCTTGCGGGGCTCGATACGCTCGAGGCCAAAACGAACGCGTTGAACGAGTTCAAGGACCGGCAGACGTTCCTGATCGATCTCGACCACATCCTGGCGCCCGACGCGGATGTTCGGGCGTTGGCCGAGCCGCTGACCGCGGTGGCGGAGCTGGTGGTCCAGACAGCCGTGCGGTTGGCCTACCAGGCGCTCGCCGCACGGTTCGGGACCCCGCGCACGGTCGCGGGGCTCGAGGCGGCATTTGCAGTGTTCGGGTTGGGTAAGCTGGGCGGGGTCGCGCTCGGCTATGCGTCCGATATTGAGTTGCTCTTTGTTTACAGCGACAGCGGGCAGACGGACGGCAAGCAGGCGATCTCGAACTCGGAGTTCTTTGAGCAGCTTGCACAGGATACGGCCGGGCTGATTCGGGCGAAGCGTGAGGGGATCTTTCACGTGGACCTGCAGCTTCGTCCGTTCAGCAAGGCGGGCCCGCTTGCCGCCAGTCTGGAGAGCTTCTGCAAATACTACGGGCCGGGCGGCGGGGCCCACGCGTATGAGCGGCTGGCTCTCGTGCGGCTGCGCGCGATCGCGGGCGACCCCGAGCTCGGTGCGCAGATCGAACGGCTGCGCGACGAGTTCGTGTACGGGTCCGAAAGCATCAGCGTCACGGAACTGCGTGAACTGCGCGAACGGCAGTTCGAGCAGAAACGGCAGGCCGGTCGGGCCAACGCCAAATTCGATCCGGGCGCGCTGGTTGATCTGGAATACGACGTTCAGCTTCTGCAGGTCATGCACGGCAAGGAGCGGCCCGAGCTGCGCACGCCGCGCTTGCACGAAGCGCTGGCCGCTCTGGCCGGGATCGGCGTGCTCGGTGCGGTGGAGACCCGGCAGTTGACCGACGCCTACTTTTTTCTGCGCCGTCTGATCAACGCGTTGCGCATGCTGCGCGGCTCCGCGAAGGACCTGTTCCTGCCCGATGCCGGCGCGGACGAATTCTTGCATCTGGCCCGGCGCATGGGCTATCGGAGCGGCGGCGAGCTGAGCCCGGAACAAGCGCTGCGCGTAGATTTCGAGACGCAGACCGCGCGGGTCCGTGCGTTTGTCGAGCGCCATTTCGGGCGCGATGCGCTGCCCGGTGAAGCGCGCGGCAATGTGGCCGATCTGATTCTGTCCGAGGCGTTGGACCGCGAGGCGCAGACGCAGATTCTGCGCGAGGCGGGTTTTCGTCACGCGGGCCGTGCGTTGGTGAACCTGCGCGGGCTCGCCGGCGCCGGCGCCAGACGTGACGCGTTCGCCGGGCTCGCCGTGCTGGCCTGCGACATGCTGCGCCGAATGCCGGACCCCGACATGGCCCTGAACAACTGGGAACGGTTCGCGCAGGCGGTTGGCCGCGCGGATCGCCATTTCGAGATGCTGCTGGCGCAGCCGAAACGGCTCGAGATCCTGCTGTCGATCCTGGCCGGCAGCCAGTTCCTGGCCGATACGCTGGTCAAGAACCCCGAGTTCTTCGAATGGGCGACCGACCCGGTGAACGTGCGGGCCGAACGCGACCGGGATGTGATCATAGCGGACCTTCGCGTCTTCGTCGGCGCACTGGCGGACGAAGCCGATTGGCGGAACGCGCTGCGCCGGTTCCGGCGTCGCGAGATCCTGCGGATCGGCACCCGCGACATGTGTCTGAAGCTGCCGGTCGAGACGATCACCGCGGACCTGTCCGCGCTGGCCGAATCGATCACGCAGGTCACGCTCGAACATGTGTGGCGGAAGCAGGGCCTCAGCGCCGAGACGGACACTGCGCGGGCATTGTGCGTTCTGGCCCTGGGCAAGCTGGGCGGGCGCGAACTGAACTACAGCTCCGATATTGACCTCGTCGGCTTTTATGGCACAGGGCCAGCAAATACCGAAGACGGCGCCGGGCGCACGGCGGCCGAGCGCCATGCCGAGACGTTGGCCGAGCTGCGCCGTTGTCTATCGGAGCACACCGCCGAAGGCTACGTCTATCGCGTGGACCTGCGGCTGCGCCCGTACGGACGGGCGGGCCGGCTCGTGCAGTCGGCCGCGGAGCTGGTCGAGTACTATCACACAAAGGCGTCGCCCTGGGAGGTGCAGGCCTTGATCAAAGCCCGGCCGATCGCCGGGAACCTCGCGCTCGGCCGTCGTTTCCTCGGCCAGGCCCGGGCCGCGCTGTTCGTGAAACGTTCACGGCCCGACGTCGTCCGCGCCATGCAACGCTTACGCGCGCGTGCGCACAAAGAGCACGCACGGCACGTGCGGCCCGGCGAAATCGACGTCAAACAGGGGCTGGGCGGTATTCGCGACATTGAATTCCTGATCCAGGCACTCCAACTGGAACATGCCGTGGACTGTCCCGAACTGATGGATGCGAACACGCTGGCCGCGCTCGAGAAGGCGGGCCGACTCGGAATTCTGCCGCAGTCACAGGCGCGTGAATTGCGCGCCGACTATGTCTTCCTGCGCCGGGTCGAGCATTGCCTGCAGTTGCTCGAGGACCGCCAGACCCATGCCGTGCCCGCTGCCGAACCGGAGCAGACCGCACTCGCCAAACGCGTGCTGCGGGTCGATGCGTGTGCCGCGGATCTGATGGATGCATTGAACGCCGCGCGTGCCCGCGTCCGGCACGCGTTCGAACAGCTCGTGCGCGAACCCGAAACGACGTGAACACAGAAAGCGCCGACCATGTTTGAAGCGGCGATGATCCCCAAGACCGACAGCGCAGTGCGGGTGGCTCCTCGTCGGGCTTCTGGTTTCGGGCATTGCCGTGGTCACGTATTTGCTCAAGCGCCTCGGCGACAAGAGGTATCGCTGGGGCTTTGCGGGCGGACACCTCGTCTTCGTCGTCGCTGTGCTGCTCGTCGTGTGCTCTGGCCCTGATGACGCGCAGGCCGGGCTTCTCTGGCTTGTGCCTCTTGCTGTGGATTTTCCAGTATCGCGCCTCCTGTTATGTGAAGAGCCACAAGCGCTCGAAGCCGAAGAAAATCGGAAAGCGCTGTGAGTCGTTTGCCACCATACCGCGTTCTTGCTTTCCTGGCGCGTTCCCGCGATCATAGTGCCGGTGCGGGAGGAATGTGACGAGCGAAATGCAGCCTACGGCCTACATCATCGGCGGGCCCAACGGGGCAGGGAAGACCACGTTTGCCATGCGGTACTTGCCGGCCGTCGCCCACTGTGCGGAGTTCATCAATGCCGATCTGATTGCGCGAGGTCTGTCCCCTTTGAACGAACGCGCTGCACAGGTACGCGCGGGTCGGCTTCTTCTGAGACTTGTTGACGAATTGAGCGCGCGTCGGGTCGATTTCGCTTTTGAGACCACATTTTCGGGGACAGGCCATGTGAGGACACTGCGCAGGCTGGCAAACGCGGGCTATCGTATTGAGATCTATTTCCTATGGATCCCTTCCGCTGAGTTCTCTGCCAAGCGTGTCGCCGAACGCGTGGCCAACGGCGGACACGATATTCCGGATGCTGCCGTTCAGCGCCGATATCCTAGAAGCATCCGGAACTTCCTTGTGCGGTATCTTCCTCTCGCCGACTATGCCGCAGTCTGGGACAACTCTATCGTTCCGCCCAGGCCTGTGTATGAGCGAGATGGTCAGAGCGAAGCCGTCTTTCACGAGCCCATTTGGCAACACATGAAGGAGTACGCGGGATGAAGAAGCCGGACATGTCCGAACACGGCAAGGCAGCCGAACGCGCACTTCGCGAAGCTGTGGCCGACGCGGTTGAAGAACATCGCCGTGCCGGCCGGCCGCTGATCGTCAACCGCGATGGCAAGCCCGTGGCTGTAGATCCCAAGACCGTCAGAGCCCTGCGGCAGGAATAGTCGACAAGTCGACAGCCGGGTAGTTGCTCTGAACCCACTCCCAGACCGTTATCCCGTCTCGCATCACTGGATAGCGCGGGGAGCCATAGGCAAAAGGCGAGTATCAGCGTCAAGCCAGACGGGGCATACTCCCCCCTCTCCCGCATGAGTACTTCAACCCTCCTGGCTGGTTCCTGCAACCGTTCCTGCTTCTGCTAGGGGAAGACGACCAAGGGTAGGATCGAGTAAGGACCCCAACTCGAATCGGGTGCCGCTATTTCATTGCCGCGCGGCTCCAGCCCCGTTCCTTGCGATAGCAGTCGAAGGTCTTGATCCAGCCGTCGTAAGCGCCGAGCTTTTTCGGTGCCTCGGCGAGCGGGATGATCGATTCGCTGTCCTTCTCGTGGTCGTAGAAGAGCAACCGGATATCGCCGCGCCGGTATTCCTGGTTCATGAACAGCA
>Ga0272441_10011742_pt1 | contig 12934 bp, 11 predicted proteins | sample SSMProp6N_FD_193582 | JGI IMG/M metagenome (GOLD analysis project Ga0272441, IMG submission 193582) | Marine sediment archaeal communities from Little Sippewissett salt marsh, Falmouth, MA, United States - SSM-Prop-6N | ecosystem: Environmental > Aquatic > Marine > Wetlands > Sediment ...
CGCCGTTGTCTCCGGTCGGCCCATGTATGGTGGGATCAGAGGGCGCGTGCAGCATCTGGTTCCGATACGGAGGACGTGAACTTCCATGACCGAATCGACCGATCGAATCTCTCCGCTGCACGGTGCCGGCGGCGAAATGATGGAGCAGCTATTGGCGGAGCACGTGATGCCCCACTTCGCCGCCCGTTCTGTAGGCCGCATCGATGTCACCGCGATGGACGACGGGGCGACGCTTCGCCTTCCCTCGGATGGCGAACTGGTCGTCACCACCGACAGTCACGTCGTCAAGCCCGTCTTCTTCCCTGGCGGCGACATCGGGACACTGGCCGCTGCGGGGACGCTGAATGACTTGGCGGTCATGGGCGCGAGGCCGCTGGCGATCACGTTGGCCGTGATTATCGAGGAGGACTTCGCGATAGCGGACATCGACCGCATCGTGAAATCGTTCGCCGATGTCCTTGCCGAATCGGACGTCGCCGTCGCCTGCGGCGACACCAAGGTGATGGGCCGCGGTGAGTTGGACGGCATCGCGATCAATACCACCGGTATCGGCGTCGCCGAACGCGCGATCCGCGATGCTGGCGCCGAAGAGGGCGACGCGATCCTCGTCTCCGGGACGATCGGCGATCACGGAATGGCGTTGCTCGCGGCCCGCGAAGCGTTTCGTCTCGACACGGAGCTGTGCTCGGACGTCGCATCGATCTGGCCGATGATCCGTTCCGTCCTCCCGATCGGCGGCGTGCATGCGATGAAAGATCCGACGCGAGGAGGTCTGGCCGCGGCGCTCAACGAGATGGCGCGCAAGTCGGGCACCACGATGGAGATCGAACAGGCTGCAATCCCGATCCGCGAAGCCGTCGCGGGGCTGTCAGACCTGCTTGGGATCTCGCCGTTGGAGGTCGCCAACGAAGGGAAGGCCATTCTCATCGTCGCGCCGGAGACGGCCGAGGACGTGTTGGCCGCGCTTCGCAACCATCCGCTCGGGCGAGACGCCGCCGTGATCGGTCGTGTCGGATCGTCACACCCTGGTCGCGTCGTCGTCACGACGCCGGTCGGCGGCCGGCGATTCCTGGACATGCCGCTCGGCGACCCCGTTCCGCGAATCTGTTAGCCTGGGCGGTGCGAACGCGAGTGTTACCAACCGAAGTATGAGATGTGGGCCAACACGAGAATGCGAAGCTCTCTCGCATCAATCGGAGCACTAGTGCAGAATCACCGCGAGAATGCTCTGCATTCTCGCCCGAACCGGAATGCAAGCATTCCGGTTCGCGTTAGCGAGTAAGCCAGCTGCGACGGTCTTTGATCGCGCGTCCGCTCGACTGACACTGCGGGCAGTAGTACGTCTTCGTCTGCGCGTAGCGGATCTCGGCAATCCGTGTTCCACAGTCCGGGCACGGCTGCCCCGTCTTCTTGACGACGCGCACGAACGATCGCGCATGAGGAACCAACGTAGGACCTCCGGCCTCGGTGCGGATCTCATCGATCGCCCATCGCAGCACGTGCTGAATCGAGTGATGCAGGCGTTCGATTTCATCGTTGTCGAGCGTCGATCCGTAGCGCACCGGAGAGAGCTTGGCGTGGAAGAGGATCTCGTCCGCATAGGCGCTCCCGATGCCGGCGATGCTCGCCTGGTCCGTCAGCACCTTCTTCAACTGCCTGCGCTTCGCGCGAACCATCTCGGAGAAAGCTTGTAGGGCAAAATCGTCGGACAGCGGTTCGACGCCGGCGCGGGCGACGGACGGCACATCCTCCGGCCGCTCGACGACGTGAACGCGTGCTCGGTGCGTGCTCGTGTTTTCGATGAGGCGTAGATCCTCTCCATCGTCGAACGTCCAGCGGCAGGCGGTCGCTTTCGTCGCCTTCGTGTCGGACTGACAGAGTACGAGCCGCCCGGCGAGCATGAGATGGATCACGACGTGGAGGTTCTCGTCGAGCGTCAGAATGAGGTGCTTCCCCCGGCGCGCAAGGGTGCGGAAGCTTCGCCCGCGCAGCGCATCCAGCGAGGGGGATACGGTCTTCAGGATCCCCGGATGCAACGCGGAGACATCCACGATCGGTCGTCCGACGACGACGTCCGCGAGTACGTCCTTCATCACTTCCAGATCAGGCAATTCCGGCATGGTCGACCTCCGGTGGGATTATAGCGGCCGGCGGACGTGCGAGTATCCCCTCGTTCCGGGTGCCCATCGTCCGCACCGCACCGCACCGGGGTCTTGATGTCGGACCTCGATTCCTGCCAAGATGTCGTGAGGTGCATGATGAGCAAAGCGAGCAAGGCCATCGTCGTTCGAGTCGTGATGCTTGCCACGTTGTTTCTGTGGGGCTGTTTCTTCTCCATTTCGATCAACATCACCGGGATATGGGATGGGACGATGGAGTGGACCTCGGGACCGGCGACGGGCATCGCCTACCCCGTTCTCTTCGACCTTGCGCACGAAGGACGTGAGGTTACCGGCGCGGTCACGCTGCACAGCCATGGCGAGTACACGTTCGAGATCCCGATCGTGCAGGGCTCGGCCCGTGGAGGCAGCATCTCGCTGATTGCGCGCGGCGACAATCCGTGGGTGCCGGGAGAGCCGATCATCGAGTTCGAAATCACCGGGCACTACGACCAAACCGCGATGTCCGGCGACGGAACGCAGTCGATCGATGGCACCACCTACGAGTTCACCTTCAACGTCGTCTTGACGACCGAGCCGGTGACCGAGACTTCTGTGCACTAGCTGTAGTACCAGATGCTGTCGTAGTCGGAACGTTCCTCCCCGAGCGATGCCATTCGCTCCAGGTACGCACGAATGGAGACGTCCGCGTACGGCCACGGTTCCACCGGGGCGATCCCCTTTTCCCACGGATGGATCAGGTAGACGCGTCGTCCGTCGGGCCGCACTGCGATCCATTCCCGATCCTGAGCGGCCCGAAGGTGGTGCTTCCCCAGTCGCGGAACATTGAAGACCGGCTCGTCCGTCCGAACGATGCCTGGCAGCAAACGCGCCTCTTCTTTCCGCTCCTGGAGGATGCGCGCGATCGGGACAAGGTAGTCGCGATGCTCGGACTTCCCTTTCGTGTAGAACGTGTAATACGGAACGATGCCGGCACGGTTCAATGCCATCCGGGTCGCGACGGTCTGGAAGCGGCGGCTGGCGTAAACCGTAAACACCAATTGATTGAAGACGGTGATCCCGGCCTGCCGCAGATGGGCGACCGCCTGTGCCAGCTCGGGCGTGACCTCGAGTCCGCTTTCGACGTGGGTCACCACGGAGACGTTGCGAACCCCGATCCGTGCATACTGCCCCAATCGTTTCGCGAACTTCTGCGTCACGCGCATCGGCAGGGTCACCGGAACGCGTGTACCGATTCGGATATGTTGGATGTGAGGCATCGCGGCCAGTCGATCGAGCGCGTGGAACAGGACGTCGTCGGGGAGGATCAACGGATCCCCGCCGGTCACGAGAACGTCGAACACGGCCGGATGCTCTGCAAACCAGTCCAACGCGGGGTCCAAATCTTCTCGACTCGGCAGGCGGTCCCACATCATCGCGTCGTCGATCTCCCAGTTTCGCTGGCAGTAGGAACAGATTTGCGGACACGTCCCGCATACCTTGAGGATGGCGACATGAGGGTATCGGCGCGTAATCCGCTCCATCGGCGACGTATCATGCTCTCCCATGAAATCGAGGGCCGTGTTCCGATCCGACTGATGCTCGACCATCGCCTGGACAAGTGGAAGCGGCGGCATCACCTGCGCGCGAACCTGTGCATCGTTCGTGCGCACGGATGACTGGAAATCGAACAACGAGAGGTAGTACGGAGTAATCCCCCACGGAATACCTGCACGTACGGCCTCGTGAACGGCGGTCGCCTCTTCCAGCCTCAACGGAACAAGCTTGCGTAGCGTGTTGAAACCTTCGCGCCCTTTGAGAACGTGGCGCGCCTGCCACTCCCAGCTGTTCCATTCCCACTCGGACGCCGCCAGAGCATCCCGGATGCGCATCACATGTTCGCGCCGCTCGCTGCTCAGCCCCTCATCCAATCCGCAAGGAAACGCGCTCGCGCGGCCCAAGACGCGTTCCGCCGCCTCATCGAGGAACTGTGATCGATGCTTTCCCGCCCGTCGTCCAACCTCGGGGAGATGCTCGAGATGGCGGGCGACGACATCCGGATCCTTACCCAGCCAACCTCGGCCGATGCCTGAGCGCCCATGCACTGCTCGAAACAGGTGCGTGAACTCGTCGACGAAGCCGGCGACGGTTTCAAGGTCACGCGCCCCTCGCGCAAGTTCCCAGAGTGTCCGTAGCGTACTCGTCTCCGCGATCGCTTCGTTCGGTGTGGAGAGGAATCTCCGCAACGTCTGGATGGCCTCCGCCTGTTGCGCCGCATCCAGGCGCTCTGCGCCCGACAGAACGTCAGTCGCTGCATCTTCCTCGATTCGTTCCAGCCAGCCCCGGAACGCCTGTCGAGCGTCCGTCAATGTCTCGGCGGATTCGAGAAGCCCGCGCACGGAAGGTGCCTCTCGCCAGAGACGATCGTCCAAGGAGATCGTTTCCCGTTGCTGCCAGTGCATGCTCACCTCCTTGTCGCGCCAATGCACACGCGCATCACACAGGCACACGCCGCCGCTCTTTGGAGGGCGAGTGTCCTTCGTCCGTCTGCTTTTTGAGTCGGTCTTGGATGTCCTACCAGTGAGACGTGCGCGACAAGAAGCGATCTGCCAACATCGGAGCGGTCGTTTGCCGCAAATGATAAGCCAACGCGACGCCTCGTTCTTTCTAATCCTATTCAGTATACCGTACGTCGCGCGGAAACCGAAACAAGCGCTTGCTCACACGCGCTCTTCGCGAATGTCGACTACGCGCCGCGCAGGGTCACGCGCGCACGCGGGTCCGTATCCGCCCCCGCCCGGAGTGCGGATGCTGATCGTATCTCCCTGCTGCAACTCCACGACTCCCTTGCCAGGAAGCGGAATCTCTCGTCCATCGCGGATCAGCACGTTGACTCCCGCGGCTCCAGCATCGCCACCTTCTGCACCGTACGGCCGCGTTCGCCGCCGGTCCGTCAAGAGCGAAGCCCGCACCCACGGCGCCAAGCACGTCAGATCTCGGCGCAGCCCCAATCCACCTCGATTCGTCCCCATTCCGCCGGATCCGGGGCGCAGTTCGTAGCATTCGACGCGGAGCGGGTAGCTGCTCTCCAAGGCTTCCACCGGTGTGTTGAGCGTGTTGGTCATGTGCGAGTGGATTCCATCGATCCCGTCCTGTGACGGACACGCGCCGGTTCCTCCGGCGATGGTCTCGTACAGCGTGAACGGCAGACCGGTAGCCGGATCGACTCCGCCCAATGCCAGATTGTTCATCGATCCCTGAGATGCAGCCGCCGCACGTTCAGGCATCAACACTCCGAGCGCACCCAGCACGACGTCGACGACGCGCTGCGACGTCTCGAGATTGCCGCCCACCACCGGCGATGGCAACTGCGCATTCAGCACGCTTCCTTCAGGTGCGATGATCTCGATCGGGCGGTAGCAGCCGGCATTGGGAGGGATGTCAGGATCCGCGAACGCTCGAACTGCGTAGTACGTCGCCGATGCGGTGACCGCAAGCACGGCGTTCACCGGTCCGCGGACTTGATCGGCCGTGCCGGTGAAATCGACCAGAATCCGGTCGCCATCAATCGTGACCCGCGCTCGGATGGGGATCCTGTCGTTCGAGATGCCATCGTCGTCGAGAACGTCTTCGAACGATGCGCTTCCTTGGCACAGCGCAGCAATCCTCTGCCGCATCCGGCCCTCCGAGTAGTCGAGCACGCCCTCCATCGCCGATCTCAACGTCACGTGGCCGACACGCCGGCAGAGGATGTCCATGCGTTCGATGCCCGTATTGCAGGCTGCCTTCTGCGCTCTTAGATCGCCCCATCGTTCGCTCGGCGTGCGCACGTTGCTTAGAATCACGTCCCGCAGGTCGCCGTCCAGCTCTCCTTGTCTCCACAATCGAATCGGGGGAAGGCGCAGTCCTTCTTGGTAAATCTCGACCGAGTCCCCGGCCAGGCTTCCCGGTTCCTTGCCGCCGATGTCGGCGTGGTGCGCGCGGTTGGCGACGTATCCGATCAGCCGGTCCTCGACGTACACAGGCGCAATAAAGGTCACGTCCGGGAGGTGCGCTCCACCGGCGTACGGATCGTTCAGAACGACCACGTCGCCCGGGTCCATCGGTGCGGCGTGACGAAGCGCAGCCTCCACCGAGTAAGGCATCGCGCCGAGATGAACGGGAATGGATTCGGCTTGCGCAACCATTCGTCCGCGATCGTCAAACACGGCACTCGAGCAGTCCCTGCGCTCCTTGATGTTGGGACTGTAGGCGGTTCGAACCAGATTCGCGTTCATCTCGTCCGCCACAGCGGCGAGCGCGTTTCGAAGCACTTCAAGTGTGATCGCATCGACCTGCACGGTCTTCCCGTTCATGCGACCTCCAACACGACCGTGCCGAAGGCATCGCACCGACCTTCGACCCCGTCGGGGACCAACACGGTCGCGTCCGGACCCCAGAGGATTGCCGGACCGCGGATCGTCGCGCCGTGTGTCAGGCCACGCCGGTCGATCACCTGCACGTCCGGTGTCGGCTCATTCCCGTCAAACCATACCGACGTGCAGGTTGGCGCCTGTGCAGACTCGGCCCCGGTCGCAACGCCGCCGTACGCCAGCGACGGTGCTGCCGTCATGCGGACGCGCAGCGTGACCAATTCCACCTCTTCATCCCGCGACGCGTGTCCGAACCGGATTTCGTGTTCGCGGTGGAACGCGTCGATCCATGCATCCAGATCCCGCTGGCTGACGTGGATGCCACTGTGCGGCGAGAGACGAACGTTCAACTCGTGAGACTGTCCTCCATACCGCAGATCCCCCGAGACCTCGTAGCGCAGGCTCGATCCGTCCAGGTTCTCGACCGCAAGCTCGCGAAGGCCGCGCTCTTCCAGTTCCGCGAGCAACGTTGATACTTCGTCGCCACTCAGGCCCCGGACGGTCCGCAACACGCTCCGCCCGTAATCGCGGCCGATCTCGCACGTCAGCAGTCCCATCGCCGACAGTACGCCAGCCGTCGCCGGCACGATGACGCGAGGAATCGACAACCGGCGAGCAATCGACACCGCGTGTAGCGGCCCCGCGCCGCCGAAGGCAAGCAGTGAGAACCGACGCGGATCCCGGCCTCGTTCGACCGACATCACGCGCACCGCCCGCTCCATGGCGGCATCGGCGACTTCGAGGATGCCCCACGCCGCCTGCTCGGCAGACATCGACAGCGGTTTCGCGATGCGCTCCACGGCAGACCGTGCCCGCTCGGCGTCGATCGACGGGAGTCCGCCCAACGGCAGCGTTGGAAGAAGATGTCCGAGCACCGCATGCGCGTCGCTCACAGTTGGCTCCCTGCCGCCTCGTCCATAGCACGCAGGCCCAGGGACCGCGCCCGCGCTTTTCGGACCGACGCGTAGCGCACCACCGGCGTCGATCCACGCGATGCTGCCGCCACCTGCGCCGATGGTATGAATCTCGTTCATCCGGACGGCGACCGGATGGTCACCCACCGAACCGCCCGTCGTTTGAGCGATCTCCCCCCCGGCGATCAGTGCAACATCGCAACTTGTCCCCCCCATGTCCATCGTAATCAGGTCCTCAGTTCCCAGGATCCGCCCGATTGTCCGCGCCCCCTCCACCCCCGCCGCCGGACCGGACAGCAGGATGCGAACGGGCTCCTGCTGCGCTTGGGCTGCTCGGATGACCGTTCCGTTCGATTGCATGATCTGCCACTCCGGTTGCAGACCGAGATCGACGGAACCTTGCGTCAGCGCATCCACGTATTGCTCGATCATCGGCCGTAGCGAGGCGCAGACGGCTGTTGTCGACGTACGCTCGTACTCGCGGAACTCCGGGAGGACTTCACTCGACAAGGTCACGGAGCCGTCGAACCGTTCGGACAGCGCGCGAGCCATCGCTCGCTCGTGGGCGGGATTGAGATAGGAGAAAAGAAAGACGACGGCCACCGCATCCACGCCGGCCTCGGCAACCCGTTCGGCAAGGGCGCGCAACTCGTCGTCCTTCGGACAGCGAACGGCCGCTCCGCTCGCGTCCAATCGTTCGAGGCATTCGAACCGTCGGTCCCGCGGTACGATCGGGTCGACCCGGGAGACGTTCAGATCGTAGAGGTGTCCACGGTTTTGCCGGCCGATCTCCAGCACATCACGGAACCCCCGGGTGGTGATCAGTGCCGTCTTCGCCCACGTGCGCTCCAACAGTGCATTGGTTGCGACGGTCGATCCGTGCGCAATGCGGCCAACATGGTCGGTTCGGATCCATCCTTGCGTCTTCAACTCGCCCAGCGCGTCGAGGACGCCGCGTGCCGGCGCATCCGGCGTCGAAGGAAACTTGAACAGTCTTAACGCCTCGCCGTCGAACACCACCACATCGATGAAGGTCCCGCCGATGTCGATTCCGATTGCCTGAGTCACAGTCGACCAGTATAGGAGGCGGCGAAACCGGTCGCAATCCTATCGCAGGATCAACAGCAACGCCGTCACGGAGCCGAGGCTCAGCAGCGTCGACAGCAAGACCGTCGTCGCGGCCAGCGGCACATCACGCCGGAAGTTCGTCGCCATGATCAGCGCGTTCACCGCGCTCGGCATTCCAGCTTCAACGATGAGAACCGACCGAAGCATCCCGTCGATCCCCAACATCGCTGCCAACCCCCAACCGACAAGCGGCGGCACGATGAGCTTGAGAACACTCAGCAGGAACGGATCGGTTCCGAAGTGGCGCAAGCGAACCCGAGACAACTGGACACCCAACATCAACAGTTGGCCGGGGATGGCCGCATCGGCCAGCAAATCGATCGAGCGGAACAGACTGTCCGGCACGTCGATCGAGAGTTGCCGCAAGACCACGGCCGCAGCAAAGGCATACAGGTACGGCACACGAATCACGTGGCCGACGGCTTGCGTCCACTTCGCGCCCTTGTGCCAGGCAGCCACGCCGATACCGAGCGTAGATTGCACCATGACCGAGGCGAGAACGTACACGATGCCGAACGCGAACCCCTGGTCTCCGAACGCGAACAACAGGACCGGGAGCCCGTAGTTGCCGCAGTTCGCGAATGTTAATACCAAGGACGCAGACGCTTTCGTGTCATCGTCCCAGCGCCGCCACCATCCGAGCAACCGCGATGCCGCGAACAGGATTCCCTGCAAGAGAACGACGAAGACAGCAATCGACGCTGCGTGCCCCCATGAAATGCTCGAAGTGTAGATCGATCGAAAGATGAGTGACGGTCCGAGGACGTAGAAGACGAGTTTGACGAGGATCCTCGTGTCGGACGCGATAGTTCGACCGATGGCGTATCCGCACCCTCCGATCAAGAAGACGGGCAGAATCACATCCAGCAAGATTCCCATTCGAGCACCGCCCCCATCTCCAACGCCGACAGTTTCGACGACGCCTGCCGGCCGCGCAACTTCCACACGCATGCCCTACCGTTCCGTCGCCTGCTTTCGTACAATCTCGCCGCTTGGGAGGGAGGAAACAGTGACGCGCACGACACGCCGCGTATTGGTGACCGGTGCATGCGGACAGATTGGGTCGGAACTGACTCCGGTGTTGCGCGATCGCCACGGCAACGCCAACGTCCTCGCCACGGACATACGTCCGCCGCGATCCTCCTGTCTGAAGGACGGTGGGCCGTTCGAAACGCTCGACGTTTGTGACCGCGCTCGGATGATGGAACTCCTCACGCGCTACGAGATCGATACCGTATACCACATGGCGGCCATTCTCTCCGCCAGCGGTGAGGAGAATCCCGCGCTCGCCTGGAGCGTGAACATCCAAGGACTGGTCAATGTTCTGGAGCTGGCGCGCTCGCATCCGCTGCCGCGCGTCTTCTGCCCCAGTTCGATCGCCGTGTTCGGCCCGCAGACGCCACGTGACCACACACCCCAAACGACGGTGCTACAGCCGACAACGATGTACGGCGTCACCAAGGTCACCGGGGAGCTGCTCGCCGAGTACTACGTGCAGCGATTCGGCCTCGACGTACGTGGGGTGAGGTATCCCGGGATTATCTCGTCGGAAACGCCGCCCGGTGGTGGAACGACGGACTACGCGGTCGACATGTTCTATCAGGCACTTCAGACGCGGCGATACTCGTGCTTTGTCCGACCGGACACCGTCTTGCCGATGATGTACATGCCCGACTGCATCAAGGCCACCCTCGATCTGATGGACGCCGACTTCTCGACGTTGCGTGACCACGCCGGTTTCAACATCGCATCGATGAGTTTCTCCGCCCGTGAGTTGGAGGAAGAAATCCGGACGCACCTTCCGGACTTCGTCTGCACGTATGAGCCGGACTTCCGTCAAGCGATCGCCGACTCGTGGCCGCAGACGATCGACGACGCGCCGGCGCGCGAACAATGGGGATGGAAGCCGGACTACGATCTGGCGTCGATGACCGAAGACATGTTGCGAACGCTCGCCCCGCGATTGCGCACCGACTAGATGCACCGATGCGCAATGAAAACGCCTCGCTCGAAGGTCACGAGCGAGGCGATCGTCTCCCGTTTCTCGATTGGACTCTAGGCCTCCGCAGATTCCACCAGCATGAGCCGGGCCATCTCGGCGCCGTCGCCCCGTCGGGGGCCCAGCTTGACGATGCGCGTGTAGCCTCCGTCTCGACTCTCGAATCGGGGACCAAGCTCGTCGAACAGCTTCGTCACCGCTGCCTTGTCACGCACTCGCGAGAACGCAATCCGCCGCGCGTGCAAATCGCCACGCCGCGCGAGCGTAATGAGTCGCTCGGAGAACTGCTGGCTTGCCTTCGCACGCGCAAGCGTGGTGTCGACGCGCTCGTTCAGAATCAACGCGGACGCCAGATTGGCAAGCACCCTGTTGCGATGACTGCGCACCATACCGATCTTGTTGACAGTCCGTCTATGCCTCATGACGAATGTCTCCTTCACTCTTAAGGGAGTAGCCGAGCTCCTCCAGTCGATCCTCGACCTTGCTCAGCGTCTTGCCTCCGAAGCCATGAATGTCCAGGAGTTCTTCTCTCGGACGTGACAGCAGATCCTTCAACGTCACGATGTCCGCCTCTTGCAACAGATTGCACGCACGTTGGTCGATATTCAGTTCCAACAGCGGAATCGAAAGCTCTTCGGCCTCAGTCTCTTCGACTTCGTCCACGGAGATTCCATACGGGTGCTCCGCGAAGTCGCCGAACAGATCGAAGTGGCGTTTGAGAATTCGGCTCGCCTCCGACAGCGCTTCTTCCGGCTTGATGCTGCCGTTGGTGGCCATCTCGAGGACGAGTCGTTCGTATCCCGTCTTTCCCCCGACGCGCGTCTCTTCAGCATGAAAGTTGACGCGCACCACCGGCGAGAAATCGGAATCGATCGGGATCACCGACAGTGGAGAGTCCTCCAGGCTGTTCATCTCCGAGGCGACGTACCCGAAGCCCGTTTCGACTTCGAGTTCGACATCCAGTTCGCCGTTCTTGTTGAGCGTCGCGATGTGGAGATCCTTGTTGATGATCTCGACACCGGGCGGGCACTGGATGTCCGCCGCAGTGACGTCAGCGGCTCCCTTGACGGCAAGCGTGAGCCGTTGCATCTCGTCACTCGTCATGCGAAGCGCCAGACTCTTGAAATTCAGGATGATCTCAAGCACGTCTTCGCGGACACCGTCGATGGTGTCGTACTCGTGATACTTGCCCGAGAATCGAACCCGTACGACGGCCGCTCCCGGAATGGCGGACAACAGCACGCGTCGAAGCGAGTTGCCCAACGTCGTGGCAAAACCACGCTCAAGCGGTTCGATGGCGATCTTCCCGACGGTGTCGGTCAGTTCTTCAACTTTGATCCCCTGAGGGAAGACAAGCTCGTCCATAGGGTTGCCCTCCTAGCGGGAGTAGAACTCAACGATCAGGTTGGTTGCGATCGACAGTCCGATCTGTTCCACATTCGGCATCGAGACCAGCTGGAACTTCATCGCATCGGCGTTCTTCTCCAACCACGTCGGTACTTCACGTCCCGTGTTTGCGTCGACGATCGCCTTGACTCGGCTGCGGCGAGCCTCCTTAATCGAGACGACGTCTCCCTGCCGCAGCAAGCGAGACGGTGCGTCGCAGGCGCGTCCGTTCACTTCCAGATGGCCGTGTACGATCATCTGACGTGCTTGCTGACGCGACGAGGCGAATCCCGCCCGGTAGACGAGATTGTCCAGCCTTCGTTCCAGCAATACCAGCAGCGCTTCGCCGGTGACGCCTTTCTTGCGCTTGGCCTCGTCCACGTAGTTGCGGAACTGCCGTTCCCGGACGCCGTAGATCCGTCGTACCTTCTGCTTCTCGCGCAGGTGGATCTGGTACTGGCTTCTTCTCGCGCGCCGTTTCTTCGGCCCTTCTCCCGGAGGGCGCGACCGCGAACTCATCGCGCAGCTACGCGAATAGCAACGATCCCCCTTCAAGAAGAGCTTCTCGCCCTCGCGGCGGCACTGTTTACACTTTCCTCCAGTGTCTCGTCCCATTATCGTCTCCCCTTGCTGTGGGACACCGGTGTGACGTTCTTCACTTCTTCTACGCGGATCCCGGAGGACTTGATCGTCTGAATCACCGATTGACGTCCCGACCCCGTCCCCTTGACGAACACGGCGACGGACCGGATGCCGACATCCTTCATCTCGCGAGACAGCGACTCAGCAGCGATCTGTGCGGCGTACGGCGTACCCTTGCGGGAGCCCTTGTATCCCACGACGCCCGGCGTCTTCCACATCACCGGATGACCGTTGGTGTCCGTGACGGTAATAATCGTGTTGTTGAACGAGGCGTGAATGTGGACCTGCGCACGTTCCAGCTTGATGTTCTTCGCCATGGCCGCTACCTCTTCTTCCCAGCCTTCGCCGGGCGGG
>Ga0272441_10011743_pt1 | contig 12933 bp, 9 predicted proteins | sample SSMProp6N_FD_193582 | JGI IMG/M metagenome (GOLD analysis project Ga0272441, IMG submission 193582) | Marine sediment archaeal communities from Little Sippewissett salt marsh, Falmouth, MA, United States - SSM-Prop-6N | ecosystem: Environmental > Aquatic > Marine > Wetlands > Sediment ...
TGGGCTGCTTGTTCTGGGCAGCGGCGTGGTTCTCGAGGAACGCGATGAGTGCGTTGACCACGGCGGTCTGGAGCGGGCCGCTGGTCGTCCTGACGAGACGCTCGAGGGCTGGCGGCTTGGCCGGCTTGCCGCCCGCGGCAGGCCGCGCGCCGACGGAGCATTCGAGGGACGCGAGGATGACGCCGACGGCGGCCGGGCCGTTGGCTCCGCCTTCGAGCGCAATCTTGCAGATGACGGTCATCAGTTCGGGGTCGAGTTGCTCAGGGCTCTTGACGAGGCGTGCGAGCAGCATTTGCTGCGCGTCGGGGTTCACGGCGGCGGCGACGCACAGACGGCTCAACATCTCCTGGGTGAGCGGCCCGCCGCTTTTCTCCAGGATGGCGAGCAGAGCCTGGATCCCCTCGGGGGTGGCGCAGTGTTCGAGGCGGGCGGTCACGAGCGCGGGGAGCGAGGCGTATTTGGAGGCGAGGAGGAGCGTCCTGGCCCGCACGGCGATACGCATCTCCTCGGTGGCCGGCTTGGCGGGCGGCGTTCCCTCGGGCGGGGGCGAGCTCTCGATGGCCAGGAGCAGGGCCTTCACCACGTGGGGCTGCACCTCGCTTCGCGTGGCCGTCGCCAGCTTGTCGAGTGCGGGCACGGGCTCGGTCTTGCCCTCGGGGGGCTTCTCGGGCGTGACGCGGGCTTCGAGGACATCGAGGATCAGGTCGACGATAGCGGTCCGCTGCTGTGGCCGCTCGCTGGCCAGGGTGCACAGGAACTGGACCGTCTTCCAGTCCACCGTCTTCGGCGCGGCCTTGAGGGTTTTCAGCAGTGCGGTGGCGACGGGCTCGGCCTGATCGTTCTGGAGGCGGTAGACGATGACGGGAATCGCTCGGGGGTCGGCGGCTCGCAGGAGCATCTGAGCGGCCTTCTCGGCCACGAGCGCGGCGCCCTCGCGCACGGTCTTGCGCAGGAGGATCCTGCCGGCCTCGCCGGCCTCGCCGATCTTCTGTCGGGCCACTTCGAGTCGCGGGCCGCTTTCGGCCTCGAGGCCCTTGATGGCGAATGCGAGCTCGGTGGCCGCCCCGCGCTCCTCCCTCAGACGCGCCATCGCCTGCATGAGGGTGCTCTTCTGGTCGGGCTTGTCGAACATTCGCGCCATCTTGCGGCACAGGTCGAGCGCCTCGGAGAACTGGCCGTCGGCCTCGAGGGCCTTGAGCTCGAGGAGCATGGCCGCGAAGTCCTGCGGCTTCGCCTGCCCTTCCGTCTCCTTGGCTGGCGGCGCAGCAGGCACGGCGGTGCCTGGGACGGATGGGGTCGCGGTGCCGGGCGCCTTGGCTGCCTCTGGCTGACGCGCGGTCTTGGGGGGCGCATCAGCCGGCTGCGGCGCCGTCCCTGGTGCGGCGGGGCGGTCGGGCTTCTGGGGGGTGCGCCGCGCAGCTCTCCTGGGCTTCCTTGCGGGCTTGGCCTGCTGTTCGCCGCATCCGGTGAACGCGAGTGCTGCCGCCAGGAGCAAGGCCATTCGCTTCATCGCTTGTCCCTTGTGCTATTGGAGCCGGAGTGGCGTCGGCAACGTGGCCGGCCCCGCGCATCGCGAAGAGCGCGGAGCCCGCGTGTGTTCCGGGCGCTCTTGCCCTGTACGTTCCTATGGTATCGTCTGCTGTGCCTGGGGTCAACGCGAGTCGGGAGCCGGCAGGCGGGCAGGGCCCTACTTCGGCACGGGCGTGGGGGGAACGGTGGGCGGGCGGCCTCGGCCCGGCGTCTCGGTCTTCTCGGGGATGACGGCGGAGATCTTGACGTTTTCCTCGAAGGTCAGAACGTTCTTGTTGCGGTCGTAGGTAATGACGTTGGCGTGGATTTCGTCCTTACCGACCCAGACGACTGGCTGCTTCCCCGGGGAGCCGTAGAGGACGATGACGCCGGTCGTGGTATCGTAGACGGCGATTTCGCAGCGGGCGCTGCGGGCCTCCTTTGCCACCTTGAGCGCGGGGCGCTTGACGGGCCGCTCGACGATGGGCTCGACGCGGTGCATGCGGACGTTACCCGTGGCGGTGATTTTCTTGAAGCGGCTGGTCCCTGGGTCGAGGGTGGCGCGAACGCTGTCCGCGTCGATCCGCAGGTCGCCCTTGATGATGGTGGCGCTGCCGGTGATGCGGGCGATGTTCTCGTCGCGCAGGTAGCGAATGCGGTCGGCCCACACGTGGACGGGGTCGCTGGGTTTTTTCGGGGGGGCTTGGGCCCCGAGCGCAGCGGCGCCAGCGGAGGCCGCCAGGAAGGCTGCGAGGAGGCTCACGCGGGGTGCGGTCATTGCAGATGCCTTGCTACACGCTGGGCGAGGGCGGGATGCCAATCGTGTCGGCCTCACGCGCGAGGATGGGGCGAACGGTGGTGCGTAGGAACTCGTCGACCTGGCGAGCGCAGCGGCCGGCCATGCCCTTGGGCAGGAGCAGCTCGTCGACCTGGCGGTGGATGGCGGCGAAGGCAGGGTCCTGCTTGATGCGGTCGATGAGGTCGTTGTCGAAGCCGAGCTCGACCATGCCCTTGCGGGCCTGCCAGGCGTGGAGGCGCAGGCGTTCGTGGAGGTGCTGGCGGTCGCCGCCGGCTCGCACGGCGGCCATGAGAAGCCGCTCGCAGGTCAGGAAGGGCATTTCGTCGCGGAGCCGCTGTGCGATGGCCCTGCGGTTGACGATGAGGCCGCCCGCCACGTTGGTGACCAGGAGGACGATGGCGTCGGCGGCGAGGAAGGCCTCGGGGATGGCGATGCGGCGGCCCGCCGAGTCGTCGAGCGTGCGTTCGAGCCACTGCGTGGCGGCGGTCATGGCGGGGTTGAGTGTGTTGGCGATGAGATGGCGCGAGAGCGAGCAGATGCGCTCGCAGCGCATGGGGTTGCGCTTGTGGGGCATGGCGGACGAGCCGACCTGGTGCTCCCCGTGGGGCTCCTCGACCTCCTGGAGGTGCTGAAGGAGCCGAATGTCGTTCGCCATCTTCGCCGCGGACTGCCCGATGCCGCCCAGGGCGTTGAGGAGCATCGAGTCGAGCTTGCGCGTGTAGGTCTGGCCGCTGACGGGAACGGTCGTGGCGAAGCCCATACGCTCGGCGACGCGATGCTCGAGGTCGCGGACTTTCGCGGAGCTGCCCTCGAAGAGCTCGAGGAAGCTGGCCTGGGTGCCGGTGGTGCCCTTGGCGCTGCGCATGGGGAGTGCGTCGATGAGCCGGGAGATCTCCCAGTAGTCGAGAACGAAGTCGTAGAGCCACAACGAACTGCGCTTGCCCACCGTGGTGGGCTGTGCCGGCTGGAAGTGGGTGAAGCCGATGGTCACCACGTCGCGGTAGCGCGACATGAAGTGGGTGAGGACATCGATGAGGTTGGCCATGCGGACGCGGAGGAGTTGGAGTCCTTCGCGCATGAGAATGAGGTCGGCGTTGTCGGTCACGAAGCAGCTCGTGGCCCCCAGGTGGATGATGGGCTTGGCCATGGGGCACTGGTCGCCGAAGGCGTGGACGTGTGCCATGACGTCGTGGCGCAGTTGTGCTTCGTATTCGCGTGCAGCCTCGAAATCGACGTCGTCGAGGTGCTCGCGCATCTCGGCGATCTGCTCGTCGGTGATGGCGAGCCCAAGCTCCTGCTCCACCTCGGCCAGTGCGAGCCACAGGCGCCGCCAGGTGCCGATGCGCCGCTCGGGCGAGAAGATGGCGCTCATCTCGGAGCTGGCGTAGCGCGACACGAGGGGGCTGACGTAGGCCGCTTCGCTCGCCGGGGCCTCGGTCTTCTCAGCGCGGGGCTCTTCTTGCATGGGTGTTCCCCTTGGAGAGGATGCAACGCGACTCACCGGATTATATGGATACGGCCCGCACAGTCAAGGGCCAAGGCTGCGATTTCCCGGCCAAGGCCCCCGGCTTCCAGGCGCCGAGGTTGCCCCCGAGGCGTCTCTCACTATAATGGGCAGGCGCGCCGTGCCCTGCCGCCCGACCGGGAATGCTCGGCCGGTGCCCATACCGGTAGACTCTAACCAGGGAGTGATCCCGATGGTCCAGCTCGAACAGGTGACGAAGCGCTACATGGGGCCGGGCGGCGAGGTCTTCGCCCTCCGGGATGCCAGCCTGCGGGTGGAGGCCGGCGAGTTCGTCGCGATCAAGGGGCCGAGCGGCAGCGGCAAGTCCACCATGCTCCTCACCATCGGAGCCATGGTCAGCCCCACCGAGGGGCGCGTGCGCATCCGCGACACCGATGTGTACGCCCTGACGGGCGGAGCCCGCGCACGCTTCCGCGCAGACAACATCGGCTTCGTGTTCCAGTTGTTCCATCTCGTGCCCTACCTGAGCGTGCTGGACAACGTGCTCCTGCCCACCCTGGCGACGGGGGGCAAGGACAAGCGTGCCGAGGCGCTCGGGCTCCTCGAGCGCTTCGGCGTCTCGCACCGCGTGGACCATCGGCCCTCCGAGCTGAGCATCGGCGAGCGACAGCGGGTGGCCATGGCCAGGGCGCTCCTCAATCGCCCCGTGCTCCTGCTGGCCGACGAGCCGACGGGCAACCTCGACCCCGCCAACGCCAGGGAGGTGATGGAGTACCTCACGGAGTTCAACCGCGAGGGCGGCACGGTGGTCGTGGTCACCCACGAGGAAGTGTCCTCGCGCTATGCCCAGCGCACCGTGCTGCTTCGCGAGGGCCGCCTCGATGAGGCCGAGGCGGCCGCGAGCTGACACCACCCGGCCTCCGCCTCGCCCTGTGGCGGACACTGCACGCCGGACCACCCCGCGGGACGGCCAGCCATGCGCGTCGTCTACTCCATCGGCTCCAGACTGGCGGGCGGCGGCATCGGCGACACCGCGTACCACGCCGCTCGGGGCCTCGAGCGTGCGGGCTGTCTCCAGCGCCTCTTCTGCCTGGGCTACGAGCCGAGCGACATCCCGCCCGGGCGCATCACCTCGCTGTGGTTCCCGCCTCGGCGCTTCCTTCGCCTGCCGCCGCTCCACTACTACTGGCTCAAGGACCGCTCCTACGACCGCCGCGTGGCGCGCCGCCTGCCCGACTCGCTCGAGGTGTTCCACGGGTGGAACTCGCATTCGCTGGCCTCGCTGGCCGCCGCCAGGGAGCGCGGCGCCCTTGCGTTCATCGAGCGCGGCTCCATGCACCCCGTCGCCCAGGCGCGCCTCCTCGTCGAGGAGCACGAGCGCCTCGGCCTCCCCTCCCCGCCCGCGATGGACAAGCTGGTGGACCGCTGCGTGGCCGAGTGTGAGGCGGCGGACTTCGTGCACGTCCCCTCCTCGCTGTGCGCGCAGAGCTTCGTCGCGGAGGGCTTCCCCGCCGACAAACTCGTCCAGAGCCCCTACGGGGTGGAGCTGGCCCGTTTCACGGCCACGCCCCCGCCCGATCAATTCACCGTGCTCTTCGTGGGCGCCATCGGCGTGCGCAAGGGCGCGCTCGACCTGTTGGAAGCCTGGCGTTTGCTCGGCCTGAGCGACTCCCGCCTCGTCCTCCTGGGCGGCCCCGAGCGCGAGCTCGAGCCCCGCCTCGCCGACCTGCGGCCCCAATGCTCCTTCGAGACCCCAGGGTTCACACCCGACGTGGCGGCGGCCTACGCTGCCGCATCGGTGCTCGTGCTGCCCGCGATCGAGGACGGCTATCCCCTCGTCGTGCTCGAGGCGATGGCGAGCGGGCGGCCGGTGATCGTCTCGGAGAACACGGGCTCGAAGGATGCCGTGGACGAGGGGGTGAACGGCTTCGTGGTGCCCATCCGCTCGCCCGAGGCGATTGCCGAGAAGCTCGCCTGGCTCCACGGCCATCCCGCCGAGTGTGCCCAGATGGGATGCCATGCGCGGCGCCGGGCGGAGGAACTGCCCTGGGAGCGCCACGGCGAAAGCCTGGTGGCTGCCTACGAGGACGCACTGCGATGAGCACCCTGGCCCGACTCGCCGTGCGAGGCACCCTGGCCGTTGCGGCGGCGAACACGCTGGGCCGCCTGGTGAGCTTCGCCGGCGCCCTCTACCTCATGTCCGCCATCGACCCGGACCAGTTCGGCCTGGTGGCCTACGCAGCGGCCCTCCTGGCCCTCTGCGACTCGCTCACGAACTGGGGCTTCGCCCAGGCCGCCATCCACCGCCGCGAACGGGTGGACGAGACCTTCGCCGCCTACAGGGTCGTCCGCCCCGTCCTGCTCGCCGCCGCGCTGGCCCTCCTGGCCGCCCTGGCGCTCCCCTTCCGCGGGCTCCTGCTCACACGCACGCGGCTGGAGATTCTGGTGGCGCTCGCGGGAGTGGTGCTCGTGGACGCCGCCTGCGATGCGCCCGCCACGCGCCTCGCCCGCGCCATGCGCTTCGGGCGGCTGGCGGCCGTGGAGGCCGTTTCCGTCGTCCTCTCCACGGCCGTCGCCATCGTCCTCGCCTCCCTGGGCTTCGGCCCCTGGGCGCTCGTGGGCAATCGAGCCGCTCACGCGCTGGCGCGCACGGTGGGGCTCGCCCTCGTGCGCGTCGATCCCCTGCGCCTGCGCTTCGACCTCGCCGATGCCCTGTGGCTCATGCGCTTCGGCCTGCCCCTGTGGCTGGGGAGCCTGGCCACCACCTGGGTGCTCAACTACGACGACCTGGTGGTCGGCTCGATGCGCGGCAAGCACACCCTCGGCCTCTACGACCGCGCCTACAAGCTGGCGCTCGCACCGCTCAGCCTGGTCACCGGCGTGCTCACGCGGGTCTCGTTCCCCCTCTACGCCCGGCTCCAGGCCGACCGCCAGCGCCTGTCCGAAGCCTTCCGCCTGGCCTCCGGCACCACCTTCCGCCTCGCCGCACCCATGGCGCTCGGGATGGCTCTCGTGATCCCCGACTTCCTGGCCGTCATGCACTGGCGCCGCTGGGAGCCCATGGCACCCATGTTCCGCTGGCTCCTCCTCTACGCAATGGCCAGGCCGCTGATGGACGACGCGGGCGGCCTGCTCACCGCGGTGGGACACCCCCGCATCACGGGCCACACCCTGCTGGCCGAGGCCGCCGCCCTCGTGGTCCTGTGCCCGCTGATGACCGTGCTCTGGGGCGCCCAGGGAGCCGCGGCCAGCGTGGGCCTGGTCGTCCTCGGCGGCCTGGCGGTGTGGTACACCGTGTATCTGCCGCGCTTCGTCGACCTGTCGCTTCGCCGCCTGCTGCTGTGGCCGGCGGCGGGGCTGGCCGCTGGAGCAGCGGCGGGGATGTGCGTGGGAGCCTTCGCCGGCCTCGGCATCGGCCTGGCCGGCGGGCTGGCCAGGCTGGCCGCAGCAGCCGCAGCATACGCCGCCGTGCTCCTCCTTCTGGACGGCCGCCAGGCCCTCGCCGACCTTCGTGCCTTGCGTCGCCACGCCTTTGGCATAGAATCAGAGGGCGGTGGGAGCCCGTGAGCCCCGCCCAAACCGCTCGGATGGACTGGCAATGGACGCCCCGCTGCGAATCCTGACCGTCATCGACAGCTTCCACCCCCGCATCGGCGGGGCCGAGCACGCCGCGCTCGAGACGGCCCGCAGCCTCGTGGCCCGCGGACACCACGTGGACATCCTCACGATACGCTACGAGCCCGGCTGGCCGCCCGAGGAGAGCGTGGACGGCGTGCGCATCGTGCGCTTCCCCGAGCGCGTGCCGCCACGCCCGCTCGGCTGGCTGCTCTACGAGCGGGCCAACGCGGCCGCCGCCCGCCGGTTCGTCGACGCCTCCCTCGCCGATCCCCCCTACGACCTGATCCTCCTCCACCCCATCGACGCGGCGTTCGGCGTGAGCCGCTCGCGGGCCGCCGCGCACGCCCCCACCGTCTACTGCTTCCACGCCCCCCTCGGCCGCGAGCACTGGCTCCGCGTGCGCGGCATGCGACGCTCCGTCTCCCGCGCACCCAGCCGATGGGCATCCCTGGTCTCTGCCGCCTTCACCGCCAACTACCGCGCCAAGCAGCAGCGGGCCGCCGTGCTGCGAGCGGACGCGGTGACCTGCCCGAGCGAGTACTCCCGCGACCTGCTCACCGACACCGTGCGCCGCCTCGGCCACAAGCGCATCCAGGTGATCCCGTGGGGGGTGGACTCCGAGCGCTTCTGCCCCGCACCCGACCGGGCGGCGCTGCGCGAGCGGTTCGGCTGGCGCCCCGACGAGGTGGTCTTCTTCACCGCCCGCCGCCTCGTGCCGCGCATGGGCGTCGGCGAGCTCATCCGCGCCTTCGAGCTCGCCTTCCACAAGGCCCAGGACACCGAGAGCGCCACCGCCGAGGCGCCCCCGTCGCCCGCGCTGCGTCTCGTGATCGCCGGCGCCGGCCCCCTGCGCGGGCGCCTCGAGGGACTCGCCCGTCGGGCGGCGCCCCGCCATTCGCCCCACGAGCCCAGCCGCATCGAGTTCGCCGGCCTCGTCCCGCCCGACGACCTGCCGGCCTATCTCCAGGCCGCCGACTTCTTCGTGCTGCCCTCCATCGATCTCGAGGCCTTCGGCCTGGTGACCCTCGAGGCCCTGGCCTGCGGCACCCCCGTGCTCGCCACCAACCGCTGCGCGTCCCCCGAGATCCTCGGGGGATTCGACGAGCGGCTCCTCATCCCCGGCAGCGAGGCAACGGCCATCGCCGAGGCCATCCGCCACGCCGCCGTCGGGCTCGCGGCCGAGCCCACCCTGCGCACCCGATGCCGCGACTACGTGGTGGCCAACTACTCGTGGGACCGCACGGCCGCCGCATTCGAGCAGGTCGCACGTCAGCTCCTGGCCGCCAGGAGAGCCCCCAATTCCGCGGGCGAAGGGAGCCCATCGTGACCGCCCCGCCCGTGCCCGGGCCGTCGCGCCTCCTGCGGATCCTCTACGTGTCCGACACCGGGGATCAGCTCGGCGGCGCCGAGCGCAGCCTCCTCTCGCTCATCGAGCACCTCGACCAGAGCCGCTACCAGGCCCACGTGGTGCTCGGCGAGGACGGCCGCTTCGCATCCCTGCTGCGGGCCGCCCACGCCAAGGTGATCCTCGCACGCGTCGGCACCATCGCCCGCTCCCGAAACCCCCTCCGGCTCCTCCTCTACGCGGCGTTCTTCGTCCACGGCACCCTCCGCCTGGCCTGGCACATCCGACGCCGCCGCATCGGGGTCGTCCACGTGAACAAGAATCCGCTCGCCGTCCACGCCGTGCCCGCCGCACGGCTGGCCGGCGCCGCGGTGGTGTGGCACGTGCGCAACCGCGTGAGCAACTTCGGCCGCATCGGCGCCTGGCTCGTCCGCCACTGCCACCGCATCCTGTGCGTCTCGCGGAGCATCGCCGCTCCGTTCATCGAGGCGTTCCCCGAGGCCGAGCCCCGTATCACAATCGTCCACGAGGGCATCGACGCCACGCTCTATACCGCTCGGGAAGCGGGAGCCGCCTTCCGCCAGGCCGTCGCCGCACGCCCGCAGCAGCACCTCGTGGGCACCGTGGGACGCCTCACGCCGTGGAAGTGCCAGGACGACTTCCTCCGAGCCGCCGCCATCGTGGCCCCCAGGCACCCCGACGCCCTTTTCCCCGTCGTGGGCGACTGCGTGTCCAGCCGGGCCGAGCAGGCCCCCGACCGCGCCTGGCGCGACCGCCTCCACGCCCTGGCCGCCGAGCTCGGCATCGCCGACCGCGTGGTCTTCACCGGCTTCCGCGAGGACGTGCCGGCCGTGATGAACGGCCTCGACGTCTTCGTCCTCCCCTCACACGACGAACCGTTCGGCATCGTGGTCCTCGAGGCCATGGCGGCCGCGCGCCCCATCGTCGCGGCAGCGGGCGGCGGCGTGCCCGAAATCGTCGCCGACGGCCAGCACGCTCTCCTCGTCGAGCCGGGCAACGTCGAGGCCATGGCCGAGGCCATCGACCGCATTCTATCGTCCCCAGACCTCGCCGCACGCCTGGGCCGGGCGGCCGAGGAACACGTGGTCGCCGAGTTCCCCCTCTGGCGCCACGCCGCCGCCGTTCGAGCCGTCTATGGGGACCTGGCCCCCGCCGAGCGCCAGTGACACACGCAGACACGGGTGATTGATGCGCGTCCTCGTCTTCTCCCACTCCTACGTCGTGGAAGCCAACCACGCCAAGCTCGAGCACCTCGCGCGCATGCCCGGCCTCGACCTCTCGCTCATCTGCCCACGGCGGGTCCGCCGCGAGTTCGGCACCTACCCCGTCGAGCGCACCGAGCACCCCGACTACGCCATCCTCCCCCTGCGCACCGTGTATCCCTCCCACAACTTCCGCTTCTTCTACCTGGCCGCGGGCAGGGAGATGGCGCGCCTCGCGCCCGACGTCGTGCACGTCGAGGAAGAGCCGTGGAGCTTCGCCGCCTGGCAGGCTCTCCGCCACTGCCGCAAGCATCCCGAGGCCCGGCTCATCGTCTTCACCTGGGAGAACCTGCGGCGCTCCCACCCCTGGCCGCATCCAGCCATCGAGCGCGCCGTGCACGCCGCCGCCCACGCGGCCATCGCGGGCAACGCCGAGGCCGCCGACATTCTTCGCGAGAAGGGCTTCCCCAGGCCGATCCACGTCCTCCCCCAGTTCGGCGTCGACGAATCGCTCTACGCCCCGAGCGACCAGGCCGAGCTGCGCCAAAGTCTCGGCCTCCGCGGCACCGTGCTCGGCTTCGCCGGCCGCCTGGTGCCCGAGAAAGGGCTCGAGGTGCTCCTCGACGCCGCCGCCGAACTCGAAGGCGATTGGAGCCTGCTGGCCGTCGGCGGCGGCCCCCTGCGCCACACGGTCGCCGAGCGCCTCGCCCAGCCGCCCTTCGCCGGCCGAGCCGTGCTCCTCGACACCGTGCCACACCTCGACATGCCCCGCTACCTCGCCTGCATGGACGTCCTGGTGCTCCCTTCGCGTGCCGCGCCCCACTGGAAGGAGCAGTTCGGCCACGTGCTCATCGAGGCGATGGCGTGCGCGGTGCCCGTGGTGGGATCGACGTGCGGCGAAATCCCCAACGTCGTGGGCGACGCGGGCCTCGTCTTCCCCGAGGGCGACGCCCGGGAACTGCGCTCCGCCCTCGCCCGCCTGCTCGCCTCGCCCGCCGAGCGCGCCGCCCTCGCCACGGCCGGCCGACGCCGCGTGGTCGAACGCTACACGAATGCCCACATCGCCCAGGCCACCCACGCCATCTACCAGCAGGTCCTCAGCGCCGGAGGGGACGAGCGATGAAGATCCTCGTCGTCGCAGGCTGGATGTATCCCGACCAGGAGGGCGGCAGCTTCCGAGTCGTCTACGAGGCGGGCCGCGGCCTCGCCGCGCGCGGCCACGAAGTCCACGTGGCCACGCAGCGACTCCGCGAGGAGCACCCCGAGCGCGAAGAGCTCGCGGGCATGATCGTGCACCGCTACACCACGGCGGCCAGCAGCGGCCCGCGATTCTACGCATCCACCGCCCGCCAGGTCCCCCGCCTGGTCGACCGCCTCCAGGGCGAGGTCGGCTTCGAGGCCGTTCACACGCACCACCCCGTCTCCGCATACGGCCTCCACCGAGCCAAGAGCGTGCGGCACGTGCCCTGCGTGGCCGTGCTCCACTCGCTCTACTTCCTCGAGTACATCGACCGCCACCGCGCCGCCCGCTCCAGCGACGGCAGGAAGGGGCTCTCGCCCGGGCAGATCCCCATCGCCGCTGCGCTCCGCCGACTCGATGCCGCGAACCTGCGCCGCAGCGCACGCATCGTGGTCCTCAGCGACTTCACCCGCGGCCTCGTGGCCGAGCATCTCCCCGATTGCCTCGAGAAGATCGACCTGCTGCCCGGCGGCGTGGACCTCGAGGAGTTCCGCCCCGAGCCCTCGCGCGCCGAGGCCCGCGAGAGGCTCGGCCTCCCGACCGACCGCCCCATCTTCTTCACCTGCCGACGCCTCGAACACCGCATGGGACTCCTCGAGCTGTTCGGCGCTGCGCGCAAGCTCCGCGACGCCGGCCGCAACCCCCTGGTGCTCATCGCGGGACGCGGCGCCCTCGAGCAAGCCCTCGCCGAGCGCATCGAGCGCTGGCACGCCGCAGACGTGGTGACCCTCCTGGGCTACGTGCCCGAGGATCAGCTCCCCCTCTACTACCGCGCGGCGGACTGCTTCGTGCTCCCCACGCGCGCACTCGAAGGCTTCGGCCTCGTGACCGCCGAGGCCTTTGCCTGCGGCACGCCCGTGCTCGGCACCCCCGTGGGAGCCACCCCCGAGCTCATCCGACCGTTCGACCCGCGGCTCCTCACCGCCGATGCCACCGTGGCCGGCATCGCCGAGGGGATGACCCGCTTCCTCGACCAGGTGGCCACAAGCCCCACCCTCTCGCAGCGCTGCCGCAGCTACGCCGAGAGCCGATTCCGTTGGGACCCCTTCGTAGATGGCCTCGAACGCATCTCGAACAACCTGGCTCGCAAGTAGCCGACGCGCGGACGCCTGCATCCTCGCCCTCGCACTCGTGCTCCGCCTCGCGTGGGTCGCCTACATGGAGTTCCGCGTCGGCCAGCTCTACGGCCCCGACGCCAAGAGCTACCACGAGCTTGCACTCAGCCTGCTCGACGGCCACGGGCTCCAGAAGTGGGACTACGAGGGGCTCTTCACCAACCCGAAGCAGTCGATGATCGTCTACTCCTTCCGCCCTCCCCTGCTGCCCGTCTTTCTCGCCGGGGTCTACGGCGTGGCCGGCCCCCGGGTGTGGGTGGCGCGCATCGCGATGGCCCTGCTCAGCGCGGCCACGTGCGTGGCCGTGGCCCGCATTGCGCGGCGGCTCTTCACGCCCCGCGCCGCACTCGCGGCCGGGCTGCTCATGGCCGTGTATCCCAAGCTCATCTACTACTCGGGCATGATCGTCACCGAGAATCTCTACGTGCTCCTGCTCGCGTGCTCGCTCTGGCTCCTGCTCTGGGCGCAGGAGACCGAGCGGAGCTGGTGGCCGTGGCCCGTGGCGGGTGCCGTGATGGGGCTGGCCGCGCTGTGCCGGTCCGCCCTGCTCGCCTTCCCTGCCTTCGCCGGCCTGTGGGTGCTCATCGTGCGGCCGAGGAAGCGGCGGGCACTCGGCGAA
>Ga0272441_10011744_pt1 | contig 12933 bp, 7 predicted proteins | sample SSMProp6N_FD_193582 | JGI IMG/M metagenome (GOLD analysis project Ga0272441, IMG submission 193582) | Marine sediment archaeal communities from Little Sippewissett salt marsh, Falmouth, MA, United States - SSM-Prop-6N | ecosystem: Environmental > Aquatic > Marine > Wetlands > Sediment ...
CCTTTCCTATCCAAAAACTCCTTCGTGAAGAAGGTACCTTCCTGACAGGTGAGCCTCCCCCCGCATTCACATTCACCGCACAGCCCTACACCGCAGTGCGTGGCGGTTTCAACGGAAAGATAGATATCATCACCTCTCTTTCCGAGTGATTCAGCTGCCTCGACAGCTCTTCTCATGAAATCGGGAGGTCCTATGGTATAAAGGGCCCATCCGCGATCGTTCTCTTCACCTTCAGTATGCTTCGGATATCCTCCGGAAGGCTCCGGTCTGTACAGATAAAACCGTCCCCTGCGGTCCTCCATGGTTTGCTGCTCTTTTTCCGATTCCTGCCAATACCTTGATCTGGAAGACAAGACCGGCTCCTGTTCCAGGTTTTTCCTTTTTATTTCCTTTTCCCACTCGAGAATAGCCCGGGCGGGTACCCCATTGTCGGGTATAATTTTCAAATCGCAGATATCCTTCAACCCCGGCGGTACCAATACATCATCAGCATGACAGGTAGCATAATAAATAGTCGAGACAGTTCCTGCCGCCGAAAGCTCTTTTACCAGCTTCCGGGCTACAGCGATCCCCGTACCACCTGCCAGGATATAGGCATGCGGACTTGCAGTGATCGGGGCCGATCGTCCGTATACTCCTCTGACATATACGGTTTCTCCCTCTTTCAATTCACAGAGGGCCTTCGACACCCTCCCGCGGTTTTTGATGAAAAAAGTGAGCGGCTCCGCCCGGGCTATGGAAAAGGGTTTCTCTCCTACCTCGGGAAGCCATAGGAATGCAAATTGACTGGAGGCGTATTCCAATTCACCCTCAAGTTCCAGTACTGCCGTGCCATGTCCGCCTCTGGTGTTTTTCATTACCGAATATGGTTTGTATTCCATCAACCTCTCATTGACGATATAGGAGGTTGCCTCATTGGTCCCTTCTCCGGCATCTTTGAGGAGAGCTTCGGTATATGCTTCCCAATGTTCCGGTTTCACCCGGGCAAATACGGAACCGAGACCAACAAGATTCGCGCCGGCCCGGGTCAGTTCCATCACATCCCTTCCGCTCGATACCCCGCCGATTCCGATGATGGGAATATCGGGACCGATGGCCAACCTGATTTCCGCGACCTTTTCACGGGCTATTTCACGTATCCAGGATCCTGACTTGCCGCCCCTGTTCCCTCTGCTGTTTATGAGAATCGGTTTTCCCGAATGGGATTCGATATATAATTCCGGCCCTACAGTATTGATAGCGCATATTCCGTCAGCTCCCGCTTCAACTGCAGCGAGGGCGATTTCTCCGATATTATCAACGTTTGGAGTGAGTTTCGGGATGAGAGGTCGGTCGGTCTTTTGTCTGACTGTTCGAATATAGTCGGAAACCAACTGGGGATCTGTCCCGATACTCATTCCATATCCGGGAGCCGCATGGGGACAGGAAAGATTGAGTTCAAGTATGTCCGCGACTTCGGAAAATGCCTCTGCCAGCAGGACAAACTCTTCCGGCGTACTCCCCGAAATCGATACATTGAGGAGTGCTCTGAACATATGAGTATTCCTCAAATCACGCAATTCTTTGAGACCCTGCAGCATTCCAGGATTCCTGAGCCCTACGGCATTCCCGAAGTTTCCCGGAGCTGTTTCAACGATAACCGGCTCACAATTTCCCGTATTCGGCACTACCTGATAGCTCTTGGTTGTAATGACCTCAACTGAAGTAAGGCGGGTATCGACTTCTGAGATAATCCCGGGCCTTGTGGTCAGTACTCCGGAAACCGTAGCCAGTTTCAGCTGTTTTTCCAGAAGCCGGGATATAATTTCATCCTTACCCTTACGTTTATTCAGCATAATTGAGTTCCTGATTCATTTTTTTCAGATTCTTCACGACCTGCACGGCGAAGTCTTCCGGAAGGGGCGAACCTTTTTTCACCCATGGATGGGTGAGGCCGCTGGATGAATTGACTCTGGCCAACTCGAGGGGATATCCGGCCGATTTTAATATCCCGACGGTTTGTGAAGCGCTTCCGCCCTGTCCGCCGACACCGGGGATCAGAAGAGGCGCAATGTTTTTCTCTGCCGGATCTTCAGTTCCGTTTCCTTCCTTGTAAAGCCGGGCCAGTTCAAACAGTTCCTGAGGATTCGTTGCACCTACGACGGCCCCTGCGGTTCCGGCTGAAGCATCCACACCCCAGGAAATAATCTGCTTCGCCACATGTTTATACAAAGGCTGCCCGTCGGCCATGGAGAGATTCTGCAGCTCCTGTCCCCCGGGGTTGCTGGTTCTATTCAGAATATAAACTCCCCGGCCCATGCCCGAAGCCAGTTCGATAAAGGGCCCTACGGAATCACTACCCATATATGGTGACACGGTAACAGCATCCGCTTTCCAAACCTTGAAGGCCTCGGCTGCATAATTCGCCGATGATCTTGCTATATCTCCCCTTTTCATATCAAGGATTACCGGAATACCCGGGAAAAGTTCTCTTATGAGAATCACTATTTCACGGAGGCTGCGGCTTCCTTCGTATCTGCCTTCCATCGGATCATCGAGACTGTGGAAAAATCCGATATTGGGTTTGAAGGCACCGGGCAGAACTTTTTCATGAAGCATCCTTTCGAAAATCAGCTTAAAAAAAAACAGCACCCGGCTGCTGATAGATAATTCAGGGGAAGGAAGACCTTCCAATATAGGGTCGAGGCCCATACAGGCAATACTGCCTGTTTCAGCTGCGCTGGTCCGAAGGAGATCTCTAAAAGTATTACCTCCCGTCATGCCGCACATTCCTCTCTCTTCGGGGGAAAGCCGTTCTTTTCACCCCAGCCGAAGGGGTCATCACGCCATGCAAAGAGAAGACGTTCCTCATCAGGGTTGATGGCTCCGATTCTCCGAGCGACTCTGATGAGGGTGTTATAATCCAATATTGTTTTCGTGCTGCAGTGAGGATCAAGAAGTCCGAACTGCTGATTCGCCTTTTCAAGTCCGTAACTGAATATCGCAAGACACCACCCGATGTCTCCGTCTGCCTGTCTGATCGCTTCCACGGCCTTGATGGAACTTCCTCCCGTGGAGATCAGATCTTCGATGAGGAGCACCCTGCTGTGAGCATAATCCTGCTCCGGTCCGAGCCCTTCGATCTGGTTTCCGAGGCCATGATCTTTCGCTCGGGTCCGAACGTAGGTCAGAGGCTGGTTCAGCTTGTCCGCCAGGGTAGTCGCATGCGGGATACCGGCAGTAGAAGTGCCCGCAATTACCTCATACTCGATCTTTTCTTCTTCGATAATGTTCAGGAAGCCTTCAGCCACGGCTCTGCGTGCTTCCGATGATGAGAGTAACATCCGGTTGTCGTTGTAGATGGGCATTCTATATCCTGATGCCCAACGGAAGGGATCTTTCGGATTTAGTTTGATTGCGCCCATACCTAAACTGATTTCCGCTAATTTCTCACCATACTTCATTGTTCTGTACTCCTCCTCCAATTCAATTATTCCTGTTGCTGCGTCCTTTTCCGCAGATCAAAAAAAAAGCCGGCAAAAATGCCGGCTCAATAAATTCAAATAAATTCGATGGGAAACAGGTTCCCTGCTCTCCCGCAGGTTGTATGTTTAGTCCAATTTCGGATGTACGTTAACCTTTTCCCTGTCATATTAGAGAGGAGTATACATGGTGTTCTCCGGCATTGCAAGGGTTTGTTTAAAAATCCGTTCGTTTTTTTACAGCCTGATTCAAAGTAGACTGTCCCGAAGCTTTGGGCATTACTCTTTAGAATGGACCATACCAGGGATCTTCATGTTCTGCCTCCCCTGCACAGAGGTATTCCTCCGTAGTGCATAAAGAATTCAGGGTATGAACGAAGGGGCATTTAAAACAAAAAGGCATGAGCAGGAAAATACCTTTTTTAAAATTGGATTTCTCCCCCCAGGAGGAGGAAAATTACTGTTCTTCTTTTGGAGCTGCATTGCATTGAAACTTTTTTCTGAACTGCCCTAAGCTTCGGGACAGTCCATATGAGAAGAGGCTATCCGATAAATCGGATAGCCTCTCCCTTTAATTTCGTTTTCCTCGAAAAACAGATTCGGTATTAGAAAGTGTAGTTCTTCTGAAACCATTTGCCGCTGTTAGTGGGCATGAAGTTACCGTAACCTGCTTCACCCTTGAATTCTTCATTTTCAACAAGGACTTTACCTCTGCTCAATACAGCCGAAACTCTGCCGAGGATATCCCGTCCCTCGAAAATTGAATATTCTGCGTTGGTGTGCTGGTTTTCGCCTTTTATGGTCCAGGCTTTACCCGGATCGAAGACCACGATATCGGCATCAGAACCTTCATCAAGACGGCCTTTCCGCGGGAAAAGTCCCATTATTTTTGCGATATTTTCCGATGTGATTCTGGCAACATCGTTGGGAGTGATTCTTCCCCTGTTTACTCCTTCATTCCATACATTCACCAGCATGGTTTCAATCTCCGGAGTTCCGTAGGGAGCTTTGAAGAAATCATCATCCTTCTTTTTCGGCTTCGGGGCATGATCACTTCCGATGGTATCCACGATGCCGTTCTGTATGGATTCCCAGAGATAATCCTGATCTTCCTTGTGTTTAATGGCGGGTCCGACTTTCCCTAGGGGCCCCAGTTTTTTCAGCTCGTCCCAGGTATGGGCAAGGTACTGCGGGCAGGTTTCCGCGATGATCGGGTAGTTCTGACTCTTCAGATAATAAACCACCTTCATCGCTTCTTTTGACGAAATGTGTGGGATATACACCGGACAATGCATGAGCCGGCCCAGATAGGTGACCCGGAAGATTGCTTCCGCTTCGGCGAGGGCCGGGCTGGTTTCAAGAAACCGCTCTGTCATGTCGGCTTTTTCGGCCAGCAGCTTGTCCTGAATATAATCGATGGCCAGACCGTTTTCGGCATGCAGAGCCGCCATTCCGCCTTCACGCCCTATGAAATCCATCGCTTTGGTCAAGGCGTAGTCATCGGTCATCCAGCCGAGTTTGGCGTAGGCCAGGAACATCTTGAAGGAGGTTACTCCTTCCTTGAAGGCGGCGGGTATTTCCTCCGCCTGTTTAATCGTCTCAAACAGTCCGCCGTGCAGGGCGAAGTCGATATAGCTTGTCGAATTCCCCTCTTCTTTCCAGTCCCTGATAATCTGCAGCTGACTCTGGCCCGGTTTGGCGTAGGCGTAATGAATGACTGTTGTCACTCCTCCCCATACACCGGTTTTGGACAGATCGCTGATATTGTCGAGGTAAACCGGATGTGTATGAGGATCGATCAGACCGGGAAGAACGTACAGTCCTTCAGCATCGATCTCCTTGTCTCCCTTCAGACTGTCCGCCTCACCGATTTTCGCGATGGTGTCCCCCTTTACGCCGATATCTGCCAGCAGGGTTTTATCCGGGTAGACTACAAATCCTTTTTTTATAACCAGATCATACGTATCACTCATCTCGTTCCTCCTTCAGGTACGTGACACCTGTTTTCAAGTTACTCAATATTGTTCAAATGGTAAAATGGTTCCCCTTCAAAGAAAGTCATTTCCCCGTACCACTTTGAGAACCAATCACTTATGTGGGGCCGGAGCTTCCGCAGGGGAGCATTTCTCTTCTCAAAATCCTCTGCATAATCGGCAGGCAGGGATTCACGCAGCTTCGCGGCGATTTCTTCCCGGTCAACTCCGGTAACTTTTCCGTTCTTGACTAGTACTTCTCCATCCGCCAGGACCATATCGATGTCCCTGCTGGCTCCTCGATAGAGAAGCAGCTCCACAGGTGAGCGCATCGGATTCATAAACGGTTCGCTTACTCTGCGTGCGTCCAGCAGAATGAGGTCCGCCTGTTTTCCGATTTCCAGGGAACCGACGCTGGATTCCCAGCCGAGGGTTTCCGCTGCATACAGCGTTCCCATACGGAAAACATCCTCCGGGGTGATATGAGGGGAATCGAGCTGATGGGACGGGAGCCGGTGCAGCTTGGAAATGAGGCGCATTTCCTCGATGAAATCCTTCGAGTCGCCGAACTCCTTATCATCCATTCCGACGGCAACATGTACTCCCTCTTTGAGGAGGGCGAACACCGGCGAGATTCCATTGCGAACCCGGAAGTTGCAGGTGGCATGGTGGGTCACGCTGGTACCGGTCCTGGCCAGCAGGGCTATGTCATCTTTGGATATCCAGACACCATGTCCTATGGTTGTATCAGGGCCCAGAAAACCAAGATCATCGAGATGGGCCAGGAGGGATTTCCCGTAGGTTTTGAAACCGTAGAGTTTCTGCAGTTTCGTCTGCTGCACATGGATATGCTTACGGATTTTTTTTCTGTCCGCATCCTCGGCAATCCCGGCAAGGGTTTCATCATCCACCCATTGCGGAGCCAGAGGGCCATGCATGATATGCACTTTCTCATCGTCCCTGTATCGGTGATAGAGACGGTCCACTGCCTGCATATACTCCGCCGGCCCGAAGGTTTTCACTTTGTCCATTATCCTGCGGCACTGGATCTGCTGTTCTTCCGGCAATCCGGCAACGAAAGCTTCGTTATCACCGTAGACGAACCAGTTCTGGTTCGTCATCGTCGGTGCGAAGGCAACTTTCATTCCTGAATCACGGTAAGCCTCAATGATCTGCTCATATTCATAGCTGTGCGCTTCCGGAGATGACAAAGCATGGTTGTGCATGGCCGTTGTAATCCCGGCTTCCAGATACTTGACGGCGGCCCAGCGGGTATCCATTTCTCTGTCCAGGGGCGGGTAATTGTAAAATTTCCAGGTCTCCAGGGTATCATCGACCTGTCCCCTCTGAAAGTCGGTGAGACCCTTTCCATGACTATGTGCGTTCACGAAGGCCGGAAGGACTATATGGTCCTGTGACCCCAGGGTCACATCGGCTTTGTATTTGGATGTAATGGCGGCATAGGTACCGATATCTGCAATTTTGTCCCCGACAATATAAAGCGCGCCCGAATCGATACTTCGATCGGGCTGCGCTACTACGAATTTTCCGTATACGATTTTTGTTTTCATATTCCGCTCGAAGTAGGGTTTACACGCTTCCGGTAACCATGGCGAGCAGAGCCATTCTTAAAAATACTCCGTTATGAGCCTGTCTGAAGTAGGCGGCATTCGGCAGCGCGTCCACGTCCTCGGCGATCTCATCCACCCGGGGAAGAGGATGCATGATTATCATATTCTTGTTTCCGCTCTCCACCAGTTTCCGGTTCAGCACAAAGCTGCCTTTGAGCCGTTCATACTCGGCGGGATCCTCGAAACGCTCTCTCTGGATACGGGTCATATAGACAATATCAGCCTGCAGAGCGACATTAATATCACCGGTCTTTGTGCAGGGAATGGACTTCGCCTTCATATCGTTTACAATCTCTTCGGGCATCTGCAGTTCGTCCGGAGCACAATAGATGTATTCCGTCGGGTTGAAAGGCGCGAGAGCGTAGGAGAGACTATGGACGGTCCTTCCGTATTTGAGGTCGCCGACCATTGCAACTTTGAGATTCTCCAAAGTCCCCTTTTCTTTGAGGATCGTGTACATATCGAGAAGAGCCTGGGTCGGATGCTGTCCTGCTCCGTCCCCTCCATTGATAAGCGGGGCCTTGGCCGCATCGGCCATTATCTTTGCGCCGCCTTTCTGGGGTTGCCGGACAACGATGGCATCAACATAGCCGTCGACGGTGCGTGCGGTATCCGCCAGGGATTCGCCCTTGGCAGCCGACGAACTGGCAGCACTGGCAACGGTAATCGGCTTCGCACCGAGTCTCTGGACGGCGGTTTCAAAGGAAAGCCTTGTCCTGGTCGAGGGTTCCATAAAAAGTACGGCCACCAGTTTATCCGCCATGAGATCGGTTACTCTTTTTTCCTTTACCAGAGCTTCCATCTCTCCGGTCACTTTCATAATTTCAAGAAAATCTTCCTTACTGAGTTCGGCTGTGCTGATAATATCACGTCCTTTAAAACTACTCATCAATTCCTCCTGCTAAATAGAAACATAGATATCTAACTCCCTTGGTACCCAAGAGACTGTGAGGCTTTTAAAACCCCTTCTTTCACAATACGGGAGAGCTTGCCGAAGTCCTTCTGCCTGATCCGTGTGGTCGGGCCCATGACTGAAATCGCGGCGACCACTTCTCCGGATTTGTTCCTCAAGGGAGCAGCCACACATCTTCCGCCGATTTCAACTTCTTCATCATCCGTGGCATATCCCTGCTCACGGACTTTCTGCAGCTCTTTCTTCAACTTTTCTAAATCGTCTATGGTTTTACTGGTTTTCTGTTCCAGTTTCTTCCCATGAAAGAGTGAATCTATTCTACTCTCACTTAAATCACTCAGCAGAATTTTACCCCCGGAACTGCAGTAGAGATCGAGACGCAAACCGATCCTCGGCTGCCCCCGAATAATACTCTTGCTGGTTACCTGGTCAATGTAAACTGCGTGATCTCCCTCCATAATCAACAGGGAGGCTGTTTCACCGGTCTTCTCGGACAGTTCCAGGAGAAAGGGATGTATTCTTTCTACCAGGTTGAAGTTGCTTTCAGCAGCTCTTCCAAGGGCAACCAGCCCGAGTCCAAGGCTGAACCGCTTCGTATTTACATTCTGCCTGATGAGATTGTGATATCTCATTGTTGTAAGCAGCCGCAGCAGGGTGCTCTTCGGCATTTTCATCCGCTTCGCCAGGCCTGCCAGATCAATATCTCCGTCGATATGGGACATCGTCTCCAGAATATTGAGCGCCTTATCCAAAGCACGAACTACAGATACTTTTGTTCCATTCTCTTCCATCGCTTCCCTCTTTTTGTGTAAAACAATATTTTATTTAACACCATTATAAAGGATATTTCCAATTTAGCTACTTTAAAAAACGGAACGATGGTCTACATTTCGATATGATGCACCTATCCTGCTTCAGCTGTTCCTTCACTCTTTCGTATGTATCCTCCGTTTCCCCCTTCTTTATGCTTTTCCCTTCAAAGCCACCAGGGCATCGACAGCTACAACACCTTTGCCTTCCGGCAGAACCAGAAGAGGATTGATATCGAGAGCGTCGATTCGATCCGCCAGATCAACGGTCATTTCACCCGTCTTTACAATAACATCCACCAATGCTTCCACATCCGCCTTCGGCTTTCCTCTGAATCCGTAGAGCAGCGTGCTGCCCTTGGTGGAATGTATGGCTTCAAGCGCCTCCTCCCGGCTGATCGGGGGGATCAATAGGGCCCGGTCCTTTATAACCTCCACCATGATACCTCCCAGTCCGAAAACAACCGCCGGACCGAAATAGGGATCGGAAAGAACACCGACTATGGCCTCCGCGACAGGCTCTTCCACCATCTTGTAGCAGAGAACCCCTTCTATCCTGGCATCAGGCTTATAGGCCCCGGCATTTCGCACAACTTCATCGTAAGCCCGACCGACTGAATCAGGATCCTTCAATTTCAGCTTTACCACTCCGGCTTCCGTTTTGTGCTGTATATCATTGGAGATTAACTTGAGGACCACCGGATAGCCGAACTCTTCCGCCTTCTGGAGGGCCTGCTCCTTTGATGTGCACAGGAACTCCTCAGTAGTCGGTACTCCGTATGCCGATACGATGCGTTTACTCTCGTATTCGTTGCATACCGTTTCATGATCCGGAAGCATCTGCTTTGCCGCTTTGTTTTCCGGTACATCAAAGACAGGAGCCGGTTTTCGCAGGAACTCGGCGTATCTGACCAGATGATGCAGGGCTGTCAGTCCTTCCCGGGTCCCCTGTACCAGAGGTACATTGCCTTCTTCCATGATGGACTGAATTGTTTCATTAAAACCGCTCGATTGGTTACTGAGCATAACCAGGGGTTTGCCGGTGGTCCGGGCCACCTCGACGGCGGCATCGGCAACCACTTTGTACTGCGCCACCTGCCGGTCTGACATACCTCCCGGAACATCCTGAGCTACGAGGATCAAGTCCGCTTGCTCTTCTTCCGCTGCTGCTTTCAGACAAGTCAGATACGTCTCTTCTATCCTTCCGCTTCCCCAGGCATCCAGAGGATTCGCGACACTGCTGAAATCAGGCAGGATCCCCTGCAGTTTCTTCTTTCCTGCTTCGCTCCACCCGGGAAAGGTAATATCAAGAGACTCGCTGATATCGCCCATCAGGCTGATCACTCCTCCAGAAAGGGTCACGGCGAACGTCCGTTTCCCTGAAGGCAGCCGGCCTTTGAGCCGTGAGAGGACCTCGGCGGTTTCAAACATTTCATCAAAATCATTTACCCGGATGATTCCCAGTTTCTCGAACAGAGCATCCTGTACATCATCCGAACCGGCTAAAGCGCCGGTATGTGCTACCGTTGCCCGCTGGGCCATGGCTGACTTGCCGACTTTGATCAGAATAATGGGTTTTTTCTTCGTCCGCGCCTTTTCGGCGACCTTGATAAGTTTGTGCGGAGCACGAAACTGTTCGATAAAAGCCAGAACGACATCGGTCCCCTCGTCATCGAGCATATAATCCATACAATCGGCTGCATCCACCACCACCTCGTTTCCGGTGGTACAGAGAAGGCTGAAACCGATACCCCGATTGCTGTTCGCTACTGCCAGTCCGAGATAACCGCTCTGAGCGACCATTCCGACATTCCCCGCTTTGATGGTCTTCGGCGTCGGAGCGCTGTAGGTTCCGGTTTTGTCCTTCGGATTGAGATATCCGACGCAATTAGGTCCGAGAAAAAGCATGTTATTCTCTTCGCAGAGATCCCTCAGCTCCTTTTCGAGGCCCTTTCCTTCGTCTCCGGTCTCACCGAAACCGGCAGCGAAAGCCCAGCCGGCTTTTGCCCCTATCGATGCCGCTTCTTTCATTACCGGCAATACATTGTTTTTCCCCAGTACGATGGCTACCGTTTCTACCGTTTTTCCTGCATCTCTGACCGCGGTCAGCGAGGGGTAACATGGTATTCCCAGTACTTCTTCGTATTTCGGATTCACCGGGTAGATCTCTCCTTCAAATCCGAGAGCACGCAGGTTTTCAATAACCTGCCTCCCCGGTCCGACCTTTTCAGAAGCGCCGACTACGGCGATAGAGTCAGGCCGAAACAGATGTGCGAGTGCGCTTTTCGTCATCTAAGCTTCTATCCTCCCAATAATTCATTCTCAAATCCACATAGCGGAACAACATTTCATTTTATCAAAGTATTTGATTTACTGTAGCATGATGAGTCTATTTAGTCAAACATTATTTCCTTTCTATTTCGTATTGCATTTTTGATGAATTCAGCCTGAAATCCGCCTGGGGCAGCTTTTCGCGGATACCTGTGGATTTTATAATGAGCTTAATGATATAAAAAGAGCTGAGGAGGGTCCCTGTGCAGGATATTTTTATTACCGGACATCGGAATCCGGATATGGATTCGGTCTGTTCGTCCTGGGCTTACGCGCAATACAAAAATACCATCGATCCTTCATCCACCTATCATGCCATCCGGTGCGGTCATCTCAACAATCAGACCAGACACACGCTTCAGGAGATCGGGATCAAAGCACCAAGACTGGAAAAAGATGTCTTTCCCCGGGTCAAGGACATCCTCGTCAGCAGCCCCAGGGTACTTTCAGCAGACGCGCCGGTCCTCGATGCGGTGAAAGCAATACATGATTTCAATATCAGTGTCATACCTCTGATGCAGGATGACGGATCCTATGCCGGACTGGTCAGTGTAAACGAAGTTTCCGATTTTCTGATGGCCGAACAGATTGGCGGACGGCCGCGATACAGTTTCAATACGGAAAATTTCGACAAAGTACTCCCGGGGTTCTGCTATAAACGGGGAGAAAAAAGCCGTTTCAAAGGACCGCTCATGGTCGGGGCCATGCCCTTCGAAACCAGCGTGAACCGGATCAAGGAACTGCTGCCGGAAAAACCGATCCTCGTGGTAGGTCAGCGTGCTCAAATTATTGAATACGCGGTGGAACAGCAGTTTCCCGCCCTCATACTCACCGGAATCAAGGAACCGAAGGATGTACAAATCGATCTGAAGGATTTCCGGGGTACCGTCTTCGTCTCCCGGATCGATACGGCCGAAACAGTCCGCCGGCTTCGACTCAGCATACCGGTCATGGATATCATGAAAACCGAATATCCGGAACTGAAGGAAGATGACCATTTCGATGATGCCAAAAAAAGGCTGGTCAATTCGGATATCCGGGGCCTCCCGGTTTTTTCAGCGGATGAAGATCACCGTTTTCTCGGTGTCGTAACAAGACGATGCTTCATCGAGCGGCCCCGCAGACAGGTCATCATGGTAGACCACAATGAAGCGGCCCAGAGCATCAGAGGAATCGAGCACGCCGATATCAACGAAATTATCGACCACCATCGACTGGGGGCGGAGAAAACCCGTTCACCCATCTACATCGCGGCAAAACCGGTGGGGAGTACCTGCACCATCGTCCATCAGCATTACCTTCAGGCAGGCCTCTCCATCGACAAAACCACGGCGCTGGTCCTGCTGGCCGGAATCCTTTCGGACACGGTGGTTTTAAAAAGCCCGACCACCACGGCCGAAGACCGGCAGTCGGCAGTTCAGCTGGCCAATACCGCCGGGACGACCGTAGAGGAGTTCGGGGGCCGTATATTTTCACATACCGCGGTCCTGTCGGACCAGAAACCCGAAGAGGTCATCAAGGCGGATTTCAAGGAATACCATGAGTTCAGCTTCAGGATCGGCATCGGCCAGGTTGAAGTCCCCACCTTTCAGGACCTCGATGAGGTTATGCAGGACTATTTGAACGCTCTCAAACATCTGCAGGCTGAACTCCGTATGGACTGGACCATGCTCCTCATCAGTAATGTTCTCAAGGAACAGAGCAAACTGTTATGCACTTCCTTTCCGACGGCGGAAGACAAACTGGTTTTTAAGAAAGAAGAACAGGGCCTCTTCGATCTGCCCGAAATTTTGTCCAGGAAAAAGCAGGTACTGC
>Ga0272441_10011745_pt1 | contig 12933 bp, 13 predicted proteins | sample SSMProp6N_FD_193582 | JGI IMG/M metagenome (GOLD analysis project Ga0272441, IMG submission 193582) | Marine sediment archaeal communities from Little Sippewissett salt marsh, Falmouth, MA, United States - SSM-Prop-6N | ecosystem: Environmental > Aquatic > Marine > Wetlands > Sediment ...
TGGCCAATGCCGCTGAAAACATGCTGGACGGCCGATTCCAACCCATCGACGCCGACGGCTTCGCCGAAAAATGGGTCAACGGCAACGGCAACCTGTTGATCCTCGACTGCCGCGCGCGGCAGGATGGCGACGCCTATGCTAAAAAATACCCAGACCGCTGGCTCAACATTCCCCAGGATGAACTGCGCCGGCGCATTGCTGAAGTCCCGGCAGACAAAGATCTGATCCTGGTCTGCAATACCGGTGTACGCTCCTACGAAGCCCAGCTCAACCTGAGGGACATGGGTTTGACCGATCCGGTCAGCGTGCAGGGTGGCATGGTGACCCTAAACAAATGTGGTTTGGACCTGTAGCCTTTTCAGCGGGATTGACTGGTCGCCCGGCTGCCCGGAGCATCCCGGTCAAGCCGAAACCCGTTTAAGAACCCGGTCGATATAATTTTGCGTCTCCCGGTAGGGAACCTTCCCATTATATTTCTCCACGGTCCCCGGGCCGGCATTGTAGGCGGCCAGGGCCAATTTTACGTCTCCACCGAAACGATCCAGCATTTGCCGGAGATAGCCGGCGCCGCCGTCGATGTTTTGTCGGACATCAAAGGGGTCGTCCACACCCAGTTCCCTGGCCGTTGCCGGCATGAGTTGCATCAATCCCTGGGCACCCGCCGGGGATACGGCATCCGCCTGGAAGTTGGATTCGGCCTGTATCACGCTGGCGATGAGTTTCTCCGGCAGGTTATAGCGCCTGGCAGCGCGTTTGATGCTGTCGGCAATCAACGCCTCACCATCCAGAGGGGTGGCATCACTGGTATCGGCACCGATTGAACGACCATGGGACGCTGAAGCGGGAGGGGTGGGATCTTCATTTGACGGTACCAACGCATGGCCGAACCGATCCAGGCGGCCGGACTGAAGGGAACCGTCCCGGATGGTCGAGTCTCTAAAGAAACCAATGGATGCAGCGGTGGAGGCCTGAGTCAGATAGTCCACGATCGTCAGCCCTGTTGTTTTTCCAATCGCCGCCTCAGGAATCGAAGATTTCGCCGACGCGAGTTTCGCTGAGAAAGAGGGGTTGAGGTCGGTTTTCAGGGGAATGAATTGCTTGGGGCTCGTTGTGCCGACTGACTTTAGTCCCGCATTCCGCAGATACGTATCGATCGTCATCCTGGTTTTCTGTATCATGGTAGCCCCGTTCGCATGGTTTCTCCGAAAAAGGAGTAAACAATTTTTATGCCAACTCCAGAAAGATCAAATTAATCTAAAAAACAATGGGATTGGTGATGGTTTGTAGAAACGGCGCCATGCCGCCCGTCAATTTTGACCCGGCCACAGACAATAATATGACATCGAATCTTATCGATCAGGATTCATTCGCTGCGTTTCCATGGGCTTGCCGTTCAGTCTTCCTGGCCCTGAAAAACAAACAAATATCAACTTGTTTTCGACTTTAGATAAAGGGCCACCAATGAACGGATAGCATCGCGCATGCCGCCGCTATCCCCTGAGCCAACAGCATATTTTTTATTGCTCCTGGTTTCTGATTGATGTATTCTTATTTAAACAAAAAACTGCTCTTGCCATGTAATATTCCATGATTATCATCCCATTTTACCTTCTCTTCTAATAATTTACCAAATGTCTGAACACAGCATGATTACTGGTGAAGACGCTCAAAACAACCGATTGAACCCTCCTTCTATCTGATAGCCATTGGGCAGATATAGAGAAACACTTTTTCATTGTATTACAAGCAGCCGCATCAACAAATAGCCGAGAGGAGCACAAGATGAACAAACCGTTGAGACTTCTGTTAGTGGGTTTCGTTCTTGCATTTGCAGGCGCCTGTGCCACGCCGCAAACTGGAGGCATGCCATCTGGCAATCCAGGCGCGCTGGTCGAAAAGTTTGAAGCAGATTTGACCCGGGCACGATCCAATCAGGTGGACGTTCTTGCACCGGGCTTGTTCAACGACGCCCAGTCCGCATTCATGAAGGCCAAACAAGGCTTGGACAAAGGTGCCAAGCTGACTGACATCCAGGGATATATTGCCCAAGGAAGCGTCAGTTTGAAAAAGGCCGAAGAGATTGCCCAGGTTTCACGGACGATTCTTGGTGAAACGAACAAAGCCAGGGACAACGCTCTCAAGGTGGGGGCCGACAGGCTGGGCGAGCCTTACATGAAGGTGGAAAAACAGTATCTGAAACTCACCAAGGCCATCGAGAACGACAACTTGAGCTATGCGCAGAAAAATGCCGCTGAGGTCCGGGCAGCCTTCCGGGACTTGGAGATTATGGCTATCAAGAACAGTGCCATCGGCGATGCGCGTAGGATGATGGCCGACGCCGATAAGGCCAGGGTCCAGAAAACCGCCCCGACCGCATACAACGATGCCCTCCAGGCCTTGAACGAGGCCGACGCCTATATCGGGCAAAACCCATACGAGGCAGACATCATCAGCCAGAAGGCCGCCCACGCCGAATTCATGGCCCGGCGGATGATGAGCATCGACGAGAGTGGCAAAAAGTTTCAGGTGATGACACCGGAAGCGTCCGCCCTTTATGTGGAAGGCCTGCTCGCCCGCCTGGAAAAAACCATGAACAGCGGTGATTTGCGGGATAAGCGCATCGATGCTCAGCTCAGTGCGATGACCGGGACGCTCGAAGCGATGGGGCAAAAGAATCGGTCCCTTGAAAAGGACAATCTGAATTACCAGTCGCAGATTGCTAACCTGGAGCAGCAGCTTACCGGCTTGCAGGGTTATTCGCGCGAACAGGAAGCGGCCAAGCGAAAACTCGCCGCCGAACGCGAATTCAATGAGAAATTTAATAAAGTCCAGCGGTTTTTCAGGCCTGACGAGGCAGACGTCTACAAACAGGGCGGCCAGTTGGTCATCCGCATGCGGGGCATTCAGTTCCCGGTGGGACAGGCGACCCTGACCCCGGAAAATTATACCCTGCTGAGCAAAGTGCAGCAGGCCATTGAAACATTTGGTCAGCCGACCGTGACCATTGAAGGTCATACCGACAGCACCGGTTCCGCCCAGACGAACCAGGAATTGTCGCAGAAACGGGCCGAGGCAGTCAAAACCTACCTGGTGGCCAACAAGACGCTGCCGTCGAGCCGCATCCGGGCAACCGGCTATGGGCCGAGTCGGCCGTTGGCACCGGAAACCACACCGGAAGGCCGTGCCATGAATCGGCGTATCGATGTATTAATTACGCCGTCCCAAACACCTTAAGATCAGGGCCAGGACGGTGACAACCCACCGGCAATGAAGTGATTTTGCATAAACCGATCAGGAACCGTTCGCGTTCCTGATCGGTTTTTTATCGCGGTCCACCCGGAAACACGCGCATGGTTGCCAGCAGCTGGGAAACCGCCTTGGCCAAGGTGGTTTCCCAGCCACTGTCCTACATGCATGACGGTGTATCCCTGGAAGGCCATCTGGCCTACGATGATGCCGTTTCCGGCAAGGCACCCGGAATTCTCGTGGTCCATGAATGGTGGGGGCTCAACGATTACGCCCGCTCCCGTGCCGAACAGCTGGCCCGGATGGGATACGTGGCCTTTGCATTAGATATGTACGGCAAGGGCAAATCCACCGAGCACCCGGACCAGGCCGCTGCATGGATGAAAGAAATTAACACCAAGATGGACCAGTGGCTGGAGCGGGCCCTGGCCGGCCTGGAAGTCCTCAAAAAGCAGCCGCAGGTGGATACCACACGACTGGCAGCCATCGGCTACTGCTTCGGAGGCGCCACGGTCCAGGTGCTGGCCTATGGCGGCGCAGGCCTGAAAGGCGTGGTCAGTTTTCACGGTTCCCTGATCCCCCCCTCCGCCGAGCAGGCTGGGCGGACCCAAGCGAAAATCCTGATCTGCCATGGTGCCATGGACCCCATGAACACACCCGAAGCCATGACCACCTACGTCAAAGCAATGAACGCCTCATCCATGGATTGGCAGTTGATTGCCTATGGCGGCACCCGCCACAGCTTCACCAACCCCGATGCGGACAAGCGGGGCATGGCCGCCCTGGCCTACAACCCGTCGGCGGATCGCCGCTCCTGGCAGCACATGACCTTCTTTCTCGATGAACTGTTTGCGGGAATGTAGCCATTGAGCCCTCCCCGCGGCAAGCCGCGGGGAATGGTCTGCCTGTAACGGCAGTGCTGCGCAGCAACGTAAGGAAAAAAATCGATTTTCAGTTCGCTCGCTATCCTCGCCGCGCACTTTTGCAGGGACTGCGGCCGAAGCGCGGGAAGCCAGAAAAATCTGTGCAACCCCGAAATACGCTAAGATGAGGATCGGTCCATTTAAAAAGCGCCGTGGGCAACAGCTCACGGCGCTTTTCTATATCGGCAATCCAGCAAATGGGGTCTCAATGCGCCGGGTCGACAATTTTCATCTGGCCTGCATACCGACCGACCACTGCGTCTTCGACACAATTTTCCAATTCCGCATCGCTGATACTTTTCGGGTCTTTCAGTTCGTCCAGTGGACACACAAAATCGTTGCCCGCCATATCTTTGACCTTCACGTATAAAGTTTCCGAATTTTCAGTGTTCATAATTTTTTCCTTTCTCGATTATAGATAATCCAAAGCGCAGATGGATTGGTCGTCGCTTCGATTGTAGATGTAAACCAGCAAACTGCCGCATTTCATTCTCATGGCCACTCGTTCAGCGACTGAACAGTTCCGGCGGCGGGTGACGAAGTCCCTTCACCCAGGATTCGGGAAAGGCGCCAAGGCCGTTGGCCGCCCCCAACAGAGCGCCGAGCACCGCGCCCCGGCCGGCGTTGTCGCCACCCAGGTTGGTGTTGGCGACCAGGCCCCGGGACACGTCACCGTGATACTTCAACGCCAGGTAGGCGGTGGCCGGCAGCGCGTCTTCCACGTAGCAGGCGCTGCTGAGACGTCGTCCCACGACAGTTTCATCGGGATCGTCGAGCCATCGCATCAACGGGTGGCCCAGCAGCGGGTTGTCCTGCCGCCGGACCTTTTCGGCAATCACGTCAACGATGTCTTCACCGCCCAGGACGGGAAGCAGCACATCCATGAGCAACTCACCGGCCGCCTGCATGCGCGCACCCAGATGGGTGTGGCCGAGATGTTCAAAGGCCGCCCGCCTGGCCAGGTCGGGGTCGTCGGCATGATAGACGGCCAGTGGAATCATACCGATAATGCCGCTGATGTGCTTCTCAACCACCCCGCAGGCCCGTGGCGGCTTTCCGGATGCATAGTTGTTGAAAAAATGACGGTGGTACTCCTCTGCATAGGTGTCCCCGTGACTGCCGGGGGTGGTCATGAAAGCGATGTAGTCGGCCAGGTAAGCATCGGGGTCGTAGCCGTCGTTTTCCAAAAGGTGGTTGAGCAACAACGTACAGATCTTTAAGTTCAACGTGTTTTCACCGGCCTCGAGAAACTGGTGGTAATGCACACCCGGTCTCCCCCAGAACCGGCCCTGGTCATGGAGGATACCGGCCTTCGCGTTGAGCGGCGTGTAGGCGCAGCGCCACAGAATACTGTCCGGATGCGGGTTTTTCGGAGCCAGATAGTCGGTAACGCGACCGTAATCCCGTGCCAGTGCCTGTCGATCGTAGTACCAGTGCACCGGCATGGCCAGGGCATCGCCGATGTACATGCCCAGAAGTGCACCTTTTCTTCGGGATTGCCTGTCGGCCGAAGTGACCATGAAGACTCCTTATCCTAAAAAAACCGGTTACTTGAATGTCCGCAACGCCCCCATGCCCCCATCCACCGCAATCACCTGGCCGGTAACCCACGAGGATGCATCCTCGAGTAAAAATGTCGCCGCGGCAGCGATATCTCGGGGCGTTCCAAACCGTTTGAGCGGATGGCGGTCCGCAGCGGCGGATCGTTTGCCGTCGTCGGACAGCAGCGTTTTGGCCAGATTGGTGTCAGTCAAGGACGGGGCGATGGCGTTGACCCGGATCTTCGGGGCGAACTCGGCGGCCAGCGAACGGGTCAGGCCCTCCAGGGCCCCCTTGGCACTGGCAATCGAGGCGTGAAATGGCATGCCCGTTCCTACCGCCACCGTACTGAACAAAACGATGGACGACGGGTTATCCGCCTTCTTCAGGCCCGGCAGGCAGGCTTGAATGGCCTTGACGGCACCGAGGAGATTGATCTGCAAATCGGAAAAGAAGTCGGCTTCCTTAAGGCGGTGGAACGGACGCAGCCGGATAGAGCCCGGGCAGTAAGCCAGGCCCTGAATTCTTTCCGGAAGACTGCCCGCATCGATCTCATCCCGGGTCACATCCACCGGCAGGTGGGTCACCCCGGGCAGCTCGGCCACACTGCCCTCCGACCGGGAAATCACTACTACCGGGCAATCTTTGGCTGCCAGGCGGCGCGTAATCTCCAGTCCGATACCCGACGTACCGCCAACCACGACAAACGATGTTGTACTCATTTTCCATTCTCCACATGTTGTTGGTGACTCATGCTTGACTGCAGCAGATGCCGCTTCAAAATGGTGCCGAGTTCGAACCGGCATGCATCGATATTGGGATATTGATATCCCGCCACCAGTTTTCCCCGTTCGTAAACATCCACCGCCGGTGTGCAGGAGGCGCGAGCAAAGAGCGCATTGACGATGACATCATGATTGTCGACCCTGCTGGCCACTAGCACCCCGGCGTCCGAAAGGCCGATGTCGTCATTGTCGACGGCTGGGCCGCCCATCATCTGATGTCGCACACTGGGTGGCAAGTAGAAGGCTTGGGCCCCTGTCGGCACCGGCACCTCATCGACCAGCCGGCCGAAAAAAACTTTCTCATCCGGCAACAGCTGCTGGAATGTGACGATGGACACCGGTTTCAGGAAGGGTTGCATTCGAGTCAGCATGTCCTGCAACATCGACTGCCATCCGGCCACGATCGCCGAATGGCCTGTACCGGCCCGCTGCTCAATGGTCTGAGCCAATCTTCGATTCTCATCAGCCTTGATAGATGTCATAGAACTGCCGACCTTCCCCGGGTAAGAGACCGCCTACATTCCACCGACAGCGGGCACAAAGGCCACACGATCACCGTCCGACAGCCGGGATTCTATCCCCGACCGCCTGCCGTTGACGAACACCGTGGCGATTTTCTTTTCAGGAAGCCGCACCTGTTTGATCAGATTGCCGACGGTCGCGCTGTCGCCGCCAAGGGTAATGGACCTGAGCCGGTCATGCCGGCAGGTATCGTCAGTTGACAGCGATGCAAAACATTTAACGTTGATTTTCATGGTTCACCTCTCGGGTTGTCGGTTCAGTGTTGAATAATGATTAACTTACATCCTAATTGTAGTCACCGGCTTGGGATCTTCAAGGCGCACCCGGATCAAGCGGGAAGGCCGGGCAGGCGATGAAAGAAAATACAACCATTTGTTTATATTTGAAAAATATGAATGCCGTCGAGACTGTCGGTGGGTTTAACCTATCACTGCATGACCAATAGACTGCTTGTCTAAAAGCCATAAAAAATATCGGCATGGGTGGAGAAATCGCCGCCTTCCCCACACGAGTGAAAGCAAATGAATTGTGCGCCAAGGTGGGTTTGGGTTATGCTGGCGGCTGGACATAATGTCGACCAGACGTATCATCCAGGCAATACCGGGTTCGGTTTCTGGATCGGCAGTTCCCCCTTTTTTTTGAGACATCGGGAAGGTAGACATGCCTGACGACATAAGGAACCGATCAACGATCAGCCACGCGGATGTTACCGCACTGAACTTCGTCCGATCATCCACACCATATGTGTTCAGGAGGCATTTCAGGCAGGGCCTTCGCTCGCACATCATGGAGATTTTGGACCCGTCCGATGTGGAAGTTGAGCAGACCGGAAAGATGGTCGCCGGTGTGCGGTGCTTTCCCAAAGCTACGCCGCGCCGGATGTTTCGCATATTCCGGGCCCGTCTGAAAACCCTCGAAAACGCGCTTGTCGAAATCGCCCGGGTCAAAATCGTCGAACGCTACCTGGCACCCGATTTCATGGCCCGGTCCACTGAATGCATCGTGGATTACCAGGGGCCTGGAGGCCGTGACCTGATGCTGTGCGGATTCCAGGAATACGTCGCAGGTGAGATATTGGATCCGTGGACCATTCTCGGCCCGGCCGACCTGCTGCCGGCGCTGTACGAGGCCTTTCTTTCTAAAGACATCCCATTGAACTTATCCAAAAACCAGTGGATCGAAACGGTCAGAAAGAAGGGTTCCCGGTTCATCAACAAAATAAAATTGATGATCAGCGAAGCCGGACACATCCCTGACCTGGCCGGCGCGGGCAATCTAATCATCACCATTAGCGGCGGGATTCGCCTGGTGGACATCAACAACATTTCAAGCGTCTCTCTCGACCCTTCAATCCATCTGGACGAAAAAGGCTACCCCGTATGCGACAAGTCCATTGAGGCACTCTCCCTGATCGAAGAAAAAATCCTCGGTAAACAGGTCGACATGGAAGCGGATATTTACAAGTGGTTCCTCGATCCAAACCGCCAGAAAGCGCTCAAGGCAAAGGAGGCTTTATTCTGGCAGAGAGCGGCAAATAGCTAAAGGTTATCAATCGGTTGGCAAAAAAGGAAGGCTCGGGAATCGATATCTTTCGACCGATGCGGGACAGGACTGAATCAGGGTTTCAATTTTAGCCCATCCCCAGCATGAGCCGCACGATCCCGGCCAACACCAGCATACCGGACATTCCGCCGACGAACAGGCCGGCGAACCACAGCCACTGACGCTGTTTTTCAGTAAGCCGGATCATGTTCGTGGGAAGCTTTGCCGCGGAACACCCAGAAGCAATAGCCGGTGTAGGCCAGCACGCAGGGCAGCAGGAACACCGTTCCCACCAACAGCAGGGACTGGGATTCGGGTGCGGCAGCCGCATCCCACAGGGTCACCTTGAAGGGCACCAGCCAGGGCCAGGTACTGATCCCAATGCCGATGTAGTTCATCAAAAATATACCCAGGGTGAGAAAAAAAGGCCGGTATTCCCGCTCGGTGCGCAGATCCCGCCAGAGCATGACGAAAAAGACCACCGACAGGATCGGCATGGGCTGCAGGAAGTAGAAGTTGGGCAGGCTGAACCACAGCGCTTTGATGTCGCTGTTCATCAGCGGCATGCTCAGGCTGACCAGGCCCATGAACAGGGCCACATATAAAAGCACGTAGCTGGCGCACTTGCGGGCCCACGCCTGGGTGTCGTCCTCGGTCTTCATGATTGTCCAGGTGGCGCCCAGCAGGGCGTAGCCGGTCACCAGGGCGACGCCGGTCATGGCGCTGAAGGCGTTCAGCCAGTCGAAGGCGCTGCCGCTGAAATTGCGGCCATCCACGGCGATGCCGTGAACGAAGGTGCCCAGTACCATGCCCTGCATGAAGGTGGCCACCAGAGAGCCGAAGTGAAAGGAGTAGTCCCAGATACGCCGTGACTTGCCGGTGGCCTTGAAGCGGAACTCGAAGGCCACCCCACGGAAGATCAGGCCCAGCAGCATGAGGATGATGGGGATGTAAAAAGCAGGCATAAGAATGGCGTAGGCCAGCGGAAAAGCGGCGAACAGCCCGCCGCCGCCCAGCACCAGCCAGGTCTCGTTGCCGTCCCAGAACGGGGCGATGGAGTTCATCATGCGGTCCCGGCACGCGTCCGTGGGGGCAAAGGGAAAAAGGATGCCCACGCCCAGGTCGAAGCCATCCAGCAGGATATACAGGAAAATGGCCGTGCCGATCAGTGAATACCAGATGAGCGGAAGATCCAGAAAACTCTCGAAACTAAACATTTTTCCCTCCTGTCCCCGCAGCCAAATCCGTGACCAGGGGCGGCTGTTTCACGCCGTGGCTTCCATACGTATCTTCTTCGGTGGTGTCCGGTCCTTTGCCGATGAGTTTAAGGATGTAATAGGCGCCGGCGGTGAACACCAGGCCGTAGGTGACGACAAACGCGGCTAGGGAGATGGCAATGGGACCCGCGGCGACCGGTGAGATGGTGTCCGACGTCCGCAATACGTTGAAAACGATGTAAGGCTGCCTGCCCACCTCGGTGACGAACCAGCCGGCCACCACGGCCACGAAGCCGGCCGGCGTCATGGCCACGCACCACAGGTGAAACCAGCGCGTGGTAAAAAGCTGTTTTTTGAAGTGTAGCACCAGCGCTATCAGGCCGGTGGCGATCATCAGCATGCCCAGCCCCACCATCAACCGGAAGGCCCAGAAGACCACGCCCACGGGCGGGCGATCCAATCTGGCCCAGGACTTGAGCCCTTTAACCTCACCGTCGAGATCATGGGTAAGGATAAGGCTGGATAGTTTGGGGATGGTGATCTCAAAGCGGTTGCGCTCCTCGATCTGATCCGGCCAGGCGAAGAGCCGCAGGCCGGCGCCTTTTTCCGTGTCCCAGATGCCCTCCATGGCCGCCACCTTGACCGGCTGGTGCTTGAAGGTGTTCAGCCCGTGCAGATCGCCGAACAGAAGCTGCATGGGTGCCACGAAAATGGCCATGATCATGGCCATGCCCAGCATGATCCGGGCATGTTTCACGTGCAGACCGCGCCACAGGTAGTACCCGCCGATGCCGCCCACCACGAAGGCCGTGGTCAGGTAGGCTGCAGTAACCATGTGGATGAAGCGGAAGGGAAAAGACGGATTGAAAATCACCTGGATCCAGTCGGTGGGGTAAAGCAGTCCGTCAACCCCTTCACGGAAGCCGGCCGGCGTCTGCATCCAGCTGTTGGCCGAAAGGATCCAGAAAGCCGAAATCAGGGTGCCCGCCGCCACGATCAGCGTGGCGGCAAAGTGCATCTTCCGGCTCACGCGGTTCCAGCCGAAAAGCATGATGCCCAGGAAGGAGGCTTCCAGAAAAAATGCCGTGAGCACTTCGTAGCCCAGCAGTGGCCCCAACACGTTGCCCACCTGGTCGGCGAACACGGACCAGTTGGTGCCGAACTGGTAGGAGAGCACCACGCCGGTAACCACGCCCATGCCGAAGGTCACGGCAAAAATCTTGACCCACATGCGGTAGATCTGCTCGTAAAGCGGATTGCCGGTTTTGAGCCAGCGCCATTCTACCACCGCCAGCCAGCTGGCCAGGCCGATGGTAAACGCCGGAAAAGTGATGTGGTAGGCCACAGTAAAGGCAAACTGGGCACGGGCCAGGAATACGGGATCAAGCTGAGAGAACATATATTTACCTCGACAGGCTATAATGGGTTGTCAATGGCAGGGAGCAATCGTTCAACACTCATAATAAAGTGTCTGCCGGCAAAGTCAAGCTGAAGGAAGATCGGCAGCAGCAGGCAAACGAACGGATTGCATCGGATCGGCCATCAGATGCCGAATCGGGTCCGGCACGACGATACGATCAGGCAATCAGACCACCGCCATCCACATCCAGGACGATACCGGTGATAAATCCATTGGTCATCAGCATCAGCGCGGCATCGGCGATGTCTTCGGGCTGGCCCACACGCCCCACCGGCAGACGCTCGGCAATGCCCGAAAACATCCCTTCCCGAGCCGTTTCCGGCATCTTCAGGTAGGCGCCGGTGCCGGCGGTCATGCCAGGAGAAATCACGTTGACCCGCACCGGGGCCAGGTCCTTGGCCAATGCTCGGCCCATGGCTTCCACGGCGGCGTTGACCGACGCCAACACCGCGTCGTTCTGCCCGGGCCGCCGGCTCAGTATACCCGAGAAGAACGTGATCGACCCCTCGGGATTGATCCGGGCGTATTTGGCGCACAGGTATGGCCCCCAGAACTTGCTCTGCATGGTGAACAGGCCATCGGCCAGGGGCATCTCCCGCAGGGTGCCGGTTTTCACCGAACTGCCAGGAATCACCAGGTGGTCAACGGCGCCCAACCTCTCGAACAAGTCCGCCACCGACGCCTCGTCCGTGGTGTCCACCACCTGCCAGTGTATATCCCCGCCGACCTGCGCGGCAGCAGCTTTCAGTTTGTCCTGGCTCCGGCTGGCGACCACCACCCGGGCAGCGGACTGGGAGGATTGTTTGGCCACGGCCAGCCCCATGCCCGAGCTGCCGCCGATGACGACGACGGTTTTATGCTTAAGTGGATTGCCCATGTGTCACCTCGAAGATGCCCTTTTACCATGCCGCTTTTCCATTTCCATGAATAGAATCGCAGTCATTTTATCCGATGTCGCATCATTGACTGTAAGGCCGTTGTCTTGATTTGTCAGGGTGTCAAACCTAATGCAGCCGTTGATGGTTGATCGCCTGAATCATCTGGTCCAGGCCGTGAAGAAAGCGGGAGCGATCCCTTTTCTGAAATGGCGGCGGCCCGCCGGTTATCGTTCCGGAATCACGCAGATCGGACATGAGCTCGCGCATGGCCATCGCCTGCCCGATGTTCTCCTCGGTGAAAAGCCGGCCGGTGGGGCCGATCACCCGAGCGCGCCTGCCGATGCATCGGTGGGCCAGCGGGATGTCCGCCGTGACCACGATGTCGTCCGTTGACACCTGCCCGACGATCCAGTCGTCGGCTGCATCGAAGCCGCCGTCGACAACCACCAGCGTCGAGATGCCCGGATCGGGAATGCCCATGCGCGAATTGGAAACAAAGGTCACGGCCAGCCCATACCGCCTGGCCACTTTGCAGACTTCTTGCTTGACCGGGCAGGCATCGGCATCGACGTAAATTCTCGGCAAATTACCATCCTCTCGATCGACAATGAATCGAGGCCATCCGCCATTCATCGGGTGACTTCGTCAATCCATTAAACCATTTTAAACGAGGTTCCCCTCACCAAATCAGGGAATAGGTGCAATGTCAATTTAGGAGAAGCCATTTCAATATCAGAATTCCGGTCTGCCGTTCACGGCGAACGGTAATCGTTTAACATATTTAATTAGTTTAGTATACTACCAAACTTGCACTTTTTTTCGGTTATGTTTATACTCCGACACATTCCACGTGTTGCCGCC
>Ga0272441_10011746_pt1 | contig 12932 bp, 9 predicted proteins | sample SSMProp6N_FD_193582 | JGI IMG/M metagenome (GOLD analysis project Ga0272441, IMG submission 193582) | Marine sediment archaeal communities from Little Sippewissett salt marsh, Falmouth, MA, United States - SSM-Prop-6N | ecosystem: Environmental > Aquatic > Marine > Wetlands > Sediment ...
TTCCAAGGTGATTCTATTATTTAACCCTATCTTATTATTCCAAATATAAATTTTCAAATGTATTTTCTTAAATGAAGAGTTTATACAATAATTAAATAATATACATTTAAATTTTAAATCGTTCAATTTTTGCTTAATAAATTTAATGTAATAATTAATAATTATTTATTTAAAAGTTGGAGGAAAATAAGCATGAGAAAAATAATAAATATATTTTTGTGTATGGTGCTGGTATGTACGGTTTTCTCTTTGAGTATCTCTGCAAAAAATGAAACACCCCCAGAAATAACTGATGAAGAAAATGATGTAACAGGTTCATTGATTAATCATCCTGTCTTGTTAAATATTCTTAAAAGGATTGGAATAATCAATGTTCAATCTTTTGAATTCATGGATGTAACAGCAGCGAACTTTTATGAAAATAAAAATGAGCCAGATTTCTTGTATGTTTTAATCAGAATAAATAATCTTGAATACATTTCATTAAGAACGATTTATGCAATAAGATGGACATTTGATGGAAAACATTTTGCAGCTGGTTGCCACACACATTCAAATGGAGAATTCAAATGGTTTTTTGCAGGTAGAGTATTTGGATTGTTTGACAATTGGGCTTATAAAAAAGGATTGATAAAGGATATATCTGATTGTATAATTGACCAAGAGAATAATTTAATATTACTTAAAATACCTAAGGTAATTATTGGTGACCCTGAACCTGGTGATGTATTAACACAAACAAACGCATGGACTGGCTTAAGATTTGTACGTGAGTTTCTAACCTTCCCATTTGGTGGACAGATGGCAATAGACCCCACCCCATATGGTAATGACTATACTATTTTATATTAAGAACTAATCAAACAATCTTTAAACCTTTTTATTTTTTTTAATTTAACAGGAGAAAATCAAATATTGCAAAATATTTTGATAATAAACTGTTTATTATTGTTTATTTTTTAGTTTCTACAAAATAATCTCGAATATTAGACATCAGAAGATATGCTATTATAATAACGTAATAAATAAGCCAAATATATCGCTCATAAGGCCATACATTTTCAACAAATAAAAGATAATAATTCCAAAATGATGAATAAACAAACATAGCTATGGTATACCATCTTGCCCAATTTTTTGCATTATAAAAACCAATAGTAACTGCATAAATACCAATGATTTCCAAAACAATATTGAACCATATTACAAATCCCCACGGAGTCAAAGTAAACATCGGTTCATAAATAGAAATATCTGCTCCCCAGAGAAAAGGTTGAATGTGATAGTAAATAGTAAATAAAATAACTGAGATTGCCACTATCCATAAACCAACTGGCATTTTCCTATGATATTTCATAATTTTATTTTAATTATAAGAACCTGTATCTTATAAAAATTTATCCAATAGTATTTGTATTTTCTTGTAATTGTTATTGAGGTGTTTATTTTTGTTTTTTATCTGTTAAAGAAATGCAAAATCTTTGTCTGTTAAATATAGTACTTTTGTTATTTAGGTTCATTTCTTTATAAGTTCCACAAAACTAACCGGGGCATGAGCACCAGATAAAATCGATGAGTTGCCGTTTACAAAAAAACTAAATAGTCTGCATAAAACCCCCTGCCAATTAAGGTTAATATATTTTTTAATGGCATTTGTTATTTTCTAATTACTCGTAAAAACAGTGTGGTTATTTTAAGCATTGTAGGTTCCATTTGAATAAAAAGTGATTAGAACATTTTGTGATTATGATTCCTAAATTCCAATAAACATGTTGCGCATATTAGTTATAGCATCATTATCAATAATTGTAAAAAAGACAAAATACAACACAATATCAGCTGCTATATGAAAGAGAATTACCTACAACCAATTTTTAGAAAACATAGAATTGTTATACATCTTTTATTTAAAAGATTTAATCAAAACATTTAGCAATGACCAATTACCCACGCCCAATATCCCTCAGGATCTTCTTTAAATAATTGCATACATCCTTCTACAGATGTGCAATCAAACGGACCAGGATTTTTGCCTGTAGGTTCAAAACATAATCCTGCCCAACCTGCTGCTTCTCCTGAATATGTTTCAAGGTCAAAAATTAGTTTTAATTCATTTTCATCTAGAGTTACTTTTTCAATTAATTCTAAAAGACCTGAAGTGTTCCAAATATAGTCTTTATTAGAAATTTCTATTGATCCATTTTTAGTGTAATGCTGTTTAATTACCTGTTCTGATAATCTTCCAGTAAATGTAAATCCTTTATAATTATTAAAAAAGCTACCATTTACAAATGGGTGAACATCATCTAAATATCTTTCTAAAATAACCTTTTGTTGTTCTTCTGTCGAATAAATATTATCTCCATTGATTTGCTGTTCCATTAAACTAATTTCTGCCCAATTACCCCCTAAAAAAGTATGAACATCGTTGAACATAATGTATTTAATTGAAGGATATTTACTCCTTACATTTTGTGCTATAGTTTTGAATGTATCAATATTTCTTGTGTTTCGGTTTTCATCTGGAGTCATCAAAGGAAAGAAGGATGACACGCAGTCAAAACCTGAATAATTAATTATTTCTGACTCAAAGCCAGGTTGTGTAGGTTGGACGCATACAATTCCATTGTATCTTTCTCTAACTTCTGGTAGTATCTCCTGTAACCACTTGGATGTTTCAGAAATGTTTTGTTGCATTCCATCTACTTCATTAAAAGTTGCAAAAAATTTTGTATTTAGATCTTCTGCTTCTTTGGCCCATTCATAAACAATGCCGCTTAAATCATATAATGACACATTGTTATTACCCCAGTGCATTGGATTTAAAACTAGATGAACATTAAATCCTGCATCTTCAAATAATTTGATGTAGAATCTAAAAAGATTGTTACCGATTATTGTTGGCTTGTCCAAATGTCTTGTGTCTATATCAGGACCAAATGAAACTGTATTTATTCCAATTTCTTTAAGGGTTGGAATCATTTTTACTGCAACTCTTACCGTACAAATAGTTGGCAACCAAATACCATTAATTTTCTCAACTTCTATTTGATTGGAAGTGTCAAAAGACTGGTAAATTGATTGAATCCAATCAAAACATGCATGAGAGAGATTTTGCAGACAATATTCAATGCATGACTCAAGGGTTGTAGTGTTTCCAGGACCAGGATTATCTTCTGAAAATAATAAGGGATCGGTAAATGTGTAAGTGCTAGTATAATTTTCTGAACCAGGTTTTTGAAGGGAAAAATCAACTTGGTTATTGTTATCGTCGGTTGGCTTGATTTCTTTTTGATTGTTATCAATGCACCCATTTAATTGGCAGAAAAACATTAAAATAAGAACTACAACAAAAATAACTTTTTTCAATTACATCTCCTCGACCAATACATATTTAATTGGTTAATAAACATTTAATTGTCAACCCTAGTTGATCTTAGTAATAATTGTATTATTAATATACTATGCAAATTTGAGTTTTAACTAACAGCTTTATTAATTAATTATCGTTTTGAATATTTTGAGGAAATAGTATGTTAAAATCAGGTTACAAGGATCAAAGAATCGGTGTTTTTATAGATGTACAAAATATGTACTATTCTGCAAGACAGTTGTATAAAGCAAAAGTAAATTTCAACGTAGTTCTAAAGGAAGCTATTGCAGGAAGACGGCTTATTAGAGCCATTGCATATGTTATTAAAGCTGACGTAAAAGATGAGGCAACTTTTTATGATGCATTGACAGAAATTGGTTTTGAGGTAAAATCAAAGGACTTGCAGGTTTTCTATGGTGGGGCAAAAAAAGGAGATTGGGACATAGGCATAGCAATGGATGTAATGAGATTGGCACCAAAGCTTGATACTATTGTTTTAGTTAGTGGAGATGGAGATTTTTCAGATTTATTAGTACATACGAAAAGCTTAGGTTGCAGGGTAGAGGTAGTTGCATTTGGGAAAACTACGTCCTATAGGTTGAAGGAAGTAGCAGATTTTTTTACAGATCTTGATAAAGACAATAAATATTTATTAAAGAAAAGAAAATAATAAAATACAGAGATTAGGAAGGTAAATCATTCAGTTATATTCATCAAGATTACTAGATTTTTAAATGCAATTTTTAACAACCTTTAAAAAATAATTTTTCTTTTAGATATCAGATTATTAATACGGGAGTGAATAAAATGAAGATGAGAATATGTGTAATTATTGTATTGTTTGTCTTTAGTATGATAATGCCGTTTATGACCAACTTTTCACAGTCAGCCCCACCTGAAGAATATACAAAATATCTCTATTCAGCTAGTTCTGTTTTTATAAGCGAATTTTATCCATCAACAAACTTCAACACTGGTAGTAGCAGATATTATCTAGACGTTGGAGAGGATGAATTTACCTACAGTTATGTTAGTTTTGTTGAGTTTGATTTAAGTGAACTTCCTGAGGATGCAGATATTCAAAGTGCCAGAATTAGTTTGTATCTCGCAGCTGATCCTGAAAATATACCTGTTAAAATGTACAGAATTCGTGAATCATGGGCAGAAGGAACTGTGACCTGGAATACAAAACCCTCTTACAAGGACTTTTCAAAAACACAAGGTCTGGTTGATTCTGTCACCATATCAACCACAGGTCGTAGCTATTGGGAAGCAACTAGTCTAGTACAAGATTGGTTTGATGGAACAAAAGTAAATTATGGAGTTGCCTTTGAATCAACAGGCAATTATTTCCATCGATTTTCTAGTGATGAAACAACATATTACAAACCCCTTTTAGCAGTTGATTATTATACCTCAAGTGGAGAAGAACCAGAGGAGCCACCTGAAGAACCTCCTGAGGATTCCGAAGCTTGTGAAATTACATACGTGATTTCACCTGAATCACCTCATTCAGGTGATAGTGTGACACTTACTGCTACCGCAACTGATAATGTTGGTCTTGAATATTTAATTATCAAGGAAGGTAGTATTGAGCTATGTTCTGTTTTTGCATCAGACAATGAAACAACAACACTTACCTGTAGTCATACCGAAACCATGTATTCTCCAGGTAAAACATTTATCATCGAGGCAAATGACAAAGGTGGTTCACCCCCACAGTCTATAACTTTACCTGTAAGTGTTGTTGGAAGCAGTTCAGGTTCTGAAATTGACCTGAGTATTGAATTTCGGGATCAAAATGCAATTCCAAGCAACTGTCGATTGCTTCCTGGCGATAATCAAACAGTTAACATAACAGCTACTGCAACTGATCCTGATGGGGTGCGTTTGTTGACAATATCTGTTAATGGTATACCACATGATTTTCATTTTGATCCTGCCGAGTCACCTGTAACAAGAACTGTTAGAGTTGTCAATGACAATCCTGATCTTGGAACTTTTAGATATTATGCTGCTGCAACTGACATGGAAGGAATTTATACATCTGTTGCAGGTGAAGATATTGAAATACATGCTCCATTCCAGTGGTATTGGGGACTTAATTTTACTAATTGGGGATGTGATGAAAATCATACTTGGTCATGGGACATGATGGAGAGTATTTATGGTGATTCTGATATTTATCTAGATAAATCAAAAGGCTGGAAAAAAGACTGGGCATGGAGACTGTATGATTCCAAGATAAGAAGAGGAGGACGAGGCGGTCATTGTTTTGGAATGTGTACACTTGCACTGGAACTTGAGCATTCCCCTGCAAGAATTACTCCTATTGAAATACAAGATACAGCAACACATATCGATACATTAGAACGAGAAAATTGGAATACAACCTGGAGGTACTATTATGCTAGACAATGCGGTCAATATTCGGATGAGGTTACACCAAGAAGGGTTGCTCAAATTATGGACATGTATTTTACCGATTGGGTGTCTTCTGGCTGGACGGGTATGCATCCTTATCTTAATGATTTAGTCGATACTATTTCTGATGACCTTGAGGATGGGGAGTATGGTGTTCTTTCAATCAGAGAGGGCAGTAAAGGTCATGCTGTGATTCCTTGGAGGATTATTCCTGGGGACTCAGAAGAGGATATTGTTAAAATGTACATATACGACCCCAACCATGCTCACGTCAGTTACCATCATGAAACAAATTACTCGAATTTTGATTTTTATCCATATATTGAATGTAATGTTAATTCCAAATTTTCAGACTGGTGGTTGTACCAGTGGAATTCAACTTCAATTTGGCAGGATGAAATCTGTTACTTTACGTATTCAGAAGTAATTGGTGATGCAGGTCAACTAAATTATATTGATTCTGTGGATATAACAGATCATGATATACCTCCAGGAATTTCCTATTTGGTAGCAATAGGTTCAGGTGATTCAACTTATTATGCTGAGGATACAAATGGTAAAAAGACAGGAATTGTTGAAGGACAGATTCTATCTGAAATACCATATTCGGTTCCTCTTATTGATCTGCAAAGCTCAAATCCTTATGAAAATATTATGTTGTTCTTACCTGAAGATGGGGAATTAAGCTTTTATTTTAATTCGACAAAAGATAGCGGTGAATATACATTTTCTTTGAATAATAAAAATCAAACCTATTCACTGATAAATAAGACAATATCTTCTGAGAAGGTGGAAAAAATAACAGTTTCCCAAGAGGACAACCAAGAAGGTTACAATGTTAGATTGACAGGAGAAGGTGACTCAAATTACACGATAAAATGCACTCAAGAATATGAAAATTCTCAAGGAAAATATGTTGGTAGAGAGTATATTGTTGATAAGAACTCAGAAAACGAGCAAGAGGATGTTACAGTAGGAATATCAGGTGACAAAAAAAGCATAATTGTAGAGAATAGTAACAATGAAGATGTCACATTTAATGTTGAATTTAAAAGCACAGAAGCACTAGAAAGTACTGATTTTATACCTAGTTCAACTGGAGAGATTACTGTTGCTAAAGATAAAACATTATCCATCTCTCCAAGTAACTGGCAAACAACTGATTTACAATCAAGTATAAATTCAGAAGAAGTAGTTGAGCCAATTACACCAGGTTTTGAAATATTGACGTTATTCGTGGCTATAGGACTTGTACTTTTCCTTAAGAGAATTTATCAATAATAATATTCAATTCTTCTTTGTATTTTTCTTCATTCCATCAATTATATGTCGTAGTGCAAGTATTGGATGGGTGAACATAATTCTTGGTCCTGAATATTTCATTATTTTACGAATTTTTGATTTTTCAGGTTCTTTATAACAATGAGTGCTACAATTTTTACAGCTGGGTTTATTTTGTTGATAAGGGCAATTTAACAATCTTAAATTTGCATAATCTAGTAAAGTCTGGCAATCATTGCAAATATCTAATTTTAATTTATGATTATTTTTACAATAAATCTTTACCATTGCTTTAACTGTTTTTCTTTCTCTTTTTATTCTTGGATGCTCGTCTGTCATGTTTTATCTTACAAAAATTGTTTGATTGTTGTAATTTATTTAAACTAAAAATAGTTTTTAATTTTTCAGCGAGGAAAGAAAAATGTCGTTGATACCTGCCTTTGAGATAGGTTTGTTAAATGCTTGGATTTTTATTATCCCTTTAATCGTGCTTTGGCTTGTTGGTATTAAGTTCCTGTTTTCTAAAAGAATGCCCAAGTTTAAAGTTCCTAACACAGGGACGGATAAAATTCTTTCAATTTTTTTGGCACTAACTATGTTTGGTTCATATTTTTATAGTATATTTTTGCCATTTGCAATTGGAACTATTTGGTTGATTTTAGGATCGCTTGTTTACCTGGTAGGCGTGGTTTTAATTATTTTTACAATGATAGATTTTGCTTCTACCCCACTTGATAAGCCAGTTACCAAAGGAATTTATCGATATTCAAGAAATCCCATGTTTATAGGTTTCTTTTTGGTATATTTTGGTATTTCTTTTGCTTGTGTTTCTTGGGTGTATTTTTTGATAACAGTGTTTTTTATTGTAATTGTGAATTATAACTCTGCTTTTGAAGAAGAAGTTACTTTGGAACATTATGGAGACGAATACAAACAATACATGAAAAGGACAGCGAAGTGGATAGGTATGCCAAAACGGTGATTATTATTTTAAAAAGTTAATTTAACGAAATATCTATCAAAATCTGCTGTTTTAAAAATTATATTATAATACATAATTAAATCGTTTTACTTCAGGATTTTGTATTTTATACAAACAGGGGAGAAAAAGTATATAATAGTAGGTAATATTATTAGTATTATAACATTATTAATTATTAAGGGGAAAAAAATGAAGAAAAATGTGTTTGTTAAAATAATGATATTATCAGTTGTGTTTTTCTTGGTGTTGTCGTCATTATCGCCAGCTCAAAAATTATCCAACTGGTATGAAATTGATGAGAATATAGAGTCTAATGTAGTAAATAATATGCCACCACAACAATTGATAAATACCATCGGTTTGGGTGAAAGCATTATTGGTGAGAAACTTGATCCAACTGCCTATGGCCAAGGTTTTGTCGAATCTATGGATGATGCTATAGCTAGGGATTTTCTTTTAAAATCTGATTTAGATATGGATTACAAAGACAATGGCCCTCAAAATGGCATCTGGGTTGTGCCATGTAGAGAAGCAATTTATTATCCTCATTCGGGTGAACATTACATAACAAACGAATGGGGCGATACTAAGATGGGTATTGCTTTTCCTACTACCGTTGATATTCAAGGCGCATGGTTTGCTGGTCAGGGCGGCAGTGAAGGCGTCTGGGCAAGTAGTATCAGGGTCACTGGCTATTGCAACGATGATATTAAACTTAATACTGAATGGTTTGAAGACATTGATGATACCCCTTCATGGTTTGCTATGAATCTCTATGGTGTTGACAGAATAGTTATTGAATCCACCCCTGTCTTCAAAGGTGCTGGTTGGTATGCCTTGGATGATTTAATATATACTACTTATTCAACAAATGGACAACAACATACAGTGGTTGTTGATTTTGAAGACTGTTCCTTTAACCAAAATCTTGATAATTCAAATTATGCTGATTTAACGTGGGAGTCTGGAACTGGTAATTTTTATACCAATCAGGATGAAAAACCTGTAGAAACTCCAACCTACAATGGAGAAGGTGGCTATGGTAGCAACTCTTATAAAGATAATACTATAGCACCAACCTTGATTTCTGATTATCAAGGTGTTATTAGAGGTGATGCTACCTCTTGGTCTTATCCCCCTGATTCTTGTGGTGCAGTTGGTCCTAATCATTTTGTCGAAGTTGTAAATAGAAACTTTGCTGTATATAACAAATCTACAGGAGAGGAATTAATTAATATTCTATTGGGAGCATTTTTACCTGGCAGCAATGGAGATCCTCGTGTTTTGTATGATCAATTCAGTGAGCGCTGGTTCATTATCGTTTGTGATTTTAATACCAAGATTTTTCTGGCTGTTTCTACATCTGACGATCCCACGGGAGATTGGTTCAAGTGTGATTTTGTAGTGTCCCAAGGTAGTGATGCTGGTAAATGGCCTGATTATCCAACCCTTGGAGTTGATGAGGTTGGTTTGTATACTGCTGCTTATATGATTGGTGGAAGTAACGGAATGAGTATCTTTGCACTTGACAAGGCACCTTTGATTGATGATGAACCTAGCTTGGGTGATATTTATGCATTCCGGGAGTTGCCATGGGAAGGATCTATTCAACCGGTTCACACATTCGGTGAACCTGAAGGTGAATATTTTGTCTCTCGTGCATCATCAACAACTCTTCGCGTTCGTCTTTTAACCAATCTTCTTTCAAGTCCTGTTTTAGATGAGTTAGGCTTCGTTACTATTCCCAGTCATTCTGAACCTCCTGATGCACCAGCTCTAGGTAGTACTGTTCCACTTGATACAGTTGGTCATCGTCTGATGAACGCGGTCTATAGGAATGGTTATATCTGGACTGCACATTGCATAGACGTCGGAGGACGAGCCGCTTCTAGATGGTATAAAATCGATGTCTCCAATTCCACATTAGATGATTACGGCACTGTTCAAGATTCTGTTTTGTATTATTACTTCCCTACAATCATGGTAAATGCAAGAGGTGATGCAATTATGGGTTTTTCAGGTTCTTGTTCAGGTCAATATGCTGCTGCTTACTACACTGGTAGATTAGCCGATGACCCACCAGGTGAAATGGCTGATCCTATTTTACTAAAAGAAGGGGAGAACACCTACAACCTCATCGATAGTTATGGCAGAAATCGATGGGGAGACTACAGCTTGTGCTCAATAGACCCTGTCAAACAGACATTGTGGACTATTCAAGAATACGCCCACTCACATAATGAAACTGGTGAAAACCGCTGGGGCACTTGGATTGCTGAACTTGCTTTTAATCAAGCACCTGATACACCTGAAATCTCTGATGGACCAGATGAAGGAATAAATAATATTGAATATGAGTTTACCGCAGTTACAACTGACCCAGAAGAAGATCCAATATTCTATAAGTTTGAATGGGACGATGGTACTAGTAGTGAATGGATAGGACCTTTTTGCTCTGGAGTTCCTGTCCAAGAATCACATTCATGGGAAGAAGCAGGTATTTTCAATATAAGAGTCAAAGCTAAAGATAATTGTAGTGAGAGTGGCTGGTCTCTTGCACACCCAATCACCATTAAGGAAGGACCTTCACTAAAAATTGACATTATCAAAGGCGGATTGTTTAAAGTAAAGACAGTTATTGAAAATATTGGTTCTGTTGACTCAACCCAGGTCAGCTGGAGAATCAAGCTTGAAGGTGGTGCATTCATCGGTAAGGAAGCTTCAGGTACAATTCCCAGTATTGCAGCAGGTGAAAAGGTAGCTATAAGCTCAAAGTTAATATTAGGATTTGGAGATACAATGGTTTCTGTCAGTGCAGAAATATCTGAAGGTTCAGTTTTAAGAGAACAGCGGGGTAAAATATATTTGTTTTATATTTCGATAATTCCTGGTGGCTGATAATAGTCAATATTTCTGAAATCCTTTAATTAATCCATTGTAACTACATGAAATTACAATATTGTAAACTAAAATTTACAATATTTACATAAATTTTTAACAATTAGACTTCAAGGGAGATGTAAATCAACTAGAAATTCTCTTTCTCAATGACTATTAGTGACATTCTCTCCGGCATAAACAGTAGTTCCACAATTTCGACTGCAAAATCCGTTCATTGATAAATCAAAAAAAATATGTAAAATTGAAATTATTAGAATCTCTACAATAACTTCAATGTATGATACTTTTAATTTATTTTTTGAAATTTTTTACCTAGCTACCGCTGATCGATGGCAGTCATTTCTCGATGAAAGTTCTTCTTGATATTATTTGGATTAGGCAAAAAAATGCCATAAGAGCAGCAGTAATATGGAGATGTTTAGGCCGTATATCCCAAATTCTGTTTTTCAATTTGGAGTTTATGCTGATCCAAAGATTGTACAAAACAAATGAAAGGAGGATGAAAAAAAGTCGTACCGCATATGATAGAGAACAGGTTTTTCCTCGAAACTGTTTTTTTGTTTTATAACCAGTTTCAATACCCCATCTCTTTCTGAAATCTCTTGCAAGCTGAAATGCTGTCTCTTGAGAATTTATCAGGACATTTGTAATGAACATAAAATATCGTTCATCTTCATCGTATTTCTCAGCATGTATTCTTTCTACCTTAGAGTTATCTACAATAACAAGATTTGTTTTTACCTTAATCCTTTGTCGTTTACGGCTGCTATGGGATGTTTTGTTAAATTCATATTCATACACCTTCCAGTTACTTTTATCCTCTTTGAAATCCTCTAGAAAATTGTTGGTTCGTTTTGTTTTAATTGCTCGGATAACAAAAGGAATTTTCTCCTCCTGTAAAGAAGAAACAGTAGAAGCTGCAAAAAATTCTCTATCCATTAACACTGCTTTGATATTTATCATCTTTTTCGTCTTCTCAATAAGACACGTTGTAATCTCGCTTCTGATAGCATCTGGAAAAACAGGTTCAAAATCAATAGTAAATTTTTCATCTTCAACAATATCTGCAGAAATGATTCTATGGAAATTATGTGTCCCAGATTGTTTTTTACTATGAACTATTTTAGCGATATCGTCGCACTTCTTCTTTCGAGGCTTCCAATTTCTTTTCTTCTTAATATATCTAGGAATGTTATGATAATCCACTGCGAGATATACTTTCTTTTTTGGTCTGTCAATCCACTCATTAAACAATTGTAAGTTGATGATTTTGAAATCATGGAGCACCTTATTCCATCCATGGGTTTTTATTCGTTTGAATACCGTATCAGCGCTGCATATCCCATCAGAGTAATACCCATTTTCTTTCACGGTTGTTTCTACAAATTGATTCAGAAATGTTGTTTGTAACAAGATCTCAAATATTCTCCTATTGCTGTGGATTGTATTACAATTTATCGGAAGTTGAATATATCGATCAAGTTTCTTCAAAATAGTGTTATATATCTTTTTTTGCATTCCCATCCCAAGTGTGTGTTATGTGTTTTGTTAGAACATATCAAAATCACATTCCACACACTTAAATTATTAACATGCGGAACTACTGTAAATGCCGGAGCTTCTTATTTAGCAGGGTTGGTTGTCGAAGAAAATCCATTTAATGTTTTCTGTTGGAACTGGTGCTCACGAACATAGTTGATTACTGTTTCAGTATCTGCATCCCATACAGTCCGATAAAATTTTCCAGGACTCCAGAAGTGCCCTTTTAAGTACCTTCGTCGGAAAGTTGGTTTCTGTTTGAATAATTCCCTTGAACTAGCACCTTTCAACAAGTGGAATGCTTGAGAAATGCTCGTAGTTGTGGGAATTCCTACTACAGCATGAACATGATCAGGCATCACGCTCAATTCTGTAATGGCGATATGATGACGCTCAGCAATTTCATACAAAATTTTTTCACAAAGTTTTTTA
>Ga0272441_10011747_pt1 | contig 12932 bp, 15 predicted proteins | sample SSMProp6N_FD_193582 | JGI IMG/M metagenome (GOLD analysis project Ga0272441, IMG submission 193582) | Marine sediment archaeal communities from Little Sippewissett salt marsh, Falmouth, MA, United States - SSM-Prop-6N | ecosystem: Environmental > Aquatic > Marine > Wetlands > Sediment ...
ACGAAACAGAAGGGCTGTGACTGTGTGAAAGTGCAGGCACTCGTGAACATCGACGAGCGCGGGCAGATGGTCCTTCCGAAGGAGATTCGGAAGAAGGCCGACATTCGCGGCGGCGACAAGTTGGCGTTGAGCACGATCGAACGAGAGGGCAATGTCTGCTGCATCCTGCTAACGAAGTCCGATGAACTCGTTCAGGCGGTGCAGGCGACGCTTGGTTCTGCCGCGCGCGGTCCGGTGGAGGAGTAGAGAACAGGGAGGCACTGGCATGAGCGGCGAGACGATTCGAAAGGCCGTTCGGGAGCGATACGGAGAGAGGGCGAAGGTGGGGGCGCCGTGTTCCGGCACGACGCGATCGTGTTGCGGATCGAAGGGCCTGCAGGAATCGATGAGCAAGACGGTCGGATACAGTGACGAACAGCTCGGAGTGATTCCTCAAGGGGCCGATCTTGGACTGGGCTGCGGGAACCCGACGGCACTCGCTTCGCTGAGAGAGGGCGAGACCGTTCTTGATCTGGGCTCCGGAGCGGGGATCGACTGCTTCTTGGCCGCCCAAGCCGTTGGTCCGGCGGGCCGCGCGATCGGCGTCGACATGACGGGCGAGATGATCGATCGAGCGCGGAAGAACGCTCAGAACGCTGGAATGGACAACGTCGAGTTCCGACTTGGCGAGATCGAGCACCTCCCGGCGGCCGACGGCTCGGTGGACGTCGTCATCTCGAACTGCGTCGTCAACCTTTCGCCGGACAAGCCTCAAGTCTTTCGCGAGGCGTTTCGTGTTCTGAAGTCGGGCGGGCGCCTGTTCATCTCCGACATCGTGTTGTTGAAGCCGCTGCCGGATCAGGTCAAAGAGTCGATCGAAGCCTACGTTGGCTGCGTCGCCGGAGCGTCGATGAAGACGGAATACCTCGGCGCGATCGAGACGGCCGGATTCCGGGACATCGAGGTGCTGAAAGAGTCGTCGGCGGATTCGGCCTTCGCGAATCCCACCGGGGAGACCCCGCAAGCGAAGATCGTCGTGGACGGCGAGGAAGTCGATCCCGAGTCGCTCGGCCTGGACGAGGAGAGAGTGCTCCAGCTGGCAGGGAAGATCTCGAGCATCACCGTGAGGGCGGTCAAGCCCTATCCCGGAGATGGCCGGCGCACGCTCTCCCGATTCCGAAGGATGATCGATCCTCGCTGTCGCAAGCGCGTACCACAGGCACGGTGCTGCTTGTCTGTGGCTGAGTCTTCTGCACGGGAAGAAAGAGTGCCGGGCGGGCGTCGTCGCCGCCCGGCGTTCATGTTGAGCTTAGAAACGGCTCCCGCTGCATCTCCCGATGCCTCGGTCCACGCGTCCGCCACATCTTCCGGCGGAGCCTGTTCCGTCAAGCGGACGGTTCTCCGAGCGGGCCTGGCAGGTGCCCACGCCTTCCCCACATCCGCTTCCATCCTCCGGGCAAGTCCGGTCCGGGTCCTCCGAGTTGAGAATCCCGTCCCCGTTGTCGTCCTTGTCGCGGAGACTGCCGCTAGCTGCAGCTGGGCACGATCCGGTGTTCGCCGAATTGCCGCGCCCGAACCCGTTGCCTGCGAGAACAACAACGCCGGCAGCGAGAAGCGCCACGATCGTCAGCCCCACGATCCACTTCTTCAGGTCGTTGATTCGAATCACCTCCCATTGATAGGGTCGGCAAAATCATGCCCGGCGACGGTGAATGAGGTGTGAGGCGGTCGTGGCAGAGGCGTGAGAGTGAGTGATTGAGGTGACAGGAATCCCGGCGGCTTGGGGTTCTGGTGTGCAATGCGGCAGTAGGTCCTAGCGATTGCAGGTGGCGCCAAGAGCGACTCACCGGGACGTGCCAAAGATGCTCCATCCGATACTGCGGCGCAATCCCGCAGGCTGAAGCCGGAATGCCCATCTTCTCTTGCAGCTCTGCGACTCCCACATCAGTGCGCTCCGCGTACTCCCTAGCTGGCGAGGCGCGGAAGAGCAACGCCTTGACTGCCGGGTTGCGACATCCCTTGGGAACGCCCGTTCGCGTCACGATCATGGTCCCCCACGACACGGCTGACTGTGGGATTCACACAGTACCTAGGCTTCAATGAAAGCCCGGCACTCTGACCAGCAATGCTCTCAGGAGCAACGCTGGGGTCATGCGAGAAGAAGCTAACACGTCTTGCCTTGAATCGCCTTCTTGCGCACACTAATACTGAGATCAAGGGAGGGACGATATGAGGATCAAGCGTTGTGTGGTCGTAGTCGGGATGACGCTGCTTGTCGGCATGCTTCTCGTGGGGCAGTCCCCGCCGTTGACACACATTGTGGGGACCGTAGTTGCATTCGATGAGGCTTTCGGAAGTGTCGCCACGGATGTCAGCTCGGAGGATATCCAGAAGCTCGGCGCTGAGGTGGGCGACTTGGTTGAGGTCGTTTTGGCCGGTCATGTGTTGGAGATCCCCCTTGTGTCCGACATGTTTCCGTACCTGCCCCAATCGCTGCCAGGCCTCATCGTGTGGGGAAATGCCTACATCGTCGGATGGTACTCCAACATAGCCGAGCAGTACGGCGTTTCCCTCGGAGATGAGGTCATAGTACGACTTCTACGAAAGGGAGCGTACCTCGATGAGATGGCAGAGCGCGACGTTGACCAAGTGGAGCGGCGAGACGAGTGCACGACCGATGAGGAGTATGCGAACTTCCGAGAGGTGTCGTGCGGGAGCATCGCGAGCGGCGTGCTGTTCAGATCCTCTCACCCGGCTGACGGTTCTGAAAGATCGCCCTTCGCGCATTCTCTCATGGTGCAGGCGGGGGTGCGTACCATCATCAATGTCGGCGCTTCGTGGAACGATCCCCAGCAGGCTTTTGACAGCAGCGAATACTACCAGTCGTGTGGAGCTCTAGGACGGGTGCTCGCGACCAACATCGGTTTGGCAGTCACGTGGGATCACTTCAAGACAGAGCTTCGCAGAGTGCTGCGATTCATCATCGATAACGACCCACCCTACTTGATCCACTGTCGGATTGGTCAGGATCGAACCGGAATCGCCATCGCCATCCTCGAAGCTCTTGCTGGGGCCAACCTTCCCAATGTCATCAACGACTACGCAGCGACGTTCGAGAACTACTACGAGATCCGGCATGGCCACATGCTCTACTTCGAAGTCGTCGAGCAGCTGCTCAGCAAGCTTCGGGAGATGAATGGCGGTTCGGTCGTGACGTCCGAGAATCTCCAGTCGGTCATCAAGCTTTATCTCACTAAGGAAGTGGGGATGAGCGAGTCGGAACTGACTCTTCTGCAGGAGAGGCTATCGAATGTCCTGTCTATCCAGGACGATGCATCGATGATGCTCGCCACCGCCGATGTTGGCTAGGATCCGGCATCACGGCTCGGCGGGTGTCGATTCGCGGGGAGCCCGAGCTTCGACGTCGCCCCAGTGAACTGCGTGCTCGGATTCGCATCCCCGGAAGCGTTTCTTCGAGCTCGCACTGGCAGCCTGTGCATCGATCACCGCGAAGTGTGTGGCCAGGGCGTGGACCGCGGTCAGCAGCCTCCACGCCTTGGTGCGTCGCCTGCGGTGACGGTCGTGCCGTCAAGAAGCGCAGGCTGGGTGTGCCCCGCGATGCGCGGCGGGCGTTCGGACGGGACGCTGTGCTTCTGGCGGCCTCTGGAGATGTAGCCCTGCAAGCTCACGACGGCTTACGGTCTGCCTAGCTGAGCCGTATCACTCGCCGGCACGCTTGTTGCGGTACTTCAGCGGATGTCCGCAAATCGGGCATCGCTTGCGGGGTGGCTCCACGTTGCAGAGGAGACGCAACGTCATGAGCCAAGTGAGCGACAGGAGGAGCACCTTGTCGAATGCGGAGGGCGAGCAGATCCTGCACTCCCGGCACCTTCCCATGCTGCCTCTCTTCCCGCTCCAGGTCTTCGTGGTTTCCCTCCTGCGCTCTGCCCTTCATGGCACAGTGCTGGTCAGCGCTCACGCACTCTTCGGGCTGCGCGCGATCTCCGCCAGACTCGGTCTCTTGCCGTACATCAGCATCTGCATCCTGAATAGTTACGTCGAAACGAAGAGCCCCGCGATGATCAGCAACGCCAGAGCTCCGATAGTGACCAGGATCTGCCAGGCAGGGATGTCCGACACACCTAGTCGTAGCATGACCTGCACGGGCTGGTGATAGGAAATACTGACAGCGCGACCCAGGTGGGGCTGTTCGGGAAGGCAAAAAGCAGCGAGGCGAACCAGAGCGGGATGAAGCTCGCCATCGTGTAGATCATCGAAAGCTGGCTTCCCTCCCGGGCATTGGGAGTGATCGCACCGATCCCGATAGAGAGGACAGCGAATAGCAGATAGCTCAGGACGAAGTAGATCGTCTCCAGTAAGAGGAAGCCGCTTGGCATCTGGATGTTGCCCAGCGCTCCACCGAAGACGGATGAGGCCAAGTTCAACAGCAGAGGCATGGAGATCAGCCACACCAAGACTTGCAGCAATCCGGCGAGACGCAGCGCCAGTACCTTGGCAGCGAGAAGCTGCCGAACAGAAACCGAGGAGAGCAACACCTCGATGAGGCGGCTTCTGAAGTTCACTCCCCCAACTCAGCGACGACGAGGCTCCGTCTGATACTCGGGCACGAGATGGGGGAGCTCCGCAGCGGGCTCGAATCCGTCAGGCTCCGAAGACGCACAAGCGCTCTCCATTGCCGCGAGGAGACAACGGTGCGCGTTCCAGGATCGGTCTGGCAGGCTGCGGAAGTCGAGGCTGGATTCGCGGCTTGGAGTCTCCGAGAATCGCGCGGACGTAGCACGGATCACGGGTGCTTGCCGGGCGCGAGCAGCCATTGAACACTTCGTCTCTGACACGCCAGAGGCTAGCTCCCCCTTCTGTCCTTCTTCCTTGCATCGCGGCTCGTCTCCTCCATCTCCCGTATCCTCAGTTCCTCCCTTTCAGCCTCTCGTCTCTTCTCTTCTCTCGCTTCCTTTCTCTCCTCTGCCGCCAGGTCTTCCTGCCTATCTCGTTTCTTGGCCTCCCTTCTCTCTGCTCTCCCCATCTTTCTTCTCGCTTTTCTTCTTGCATTTCGCCCCGTCTTCTCTAGCTCCCCTATTCTCCTTCCTTCCCTGTCAGCTTCTTTTCGCGCTTCTTCTCTCGCTTCTCTCTTCACGTGTTCTCCTCGTTCCACCAGCTTCTCACTGTAGAACTTGGAGGCCACGCTTAGTATGTCTTCGGTTCTCTCAATGATGAATCTCTGATCCTCGATTCTTCTCCCAAGGGAGGCAGCGCGCTCGCTGAATCCTTCCTTCTCTCGCTCCTCTCTGGCTCGCTCCGTCGCGCGTATGGTCTTCGACGCGAGGTCTTGGATGACTTTGATGTATCTTTCCCTTTCGCTCGGGTTTCGAGCGCCCTCGAAAATGGCTTTATCAACTGCCGGTCTGAAGTTCCCGCTTTCTTCCGCCTCCTCGATGAGGGTAGCAAGATCCTCTTCCGATACGGCCGCCAGCGGAGTTGCATACAGGTAGTAACTGAGCAGAGAATACAAGGCTGCATCAGCCCCACACAGCTCTTTTAGCAACGTGACCGGCTTCTCGTCTTCCTTTTGCGCGTTCATAACTCAGGCTCCCTCCTTTCTTGCTCCTGCCTGCCTTAACGTTGTGCGCACGGCCAGCTCGCTTCTAGAGTCAGTATAGTCATCCGCTTCTCGCGAAAGCTAGTGGCGGAATTGGCGTTTTGATATGGGGTGCGGGCGGTCTGTCGTGAAGGCTGGCGAGGGGCAGGCCATGTTGAGAGACATGAGGGGAGCGCGATGGAGTCGGGTCGGGCGCGTCGCCGGACGGGGAGTGGAAGCAGCGGATGACGTGAACGAGTACGTCAGCTTCCTGGACGTGGGTTAACAGGCGGGAGCCACGATCTCCCTCGGCTGTCGAGCCCTCGCCGAGGCCGGGAATGTCTACGATATCGAGCGTTGCGGGCACGACCTTCTTCGGCTGATACAGGGAGACAAGCTGCTGGACACGCGAATCGGGCACCTCGACGGTGGCTCGGTGCATCTCGGCGCCGTCGAACACCGACGCGCCGGCGGCCGTCAACGCGTTGAACACCGTCGTCTTTCCACAGCCGGGCACGTCGACCAGGCCAAAACGCGCCACTAGGTCCTGTTCCCGTTTGATCTCGAATAGGAAGTCTATCGGGGTGATATCACAACCGGCCTCATGGAGGGACGCCAAGAATGGGTCATCCGGATTCCGACATGCTTGGTGGGAGGCGTCCGTATCCGAGGAGGGCGCTGTCGACTTCGGAGCCCGGTTTGCTGTCTCGTATTGTCCGCATCCGCTGCCGTTTGGCCGGCCGAACTCAGAGACTGATGAACGGGGCAACCTGCTGTGACAGCTACGATCACGGCAACAGACTTGGAGTGGCCTCCGCGTCACGCCTTCGACGAGCTGCCGAACGAGCCGGTCTAGCCAGACGAGACGACAAGGTCGGCGCCGAGTTGAGTAGCGTCTTGTACGAGGCGTTCGTTCTTGGCTGCATCGCCCGCGGCGTAGGCGGTTCCATGGACTGTTCGCATCCACGAAGCCTTGCGCGCGAAGGTGTCGTGGAAGCAGCGCATGGCCGTGGTTGCGCCCGCACTCACCGGGTCGCCTGCGCCATAGACTACGAGGAAACCGAATCGCTTTTCCTTCAGCGCGTTGCCGCTCCCGCTACCGAGAGCGTACAGCCGATCGACTAGAAGCTTCGTTTGAGCTGTCATGCCATAGCTGTAGATCGGCGTGGCGATCAGGATAGCATCGGCCTCCCGCAGCTTCGGATAGAGGGCGGCCATGCCGTCGTTCAGAATGCATGGCGCGTCGACCGACTCTCGGCATACGCTGCAGCCCTCGCACGGGCGGATGCCGAGGTCCTGCAGGAAGACGGTCTCGACGGCGGCGCCGTTCTGTTGTGCGGCATTGGCGGCGTGGCCAGCGAGCAGTGCGCTGTTGCCGTTTTTCCGGGGACTACCGATGAGGATGAGAAGCTTGCAGGGATGGCTTGGGCTGTTCATGAGGCCTCCGTTCGATGGCCCAGGAGGGTATGGGGAATCCCTAGGCCGTTCAAGACTCGGGATCAGTCATAGGCTTTGCGAATCTCCTCGGTCGCAAGGAGCGCCGTCATGTCCTTCATCCCTGCCCAGGATGGAAGGCCCTTGTGCACGGCGTAGTACTTCTGAGGAATCGGATGGGTGCCGACAACCACGGTGATTCCGAACTTGGATTCGATGTACTCCTTGAAGTACGCCCGCCGAGGACAGGGTGGGTACCCGACGACGAGGCCGGTGGCCAGATGAATTGCCTCGGCGTCGTTTCTGACCATCTCCTCCGGGACGTACTCGACATTGCCACCGGGGCAGCCGTTGCAGGACGAGTACCCGACGATCTCCAGTGGCTCGTCTTCGGGGTAGCGCGCGAATCCTCCGACCCGCTCTCGCATGGCGCGGAAGCACTTGCCTCCCCCGCACGAGCGGTATCGATCGCAGATGATGATTCCAACCTTCATGTCGACGACCTCCTCCTCCAGAGTTTAGTCCGTTCGCGCGCCCGCTTCGATGTCAAGTTCACGTGGTAGAAGGCGACACTCAACTGCATATGCAGATCCAGGTGCACGGAGGTATCGACGCTGAGCAAGAACCCTGTGATCAACTATCTGATGAAACATCGCTCGGCTCGGAAGCTCAAGAAGCAAGCGGTCTCGGAGGAGACGATCGAGATGATCCTGCGCGTCGGCACGCAGGCCGTGGCGGCGGGAGGATTTAGCCCTACGCGTTCATCGTGATCGTCGATCCGCCCGGCCTTCGTCGTTCGATTAAGCATGGGGAGACCGCGAACGAGCCGGAGATGCAGCGACTACAGCTCGGCTCCTTCTAGGAAACGCCACGGCTATCACGGATGCTGTATGCACCGCCCGTGCTCCTGGAAAGCTCCAGACACGCAGCTCGTGTTTCGGATGCTGCCCGAGCACGAATCTTCTGTGAGCAGCGTGCTCCTTCACCCCTGACTTGCCTTGAGAAGGACGAATCTTCACCATGCTACAGGCCACTGGCATTGGGGTTGGCTAACGAGGAGGCGAGATGAGTTCACGTCAGGATCGAGTGGTTGGCATTGTGATGCTTCTTCTGGCTACCTGCCTGACGTCGTGCAGTCGGTCGCCGTCGTCTTCGGGCGCCGTGCCTGACATTCGGCTCGCGAGGAGCCGGTTCGACGGAGAGTTCTTCTCGATCGAGAGGCCGCGAGGCTGGGAGATCGTGACCGCAGGATCGTGCAGCGAGTTCGCGTTCTTCCTCCACGATCCGGAGCGCCCGCTTCGCCAGGTGTTCTACTTCGGTCAGGCAGGCCCCGTCTATACACACCCGCTGCAGCGGGGGATTGACCAGGACTACGCCGCGTTGGGCGGGTATCCGTCGCCTTGGGTGGACATGCCGTTGGTTTCGCCGCTCACGGCGGATGGTTTCCTCGAGGCGTTTCCCATGCTACTTGCGAGTGAGCTCGCGCGGTTGTTCATGCCCGCGGGGCCGAAGCTGGGAGAGGTACGCGTCGTCTCCAGCGGGCCGCTTCCGAGCGCCATCGCGGGCGGGCAAGCGGCTTTGCTACGGGCGATCGTCGGCATCGAGGGTCAAGTCGCCGAAGGTTTGCTTTCGATCACGGTCGCGCCGTTGCTGCCCTTTTCGGGGTCGCCTGGTGGCGGCATTGGGGCAGGGTTCCTGATTACGGGAATCACGGCGCCGAAGGCGGAGTTTGAGGGATTGGTTGACGACCTCGTTGCGTGCGTCGAGAGCTTCACAATCAGCGAATCCTACGCAAAGAACTGCATCGCACAGCAACAGGAGACCTACCAGGCGATCCTCCAGGCTGGGAAAACGCTGAGCGAGACCTCGAACCTGATCATGAGTGGATGGAAAAGCCGGAACCAGACCCACGACATCCTTTCGGAGAAGTGGAGTGACACGATCCTCGGACGAGAGAGGCTGTACGATCCCGATACCGGAAACGTCTACGAGTTCGACCCTGGACTCCTCGAGCAGTACGAGGCGAATCGGGAACAGTACCGACTGCAGAACCTCCAATCCCTTCCGGACGACAACTACGATCTGTGGATGACGCCGCCGCTGGACGGCGCGCGACATCTGTGATGTATTGAGGGGCCGTGACTGCGTGCGCCGCCCGACGCTGACTCATCGCCTGGCGATGGTCTACGGAGCGGTTGAGTGGCGGGATGGGGCACTCAGACATACCGTCCATTCGAGGAACCTCGGAGAACGCCTCTTTGGGCGCTGGGCTTCGCGTGGTACAGGAACACTCGAAGTGGGTGATAGGCAATGTTTGGATTCTCTCGTCGGTTCGTCCCCATCCTCATGGGCGTCGGCCTCGCCTTCGGCACAGCCTGCGAGACCGGGGCGAGCGTTGCGAATGCCGTCGGAGCAAACCACCTTGGTGTCCTCTGGCCTGGCAGCCAGATGGAGTTCTCCGGGGGCTGGGTCCGACCGCATCCTGGACCGTTCATCTGGGGCTTGGTCGAACGCGATCCTGGTGATTACAACTGGCGAGAGTCCGACCTGACAGTCCGAAGACTGCAGGGGCAGCAATTGGCGATCTTGGTGACGGTGTGGCCTTTCGCTTCGTGGGACCAGAAGGCGTGCCACACGGCACAGGCTCGGGCTTCGGGTGCATTCCGGGAGTTCGGCAATCTGCTCTACATGCCATGCGACCTCGATGCCTACTTGGCTTGGATTACCGCTGCCGTCGAGCGGTACGACGGGGACGGGGTCGACGACATGCCCGGCCTGGCCTATCCGATTCGGCATTGGGAGATCCTGAACGAGCCGGAGATGCAGGGACCAGAGCTCTGTTTCTTCCAAGAGACGCCGAGCGTGTACGCGGAGCTGCTCGCTTCGTCGTATGACGCAGTCAAGGCGGCTGACCCGACCGCCGTCGTGCTGCCGGCTGGCCAGTCGGGCATGCACTGGGAGGCAACCGACTACTGGCGACCGATCCTGGTCGATCCGAAGGTTCGGTTCGACCTCGCCAACGTCCACTCGATTCGGTGCTCTGACATCCAGGAGGATGGGGCGTTCTGGGCGGCTGAGTACACGCAGTTCCTCGTGACAAGCGGTCGCGGGGGCACACCCTATTGGATCACCGAAGCGCAGGTTGGACGCATCGATCAAGAGGGCAGCTCGGAGGAGGACCGGGATGCCCGCGACCTGTTCATTGGGACTGTCGTTGCATTCGGCGAGGGCGCCGACGTGATTTTTCACGTTCTCGCCAACGATCCGAGGGGCGAGAAGGATCAGCGAGCCTTGGAGACGTTCAACCTCCTCGGCCGAACGATCGGGGAGTTCGAGTCCGCAGAGCGCATGACCTCGAGCAGCGTTCGCTTCGCGATGCGTGACGGACACCAAGTGTACGCGCTCTGGGACGATGCGAAGCTTCCGGACGAGGTTTCGGATGTCGTCAAGGTGTCGACGTATCTGGGCGAGGACTACAGCACAGATGCTCGGGGCGTCGCTGCCACCGTGCCCTTATTGGTCAGAACCCTGAGGGTGAACGAGTAGATCGTCAGTTTGCGCCTGATGCCGTTAGACGCTTGATGCGTGGCAGCGCTCCTGGCGTAGGACTCATTGAGGGGTTCGGTGGTCGCTGTGCATCGCGTGGAGGCGCGGACTCGCCGCTCACGTCTGGTGTGCTGACACAGACTTCCTCATCAGCGACTCAGGATTGTTCGCGGCTTCGTGTAGGCCACTTGAGGCGATGGGTCTCCATTTTCAGTACGCAGCGTCGCCGGCGATGTGCGTATCGTGGGCAGCGCGGCGTCGGAGGATTCGTCCCGCAAGCATCACCAAGAAGCCGAGCCCCGCGATGCCTGCCATCACGAGAAACATGCCCTGGAAGCCGGTCACGGGAATGAGCGTGCCGGCGAGCGCGGGGCCGAGAAGACCACCCAGGCCGCGCGAGGACTCGTAGAGGCCGAGCATCTGCCCCTGTCGGTCCTCCGATACACGATCACCGATGTGTGCTGTTGCGCCAACGTGCAGCGAACTAAACCCCAAACCGAGCGTGATGTATCCGAGCGCCATGCCATAGACATTCGGGAGGATCACGAAGCTGCACGGCGTGAGGATGGAGAGGCCGAAGCCGAGCATGAACACGCGCCGCCGCCCGAGCCGGTCGGCCAGCCGACCGAAACCGATCAGCGCGAGAACCTGTGTTAGCGTGTTCAGTGAGGCAACCACCCCCATGACCCCGGGGGAGATTCCGAGTGTATCCATGTAGACGTAGAGAAGCGCGAAGGCGCCGAAGATCGCCATCTGCCGAAGAGCCAGGGCCAAATAGAGGTCTCCGAGCCCGAGGGCGAGCGCTTCTCTCCAAGCGCTGGAGGATCGCGTTCGCTGGATTGGGTTCTCCGCGGGAAGTCGGGTCACGAACAGAAGTGCAAGTAGCGGAAGCGCGGTGGCCACGGCGAACGCGGCGCGATAGCCAATCGCCTCGAGAAGGAAGCCGGACGACAACGCGCCGAGCGCAAAGCCCAGGGCCCGCGCCGAACTGACGTAGGAGAGGTTCTTCCCGCGTCTCTCTGCGCGACTCGATCCGGAGATGATGGCAATGGTGACTGCACCGAAGCCGGAGAAGCAGAGAGAGCGAGCGAAGCTCGTTCCGAGGATGATGCCTGTCGGCGGAAGCAGGACGAGTGCCCCCATTGCGACCGCTAGTCCGAGAGCCAGCAGGACGAGCAAGCGGCGTCGGCGAACGTGATCGGAGACGGTGCCCCACAGCAGACCGCCGGCAAGCATGCCGACGGCATTGAACGTAGCGACCATCCCGATCCAGAATGTCGAGACGCCCCGAGATTTCAGGTAGAGCTGCAGTACGAGCCACAGCAAGTGGACAGAGGCGCCGACGAGAAGCGTGGACCCAGCGAGAGGAATTGCCCGGCGGCGACCGCCAGGCTGCTTTTGCGCAAAGGGTCCCACAGTAGGCCAGAGGGTATCCATGACTCGTGATTCGATCCAGGAGAGGACTGAGGCCTAGCCGGTGCGCTCGTCGAGCAGTTGGTCCGTGATGAACATGTGGCCAGGTGCGTGGGAGATCATCATCCGGATCTTGCTACGGACAGCGGCGGCCTGCGACGTAACCCCGCACGCCCAGAAGACGGGGACCTCGTCGTCTTCGACCGGAGTAGGGACGCCGTAGTCTGGAAGAGCGAGGTTCGTGATACCAAGATTCCGGGGCGATCCGATCTGAAGCGGGGCGCCGTGCGCCGCGGGCAGAGCTCGCGTGAGCTCTTCGACGCGGGTTAGGTCTCTCTTCGGGATCACTCGCATCGAGACCACGAGAGGTCCGGAGAAGGCCCCAGCCGTTTTGGTCATCCTGTTCGTGACGAACATCGGCACGTTTCCGCACGCGGCTGTGGGGCCAGCGGTGATGCCTTCTGCGCGCAGGAGGCTGTCAAATGTGAAGCTACATCCGGTCAGGAAGGCCACGTAGTCAGGCCGCCAGAGGGTGACGATGTCGGTCGGCTCTTCAATGAACTTGCCCTCACGGAACAGTCGGTAGCGGGGAAGATCGGTGCGAAGATCTGCTGTCGGGGCGAGCTTCTTCGGAATCGAGGAGCCGACTTCGGTCCGCTCCAGGAGAGGCAGAGTCTCGGGATTCAGGCTGCAGTACTGGGCGAAGTCGCCGGCGAGATCCTGAGGAAGCACCACCAGGTTTGCCTGGACAAATCCCGGTGCAAGCCCAAGCGTCGGACCGGTCCAATCGCCCGCCCGGATGCGACGTCGAGCCTCTTCGGCTGTAGCCTTCGCAGGTCGGTCGATCGCGATCCCTCCTCGGAGTTTCGACTGCCCAATCTACAAACGAGGATACAGGATTCGACCGTGTGGGCGCAGGCGGACTTGATCTGATCCATCTCACTCTCTAGGCTGGGCGGTCAGG
>Ga0272441_10011749_pt1 | contig 12931 bp, 16 predicted proteins | sample SSMProp6N_FD_193582 | JGI IMG/M metagenome (GOLD analysis project Ga0272441, IMG submission 193582) | Marine sediment archaeal communities from Little Sippewissett salt marsh, Falmouth, MA, United States - SSM-Prop-6N | ecosystem: Environmental > Aquatic > Marine > Wetlands > Sediment ...
GTTTAGGAGGATAGAGCTAAACATCGTATAACCCATAATCGAAGAAGGTGAAAAAAAAATGAAAGAAAAGAAATTCAAACAGGTATGCGAATGCACCCATTGTGGCAATGAAGCTGAAATGGTTGTCACGTGCACATTGGCCGACGAAAAGGCTGCTGAGGCCAAACCCAAAATTGTGCCTCAAAAAGAGGGCAAAACAAAGGGGCATGCAGTTTGCGCACATTGTGGTGGAGAAGCCGACATTTGGCTCGATGTATAGCCAGTTGAAGGGCGCCGTTTGATCTTTATGGAAAAAAAATCAGAAAGGGAGGGATTGATGGCAGAAGAAGCTGAAGTTGGGTGTGCCCGGCCCACCGGTGGTCCGGTTGGAGAATCGGTCGAAGAGCCTGCAGAGGTTAAGAGCAACCCCTATGAAAAGGAGATATCAATGATTCATGTAGGCGAAAAAGTGCCCGATTTCGTGGCACCCGGATACCAACAAGGAAAATTCATCAATGTAAAACTGTCCGATTATCTGGGCAAGTGGACCCTGCTCTGTTTTTACCCGGGAGACTTCACGTTCGTCTGAGCGACCGAGCTATCGGCGGTCGCCGAGAAATATCCCGCGTTTCAAAAACTGGGCGTGGAAATTCTTTCCATGAGTATCGACAGCATGTTCGTTCACAAAATGTGGGATGATCATGAGCTCTCCAAAATGGTCGACGGCGGCGTCCCCTTTCCCATGCTCTCCGATGCCGGTGGTAAAATTGGTAAATTGTACGGCATTTTTAACGAGGCCGCTGGCGTAGAAAACCGGGGTCGATTCATTATCGATCCGGATGGCGTATGCCAGGGGTACGAGGTGTTGACCCCACCGGTAGGTCGCAATGTGCAAGAAACCCTGCGTCAGGTGCAGGCCTTCCAACTTGTCCGGGAGACCAAAGGGGCACAAGCCACACCCTCAGGCTGGCAACCGGGCAAAAAGACCCTTACACCCGGGCCGGAGCTTGTCGGCAATGTCTGGAAGGAGTGGAAAACGAACATGGCTTTCGACTGATTCGTTCGTCAGCGTTTTACCGACGAAAATTGATTTATCTTTCAGTCGTCTGTTTCGATTAGACATCCTGCCGGGAGGAGGATCCAATGCGATGGAAACAATTCTTTACGCCAGCAAAATCGATTTCTGTCGAGGAAGCCAAAACGTTTATGGCAGAACGATCTCAGGATGAATTTAATCTAATTGATGTTCGTCAGCCCAAGGAGTATGAGGCCAGCCATATTCCAGGCGCTAAGTTGATCCCCATTGCTGACCTGGATAAACGGTTCGATGAGATCGACAAGACAAAGCCAACGTTGGTTTATTGAGCCGTTGGCGGGAGGAGCCGTGTAGCGGCTCAAATGCTCTCAGGCAAGGGGTTTGACGATGTCATCAATGTCAAAGGCGGCATCAAGGCGTGGAACGGTCATGTCGCCGTGGGTGCCGAGGAACTTGGGCTTGAATTACTGACCGGAATGGAATCTTTGGAAGAGACGCTCCTGGTCGCCTATTCACTTGAAGCCGGACTGCGTGACTTTTACCTATCGATGATCGAAAACGTGCAGCCATCAGACATGCGAAACCTGTTTCAAAAACTTGCCGCAATCGAAACCCGGCACCAGAATCGAATCTTTGATGAATATCTCCAAATTGCGGGGAAAAACGTCAGCAGAGAAGAGTTTGACAAGGATGTGGTCGTCAACGCCATAGAAGGTGGATTGACCACAGATGAATATATTCAACTGTTTCAACCGGATTGGGAATCCGCGGTTGATATCCTATCCCTGGCTATGTCAATTGAAGCCCAGGCCTTGGATATGTACACGCGCGCATCGGAAAGAAGCGTCGATTCACGCAGCAAAGCGGCGCTACGTAAAATAGCCGAAGAGGAGCGGGGGCATCTGGAACAACTCGGAAAACTTATGGATGACAGGATGTAACAATGGGAAAACATTTGGTTCTTATCGGCGGTGGTCATGCCCACATGGTGACCCTGGCCAAGCTACAAACCTTCATTCAAAAGGGGCATCGTGTCACCGTTATCGGTCCCTCCGATCATCATTACTATTCCGGTATGGGGCCGGGTATGCTGGGTAAAACCTATTCGCCCGGCGAAATCCGCTTTGCAACCCGTCATGTGGTTGAACAACAGGGCGGGAGGTTTATTCGCGACAAAGCTGTTAAACTATCGGCAACAGAAAAAAAGGTCATCCTGGCCTCCGGAGAGGCCGTTGGCTACGATGTCATTTCCTTTAATGCCGGCAGTTATGTGCCTCGCCTTGATCTGCCTAAGGATGTGAAGGATGTCTATTCGGTCAAGCCCATCGAGAGGCTAATGGAAGCCCAGCATCGGATACTGGAATTGAGCTCGCAAAAGAAAATGACTATCGGAATTCTTGGTGGTGGCCCCTCCTCCGCCGAAGTTTCCGGAAACATATGGCAACTGGTGCATAATGCCGGCGGTGCGATGCCGAAGATAACGATCTTCGCCGGTAAGCAATTCATGTCGCGCTTCCCTGAGAATGTCCGCCTCAAAGTGGAGCGATCTCTGGTGCGGCGTGGAATAGAAATCAACACCGATGGATACGTTCGATCTGTTCAATCCGGAAAGGTAACGCTCGCGTCCGGCGAGATGCGATCTATCGATTTCATTTTTCTGGCCCTCGGTGTCAAACCGAACCCCCTATTCAGCGACTCGGGCCTGTCCACAGGACCGGATGGCGGACTGCTTGTCAATGAATTCCTTCAAAGCGTTGATCATCCGGAAATGTTTGGCGGTGGAGATTGCATCTATTTTGAAAAACAACCATTGGACAAAGTTGGCGTCTATGCCGTTCGGCAAAATCCGGTGCTGTATGCGAATCTGATGGCCGCACTCGACGGGACACCACTGCAGCCTTTTGATCCAGGAGGAGACTACCTGCTCATTTTCAACCTTGGGGGTGGTGTTGGTGTATTGCAAAAACGCTGGTTACTGCTGGACGGGAGAGTGGCTTTCATCATCAAAGACTACATCGATAGAAAGTTTATGAAAGAATTCCAAGCTATCGAGTAATCTTTCAACACAGATGCAAAAAAACGCAAGTATACGGATAAGCCTCCACGTTGTTGCTGATGATGGTAGCCAAGCAGAACTTGATGGAAGCCTTATTTACGTTTTCAGGCAAAGAAGTTGAAGCAGCCGTGTCATCATGGCGCTGAATTTGGTATCCATGTTACGCAAAAATTCATTTTCGGAACATTGTACAAGTTCAGGTCTGTGATAGAAAATCATTTGCGCGGCCATTTCTGCAGCAACCGCCGTCAAATGGGCACACTGTTGGAAGTGGGCCTGACGGTCATGGCGGACACCTCGGGAGAGCACTCTACAGCAGGTTGCACCATGGGTGGATCTAAATGCATCGTGCAGTAGTCGGGCATTTTTTCGCATGCGTTTGCGGGGAGGGTAAGGGGGACATCCCCTGCCAACAGACCACACGCCAACACAGCGCCACTCAAAGCGCCGCAAATGCAACCGCTATCTCCCAGCGCTATGCTGAACGGAGCCGCGATTGCAGCAGCTTGAGCGTCACTCAGACCGCCCCTCAGCGCCTTGTGTAACGTCACGACAACCGCCTCGGTACACAACAGCTGCCGGGTCAGATACAGATTCCCGGCGCGTTTTTTATCTGTGCGACCAACGCCTCTGCATTAGGATCGTGATTGTTGCACCACTTCGACATCAATCGAGCCCTTCTTACGGCCTACTCCGCCTTTTCAACGGGAAAATCCGCCCCTTTCCATGCAAAGACACCTCCAGGGTAGCGATAGATGTCTTTGTAGCCAAGTTTGACGGCCCATGCGGCGCCATTGTGGCTGCGGGTGCATTTGACAAAACCGCAGTAGATCACGATTCGTTTATCTTTATTATCGCCCAACAATTTTAAAATCTTCGAGGGTCTTGCCGCCGGTCTCCTGGGTGTCCCATTCCTTCATGTCCGGTATCGGGAACAAAAATTGAACCGCACCGGGCACGTTTTGCTTTTTGTAGCTGTCCTCATAGGGCATGGTATCCACAACAAGTATGTCTTTCTCTGAATCGATCCATTTTTTGAGTTCTGCGGTGGTCACCACCTCGTAGCCGCCGCGTTGAACTTCACGGACCAATTTGACTGCGCCGGTTTCCTTTTCAACCTCTTTTTCAAACTGGTTCCACCAGCATAAATGAATATGCTGCCCAGCATCCATCGGCAGAATCTGTAGGGCCAGTGCTTCGTTTTCATTCGATCAAGGTGTTTTCGAGTTCCGAGTTCAATAGCGGCAAGGTTCGTCCAGCCTCCATTTGCGGTCGCCCAAAAACCGGGGTGTTTGTTTTCTTACAATGCTCAATCAACAATCGCCGCGTGCGCACTACATCCAAGGTGTCTTCCAATTCGATGGTCCACCAGCGGCAATCGTTCGTGATCAATTTGTCGACGATCGGTCCCAAAACATCCATGTTTCGTGGCGCCCAATGGCGATCCGTTTCCGACTCATAAAAATGCACTTCCATGAGTCGCTCCGCTACCAGATCTATGATTTTTTCCACGCTGATCGCTTTGCTAAAGACGCATCGACTGGATACAGCGTGACCGACATCCAGGGTGATCCCGGCACCCGAGCGTCTAGCCCAGTCGAGAAGGGTAAACGGATTGGCAGTAGGCCCCCGGCGAAGATTTTCCAGGCTGATGGTCACACCCCTCTTTTTGCCGTATTCAACGAGCCGGGTGAGGTTTTTTACGACACGACGGTGATCCAGGGGCAGGGTTCGATCCAATCCGACGTGAACGGTCATCAGAGGATCACCGACATGCTGCACGGCCTCTATGGCTTTGAAATGGAGTTGCAGCGCATTTTCGGCGATTTCGGCACGGGCATGCCCGATCTCACTTCCTGGAAAATAACCATGATGCCGAACGGCCATACCGCGCTGAAGGAGGGGAGCGAGTTGTCGGGATATCAAATCCAGCCGTTCTGGATCCGGTGTAAAGGCACAGGCCAAACCGTTGGCCACGATCCAGTCCAAGCGACCTGAGCCATGACGCCACGTGGCCGATACGGCCAGCGTTAGATCTGGCGAAAACGGCATCCTGTGGTAAAGGTTTACAGCAGGTGAAGGTTCGTAAAATGAATTCAACATGGCTAAGACCTCAGGTTAAGCCAGAAACAATTTCAAAAAAGACACCTTTCCAGGATGAAGTCAAAGCTGTTTCGTACGTTGGAATTTGGGATAAGTCCAATTTTTATTATCGATATTGTGTCCTGCTAACATTGACATCATCTATCCATTTTGCGAGATCGGAGAATAAGGTAGATTTAGGCCTGAAACGGCTTTGTTTCACGAAATGATTCGCGCTACGGCGCTTTGCAGTTGATAGGTGGCACAGGAGGGCAAAGGGTTTCGGGGGAGACCTGAGCCTTATAGCTAAACCGCTCTTCGAATGGAAAAAGGATGAAGAGGTGCTACGGCCTCTGTTCTCCTGTCAGCTTTTCAATGGCTTCCTCCGCTGCAGATCGGACTTCTTGGTCACTTTCATCCTTCAATGCTGCTTTCAAAAACGGAAGCGCTGTTTCGCTGCCGGATTCGCCTAATACATGCAGCAGATCGCCTTTGGTCATGTCGTCTACATCGGGGAAACGTGAAATCAGGGACTCAACGATCTGACCGGCCAGCGCAGGGTCCTCGTCGGCGAGTGTTTCAAAGGCGACCATCGCTCCCAAGCGGACAGACCACCTCGGGTGGGCCAACAATTCAAGGAAGGCAGGAAAGAGGGTACCACGCTTATGCATCATATCGGCGACCCCTTCTGCGTTTCCGTCCTCGATCATGCCTTTCAAGGCCTCGGCCCCAAGATTGACCGGATCTCGATCCAGCATCATCGTGACCAGTTCGCCGGCATCGACCGAGCCGGTCCAGCGGAACTGATCGTCGAGGATCACCGTCGGTGCAGCGGTCACTTTATCGTTTTGGGCTGCATCGGTGAACAACTCACCGTCGATGACCGTCACGCGGACTTGACCGCTGACCGCTGCCAACCCAAACAAAGTCGATACGGTCACCGGGCAGAACGGGCAATGGGATGTGATGTACACCTTGACCAGTGCGGGCATATCAAGCTGTTGCAGTTTCTCGCGAACATCGCCGGAAATCTGCTCGGCGAAAGCGTCGCGGTTTCCCAAACATCGCAAAAAGGGCTCCAGTTCCCTGTCTGAGGGCAACGCTTGATACGCAATCCGATTGTCGACAAAAATGGTGGGACGATCCACTACGGTGTCCCCGTCTTTCTTCTTCCGGGCATCGGGAACCCATTTGACGAATTGATCGGCATACGCGTTGAAGGCTTCGTCCGATGCATGGCCCGTTGTTGCATACCGCAGGGTAACCTGACCATCGAACGTCTTGGCCCATTTCTGGAAACGTTTTTTTTCCGCATCAGTGAATTCAATCATGGTGTTCGTCCTCATTCGGGGTTCCAAACCCATATTGGGTAAAAAGCAATTGACGCGTGACCGGGTTTATTGGCAACCTTGACAGCTCCTTCTCCGTCACCCACCGGGCATCGGCAGCGTCGTCGTTGGCCTTGGGGTCTCCGCGCAGGTAATCGGCTTCCAAATCGATGATCACATAGTGGAATTTCACTTCACCATCCGGATCCAGTTCGATGGCATCGAAAACAAAAACCGGCGATTTGGCCCGGATCACAACCCCTGTTTCTTCCAATATCTCTCTTTCGGCCGCTTCTTGCAGGCTCTCTCCCAACTGGACGCTTCCCCCGGGGATGGCCCAGGACCCCTCGGATGGAGGGTTACCCCTTTTGACCAATAGAACGGCAGCATCTTTAAAAACAACCGCACCCACAGCGGGCAGGGGACCTTCGGGGTATTTTTTTTGGATCTCTATTCTGGTTTTCATCAAATCTGTTGGTATCATTAACACAGCACGGCAGCAAGGGATATGCGCGTTGCAGCATTGACGCCCAAACCAAATTTTGATAGCAACTGCCACCATTTACCTGTAGGGTAACCAAGAAAACAAAGGTTTTGGCGTATGGAATGGCTGCTGCAAGAAAAGCATCGCTCAGTTCGACAATCGGTTCGTCGTTTCTGCGACCGCGAATTACGGCCGATTGCGGCAAACATCGACCAGGAAGGCCGATTTCCCTGGGGAGTCGCCGAAAAAATGGGTGGTTTGGGATATTTCGGTATCCAGGTGCCCAAGTCGTTGGGAGGTGCCGGCCTGGACTCTTTGAGCTACGCAATCGTCATCGAGGAGATCTCTCGCGTCAGTGCCGCCATTGGATTGTGCGTCACCGTCCACAACAGTGTGGCTGTCTATCCGATCCTCTCTTTTGGAAACCAGGAGCAAATTGAAAAGTGGATCCCTCCCCTTGCGAGAGGAGAAAAAATTGGCGCCTTTTGTCTTACCGAACCCAACGCCGGCTCGGATGCAGGAGGAATAGAGGCCACGGCGCTGGCAGATGGAAACGATTATATCGTCAACGCCAACAAGGTGTTTGTAACCAACGGTGGGATAGCCGACATTTGCCTGATCTTCTGCCGGACCGATCCTTCCGCGGGAAGGCGCGGCATCAGCGTGGTCGTGGCGGAACGCGGTACGGACGGGTTCGTTGTGGGTGACCTCGAAGATTTGTGCGGTATGCGGGCCAACCCTGTCTGCTCTATCCGCCTTTACGACTGCCGTATCCCCTCCTCCAATCTGCTGTCCAAAGAAGGCATGGGCCTTAGAATAGGCCTGGCAGCTCTGGACACGGGAAGAATGGGGATTGCCGCCCAAGCGGTGGGTACGGCCCAGGCAGCACTGGAAGAAGCTGTATTGTACGCAAAACAGCGGCATCAGTTCGGCGTCGCCATAGGAAAGCATCAGTCGATTCAGACAATGATTGCCGATATGGCCACCCAATTGGATGCAGCACGCCTGATGGTCTACCGGGCCGCCGCACTGAAGGATAAAAAACTGCCCTTTTCGAAGGAATCGGCCATGGCCAAACTGTTCGCTTCGGAAATGGCCACCCGCGTTACCGATCTTGCCGTTCAGATCCATGGTGGATACGGCTACAGCAAAGCTTACGCCGTAGAACGATACTACCGTGACGCGCGGGTCACGAGAATTTACGAAGGTACCTCCGAGGTTCATCGGATGGTCATCGCCAAAAGCGTTCTGGAAGGATAATGGAGGCTGGAGCATTGCATATTGTTGTCTGTATCAAATCGGTCATCACGCAGGCACCCAAAGGGAAAATCATCCGAACGGCGGAAAACAGTATGCTCAATCCCTTTGACCGGCCGGCAATTGAAGTTGCCCTGCGGTTGAAAAGAGCAAACGGTGGTTCGATAACGGTTCTCAGCATGGGACCTCCTGCGGCCGAGGCAGCACTTCGGGAAGCCCTGGCCGTGGGTGCGGACCGGGGGGTGCTGCTCTGCGATCCCGCCCTGGCCGGTGCAGACACCCTGGCAACCTCAAACGCTTTGAGTGCCGCCGCCAAAGCCCTGATGCCTTACGACCTGATGTTATTCGGAACGCGCACGTCTGACAGTGATACGGGGCAGGTCGGTCCACAAACGGCGGTTTTGTTGGATCTGCCCATGATCACCGGCATCAACAAGCTGACCGTTAAGACCGAGCATCTCCTCGTTGAACGCGAAGTGGACGGATTTTTAGAGATCTATGAAATCAGCCTACCAGCGGCACTCACCATCCATCCGAAAGCGGCAACACCGAGAGATCCCAGTCTGGAAGGGATTGCCGCCGCCTTTGACGAAATGACCGTGGACCTCATCGGAATCGAACAATTGGAGATCGAACCGGAAAAGACCGGCAAAGCCGGTTCTCCCACACGTGTTCTGTCCATGAAACCAGTGCAAAAAGACCGCAGCTGCGACTGGATCGAAGGAACGCCTGTTGAACAGGCCGACGCCCTGGTTCGCCGGCTGGTCAACGAAGGGTTGATCGGATGACCATGAATAACAAAACGGCCAAAACGATCTGGGTGTTCGGTGATGTTCGCAGCCGCCTGTTGTTGGAATTGAGCTTCAAAGTGGTGGGCAAAGCCGCAGCGTTGGCCCGAAGCTCGGGTGACAAGGTTGTCCTCTTCCTCCTGACCCCTGGAGGTGATGTACGTTTAACCCAATCGGAAGAGGATGCTTGCGTCGCCGATGGAACGCTGGAAGAGCAAGCCTTTGCTTGGGGCGCCGATGAGGTCGTTTTTATTGAAAACAAACAATTTTCAGCCCCAACAGCCCATCTTTTTGCAGACGCGTTGGTCCCCGTCTTCGAAGGGGCCCCCCCCCGTCTGGTGCTGTTTCCGCTTACGGATTTCGGACGTGACGTTGCCGCCCGCTGTTCCGCAAGCGCCGGGGTGGGTCTGATCGCGGATTGCATGGAACTGAAAACCGACGGGAACGGCAGCATCGTAGGCCTCTGTCCTGCCTGGGGCGGTGAGATCATGTCCGAGATCACCTTTGCCTCCGATCAGGTCACGGGCTATGTGACGGTACAACCCCACGGCGGCACCGCTAAGAAAGGTGCCGACGGAAAAGGGAGAATCCGTCGTTTGCAAGTAACCGATAGTACTGAGGACCGTCGAATCCGCCTGGTTTCCTGCAGACCGGTGCCCAAAACCGGAAAGGACCTCGAACAAGCGCGCACCGTGGTTGCAGGGGGTGCCGGATTGGGAACGATGGAGAACTTCGGGAAAGTCCGCGAACTGGCCGTGGCCATGGCAGGTCAGATCGCCGCTACAAGGCCGCCCGTGCTAAATCACTGGATAGAGGAATCCCGCCTCATCGGCCAGACCGGCAGGACGGTGCGCCCCAATCTGTTGATATCCGTCGGCACTTCAGGTGCCATACAATATACAGCCGGAATCATTGAATCCGGAACGATTGTAGCCATCAACCGAGACAAGGAAGCACCCATTTTTAAACTCGCCGACATCGGCATTGTTGCGGACGCGCCAACTTTTCTTCCCTTGTTGATTTCGCGCGTTAAACAAGCCGTCATGCGTCAACTGGCGGATGAAATGTGTGCGGATCTGCCCGGCGCGCTCCCAAAAAACGAATTCGGAGAGAAAATCAGGACCTTGCGCGAGTCGAGGAGCTGGTCACAGGAACAGCTTGCCGAGGAAACCGGACAAACACCTGAATTCATTACAGATGTCGAATCAGGAAAGACCACGCCTCCAGTCGCTTTTCTTTTGCGCCTTTCCAGTGCCTACGGTGTGGACCCGGGAACCTTTTTGCGACAGGAAGAGAAGGAGCGGATCCGAGATCAGCGCACCCAGGCGTACGTCAACCGGACGCGCAATTACTCTTATCAGACGCTGACATCGGGTGCGGAGCAGGATCACCTGAGAGCGTTCATGGTGACCATCGAACCCCATCACGACCACAAACCGGTGGCCTACAAGCATGAAGGGGAAGAGTTCATCTTTGTCATGGAGGGGAAGCTTGAGTTTACCCTGGGGACCAAGGTACAGATCCTGAAGCGGGGGGAATCCGTACACTTTCATTCCAACACCCCTCACAAGCTAAAGAGTCTAAGTGAAGATGTGACCCGATGCCTGGTGATTTTGTACACGCTGTGAAGACTCACCTTGTTTGGATTGCGGCAAGCTCAATCGTCAACCTGAACTTTTTCAAGCGTACGGTAGAATGAACGAAAAGAAACGACCCCATATCGGTGTTGGCATTATCGTCCTTCGAGATGGAACCGTTCTTTTGGGAAAACGGAAAAATTCCCATGGTGCAGGAGCCTGGCAGTTTCCGGGAGGCCATCTGGAATACGCTGAATCCATCGAAGCCTGCGCCCGGCGGGAGTTGTGCGAAGAGACGGGTCTCACCCTCGTCGATTTCTCCCTGGGACCCTACACCAACGACATTTTTGAAAAAGAACAGAAGCATTACGTCACCCTCTTTGTCATCGCCCATCGGACAGAGGGCCAAGTCCAGCTAAAAGAGCCGGAAAAATGCGCATGCTGGCAGTGGTTTCCCTGGTCGGACCTACCGCATCCCCGTTTCCTTCCCATCACCCACCTGCTCGAACAAAAGTTTACCCCATTCGGAGGTGAATGATGGATTTCCCTGCCCCGGTTTCCGTGCACGGTGGACACAGCGGTCAGTTCTGCAACCATGCGAAAAACACCCTTGAGGAAATGGTCCAAACCTATATCACCAAGGGATATGCCTGGGTCGGCATCACCGAGCACATGCCGCCGGTTTCGGATCGCTTCCTTTACCCTGACGAAGTTGAGGCAGGACTGAGCGCCGACGGCCTTTCACGTCGATTTGACCGCTACATTAAAACGTGCCGTGCATTGCAGGCCGACTCTGCAGACCGGATTCAGATCCATGTCGCATTTGAAACCGAATGCTATCAAGGCAGCCTGGACCTTGCCAAAACGTTGATTCGAAAATACGCACCGGACTACGTGGTGGGCTCTGTCCATCATGTGAACGACATCCCTTTCGACTACAGCCGAGCCTTTTACCAAAAGGCGGCGAAAGAGCACGGAAGCCTTGACGGGTTGTATGCGGCCTACTTCGACCTTCAATGGGAGATGATCCGCTCATTGAAGCCCCGTGTAGTGGGTCACATGGATATCATCCGCATTCATGATCCTGCATATCGCAGCAGACTGGTCAAGCCTGACATCTGGAAGCGCATCCTCCGCAATCTGGAATTGATCAAGGAATTGAACCTGATCCTCGATTTCAACCTCCGCCCGCTCTCAAGGGGGGAAGCAGAGCCCTATCTTTCGGAACCCATACTGAAACAGGCCTGCGAAATGGGAATCGCCATTGTACCGGGAGACGATTCTCATAAAGTGGCCGAAATCGGAATGCACATGGACGAAGCGATCGAACGACTATTACTGGCCGGTGGCAACCTGCATTGGCGCAGCCCTGTAGAGTAGGACCCTCTGCTTGATCTGTTGCCTCGGAAAAACCAGTCGTCTCTTTCTTCTCAATCGCTTTATCGGTCCACCAACAAATTTTCAACGCCTTCGAAAGGGCATTCCATTTGGTAAAGAGCCTGTACCGATGTTGAGCTGACTTCAGCCGTTTCTCAGCCGTATCGTTGACAATTTCAGCGTGTTATTTTTTGTTGCCACCGGTCATTTTTTTGCGTAGGTTAACGTTTATACAATTGTTATCGCTATCACTCCAGGCCCACGTTCAACCTAAAAGGAAAAGGAGAGGCCATGAAACTCATCCGGGTCAACATGACAGACCAATCTATTTCAATAGGAGAGACACCCGAAGCCTACAACGTTCTCGGCGGCAGAGCGTTGACCTCAACACTGATCAACGCGGAGGTCCCCGCTAAATGCGATGCACTGGGTCCCGAAAACAAATTGATCTTCGCACCCGGCTACCTGACCGGAACTCCGTTGATCAACACGAGCCGGCTCTCCGTAGGCGCAAAAAGCCCTTTGACAGGCGGTATCAAGGAAAGCAATGTTGGTGGAACGGTGGCCTACGCACTGGCTCGCCTCGGCATTTCGGCGGTCGTTGTCGAAGGTCAGGCACCCACCGGCCAGCTCTTCCTGCTCAAAATCGACGAAAAGGGTTCGCCTGAATTACTTCCATCTGATGATACCAAAGGGATGCGAACCTATGCCCTGGTGCAGAAAGTACAGGCAAGCTATGGGGAGGGAAAAAGCATCACTTGTATCGGGCCGGCAGGAGAATATCAACTGAAATCGGCTTCCGTGCAGACCACTGACTTGGACGGCCGTCCCTGCCGGGCAGCCGGCCGGGGTGGCTTAGGAGCGGTAATGGGATCCAAGGGGCTGAAGGCCCTCATCGTTGATCGCAGCGGCAAATCACCGGCCCCGCTGGTCGAAAGCGAGGCCTTCAAAGAAGCGTCCAAAGCCT
>Ga0272441_10011750_pt1 | contig 12930 bp, 14 predicted proteins | sample SSMProp6N_FD_193582 | JGI IMG/M metagenome (GOLD analysis project Ga0272441, IMG submission 193582) | Marine sediment archaeal communities from Little Sippewissett salt marsh, Falmouth, MA, United States - SSM-Prop-6N | ecosystem: Environmental > Aquatic > Marine > Wetlands > Sediment ...
GGGCAGATTCTTGTTCCGCGGATTTGATGCCCTCTGATTTGATCTTATCGATCAGTTCTTGAAGCTGTACGTCCATCGTGCCCTCGTAAATGTAAGTGATTCTTGAATGATAAAATAACCAACGGTATCTAAAAATTCAACGCTAAGCCTTCTCTGGACCTGTGACATAGGTACAGACCTTATCGAATTTCCTCTCCACAAGTTGGTGTACGACCTCCGGTGCTGCACAATCCCGGATCCTCGCAGTTAACATCTTTTTAACTTCTGCGATCATTGCCTCAACGCTCTCATACTGATAGGCATCGATGGTGCTGAGCGTGTCTAGAAGCTCCCGCACGCAGGATATTTCGCTCAACAGGATACCCTTGTTTCCCATATAGACGTAGTTGGTGATTTCCTGGCTGTCCTTTCTCTTTTCCAAAATCTCGAGAAGATCATTGATATCCTCTTCCAGGTCCTCCAGTTCGATCCTGAAGATGCTGATAAACTTGTTCAGCGCTGCACGCTGCGGCATATGTTATCGCTCCTCTACTCCTGGCCGGCCAGGACCCTATCGATTTCGGGGTAATCCACATCCAGCTTTTCGGACATGGCCTGGGCGGCGTTTCGGAATCCGTCCAGGATGGCTTTATCCTCACTACCTCCCTGCCCTCCCACCGCCTGTACGGTTCCCGAGTACATGATCTTACCGTCGGATACGCGGATGATCCGCGTAGTGGCCGTGGTCTGGGACTTGAAGATGTTGTATTTTTTACCACCCAGCTCGACCTGATTCACGTAATAGCCGTCGTTCAGTACCATGACGAGGTAGGAGACCTCTTTTTCCAGCCCCATTCTCCTGATTTCGTTCGGATCGCCTCCGAACACCTTTATGAACGCATCGCCCAACAGCACGCCGTTGTACTGGCTGAAATCGAAGGCCATATCCTTCAAACGGTTGTACACCGAGTCGAGAATCACCGGATCGTTCTGAATCATCTCCCCGGCTTTCTCCATAACCAGAATCGTGGCTTTGCGGGCCGGTGGCACGTAGACAAAATCCTTGGTAATACCCTGGAAGGGATACGAGTAGCCCTTGAGCCGGTACACCAGGGATGCCCGGACGATATTCTCGCTGTTGGGATTGTCCAGGCGGGCGATGGCGCAGTTGGATTGACCGTAGTCATTCGTGGCCACGAAATTCGTTAACAATCCGGACCCCTGGACAAACTCGAAATAGATCGGCGCGCCGGTGATCAGAGCCTTGCCCGATCCGAAGTTGTAGGTCAGGATCACGCTCGGATTGAGGGAGTTTTCACCACCGACGTCGATCGAGCTGCCGCTGATCTGGTTCTTGTTGGCGTCCACCCATTCGGTCCCGGGCTCCATCTCCAAACCGGCGGCGATCTTTGTAAGTTCGGTTTGGGCGGTATCGACGATCGCCCGGATATCACCGGAGGTACTTCCCGCCTCTTGGGCTTCCGCCAGGATCGTCACCAGTTGGTTGATTCCTTCGGAAATTGCACCCTGTTCGACTTTGGCCAGTCCGTTTTCCAAGAATTCATTCAAGCGAAGAGCCAGTTCTCCATCACCTTTCGCGGCCGTCGCTTGGGGCTGCTGCGGTTCTCCCTGATCGCCTTGAGAAACCGAATCGCCGTCCTCCGGCTGTTGCACAGGCGCCGGGCCTGATAGACAGCCGATACAAACCGCTGCCACGAAAATGATCAGCAATGACTTCAAACCCCCGGCTTTCATACAGTACCCTCCGGTTACCAGATTACTTCTAAAACGAGAGGCTCCGAAGAGGTGAGGATCTCCGGAACCGTTACGGAATATGTTACGGTGCGACCGTCCGGGCTGAGCTCGCCCAGAGTATGATCCCGTACCTCCGCCGGTACGGTCACCGAGTAAACCAGTTCGTATCCCTCGAAGAAGGTTTGGATCATTTCAAGGGAATCTTCGCCAATTTCCTCCCCCTGCTGTCCATCGTAGATCAACTGACTGAAAGTGGTTGTACCGCCTTGGGTTTCCAGAGTGATGCCCAGTTGTCCTTCCCGTCCGAGGGCGTTCACCGCTTCCACGGAATCGAACTCAAGCTCCGCCTGGATGTAGATATTCTCCTCATCCTCCCGTTCCTTCAGGTCTGTAAGGCTCAAACCCTCGATGCTCTCGGCACTGCGGCGGAACTCCTCCTCATTCACCGGCAGGGGAAGCTGCTTCTCCGACCGGCCGGCATCGATATTCTTGATGAATTGAGAGACCGTGTAGGACAGGGTGAGAACTCCGGAACCATCCTGGCGAATACGGATATCGCTTTCAATGCCGATGCAGGAAGACAACAGCGCGACGATTATTACAGGAACACAATAGAACCATCTTTTCATTGATCATGCAAACCTTTACGAGTTGGTGTATTATAGACTATGTGTTTGAAAATATCTATTACCTTGCTCTTCTTGAACAAAAAATAAGCCGGTGATAGACTCAAGGCTCGCGAAAAGTCAAGGTATGAGAGGAGCGTGACTTGCTTAGGAAATTGAACCTCGTATTACTTGTACCTCTTCTGTTTTGTTACCTGTCCGTCGGGCTGGCCTTTGCTCAGGAAGAACCGGAGGAGCAACCGGTAGAGGAGCCTTTCACCATCTACACACTCGGCCAGCAGAGCCTTTCCATCAGCGCGGGGATGTTCATCCCGCTATTCTTGCAGGAGTTTCCGCTGTTCGGCGGTGCCACCCAAGATACAAAGCTGAAAACCCGGGTAGCCGGGTCCCTGCAGTGGGGCGTACATCTCAGCAACAACTGGATGGCGGGGCTGGAGGTCGGCGGGATAGTGACCAAAGATATCAACGACGCACCGTACTACATGCTGCCGATTACTGTGAAGGGATCCTACATCATCCATTTCTTTCCCTTCGAGTTTCCCATTTTCGTAGGCACGGGAATGAATATTATAAAGTACTCCGAGGATCTCACAAACCTGACCTGGATCGTCAAACCCGGTTTTTCATCGATCTGGAAGTACAATATCAACTGGGGCTTCGGTTTGAACATGGTGTACTGGTGGGTACCCGAATTCTGGTCCGACGGGAAGGGCAGAATGGGTAACTTTCTCGAGGTGACCTTAACAGTCCAATATAACTTCTAAAGGATATCGTACGATGAAGCTTGCTAAATATACACTCTGGATTATTTTCTCAGCGATCCTGGCTTTCTACCTACTCGGCTGCGAGCGATCCCCTATTTTCTACAACCTGGAGGGTGTATACCCGATTGAGAAAGACCTGGGTTTGACCAACAACATAGCTGTCTTCGAGATAGTTGGTACGGGTACCAAGTTTTTCGCAGCCGCAGGCACGCTGTACGCACGCAGCAGCTCAAACGATAATTGGCAGTCCGTATCCTCTCCGGTAACCGGAGCTTCCTGCGATACCATCGAGATTTTCGGCGGCCTCCTGTATGCCGGTTTTTACAAGAAGGATGGTACTGGATTGGGGCTGTATCGCACCAATCCGGCCACGATTGATTGGACTGCAGATCCGATTACCGCAGCTGAGGTTCAAAACAAGCAGATCGGGATGATCAAAGAGGTGGGAGGAACCCTGTACGTAACAACCGCGGAATGGAACGATACCGACAAAGAATTCGAGTACTTTCTCTACAGCACGGCAGACGGAGACACCTACACGCCAGCTGTTTTCGATATCGCCCCTACTGCGCCGGTTACCGATATCGAGGACTATGTTGGAGCTTTCACTTACTGGGTCATAGCCGGTGACGATCTGTACGCAGATACCGCCGCAAACCTGAATAATCTCACTTTGCAGAATCCCGTGCCCGCACTGCCGGCTCTCCCTGTGGAACCGCAGACCAGCAGCAGTTTCGGCGGTTTGCTGAACTCAAGCGTATCACCCGGTCTTTATCTGTCCGCCAAGGACGGCAGACTGTGGAGATACGATGGCAGCGACTGGACCGACACCAGGACTGTTACAATCGACGGGACCGGTGTGCTCTTCACCCGTTTCATTGACGATACCAGAAACAACGTTGTCCTTGTGGGCACCGAAGGCGCGGGATACTACAAGATAGCCCCAGGACTCCCAGAACCGCTGGAGAACGCCGGTGTCCAGCGCCTTCCGAGCCCGACAACAAAAGGTCTGTATAAAAGCGCGATCAACAGCTTCTATATCGACGTAGCTCCGGATCCAGACATTCTTTTCGCCTGTACATACGGTTCCGGGCTGTGGCGGGAGGAATATGTTGACGAAGATAGCAGGTGGTATTGGAAACAGGAATAACCCACCGGTAACCTGAGGGTTCGCAGGGGTCTGCAAAGCGGATCGGGTCAAAATGCCCGGCTGGGTCATTTTGACGGGGTAGCCGGCTGGTCCCTTGGTTCGCCGTGCTCGACCACGGAATCGGCGGGAACCTACTGGCCGGTGTCCCTGCCGGAATCCCGGCCGCCCCCCTGGAAGAGAAACTCCATAGCCTCCCGAAGCTCCCCATCCTCTGCGTAGTACATGGTCTCCCGCTCCTCCGGGGTCAGGCCCACCAGTTCGTGGCTGCAGTAGTGAATCCAGAACTCGTCCTGCTCCTTCTCCACCACGTATTTCCGGCAGTAGTAGTCGGGCTGCAGGGGAAGGGCCTTTCCCGTGTATTTGCGGATCTTGTAGTCATGGACCGCGATACGGATGTCTTTGCGGGGGATCCCCTTCTCCAAAATGATGTCGACCAGGTGGTTGATGGTGCGTCCCGTATCGAAGATATCATCCACCAGCAGGACCTGATCGCCCTGCCGCAGATACTCCGGATCATAGGTCCACCCCTCCACCTTGATGCGCTGCTGGACCTTGACGTCCGCGTAGGAATGGGCAACCACGGCGGCGTAGTACACGGGCCTGTCTTCCTGACGGATGAATTTGAAGTACTCGCTGATCACATTGCCCAGATAGGCGCCGCCCCTTAGGGACACGTAGATCACGTCCGGCACAAAACCGGATTTGTAGATCTGGTAGGCCAGCTTGATGGCATTATTTCGGAAGGTACGATACGGCAGAAAGTTCTTGGTCATGGCCTACACTCCCTCCTGGGCATGATGCTGGGTAAGTATCTCGGTACGATCCTTGTGAATGGCGATGGTGTGCTCGAAATGCGCGGAATCGCTGCTGTCCGCCGTAACCACGGTCCATTTATCCTCCAGGAGCCGCACCTGCCAGTCCCCCTGGTTCAGCATCGGCTCCAGGGCCAGGATCATTCCCGCTTTGAGTCTGGGATTCGGACCACTGGACACGTAGTTGGGAATCTGGGGTTCCTCATGTTGAGAAAAGCCCACCCCGTGACCGCAGTACTGCCGCACCACCTCGAAGGAATGGGATCGGGCATGATCGTAGATTGCCCTGGATATATGGCTGATGCGATTTCCGCAGACCGCCTGCTCGATTCCCAGAGCCAGGCATTCCCTGGTAACCCGCATCAGTTTTTCCCGGGCTGGGCTTACCTTGCCCACCGGAAGGGTCACGGCGGCATCGGCGTAGTACCCCCCCACATTTACCCCCAGGTCCAGACCCACGATGTCCCCGCGCTTGAGCTTCCTCTTGCTCGGGATACCGTGGATGATCTCATGGTTGATGGATACACAGAGAGAGGCGGGGAAATCCATGTAGCCGAGGAAAGCCGGTTCCCCTCCCCGGCCTCTCACATACTCTCGGGCGAAGTCATCCAGCTCAGCTGTGGAAATTCCCTCCTCCACTATTGCTCTGAGCTTCTCCAGGGTTTCGGACAAAATAAATCCAGCATCCCGGATCTTTCCAATCTCGGCGTGATTCTTGAGTCGTATCATTTATTCGGGCTTGGGTTCTTTGGGTTTTTCCTTTTTAGCCACGTGCTCGGAAGAGGTGATCAGACTCTCCACGTCCTCTCCGAAGGACTGCCGGATCACCTGCGGAACATTGTCGGTCTGCCCGCCGGTTATGGTAACCATTCCCTGTATGAGCACACCGTCTTCCACGTTCAGCTTGGGAGTGGCGACATTGCCGAGAACTTTGCCATTGGCCAGAAGATCCACCTCTTCGGTGGCCGTGATGTTGCCGATCAGGGTCCCCCCAATCGTCACCCTCCTGGCGTAGATGTCGGTTTTCACCTTACCCGTGGGACCCACGGTCAAATGGTCCTCCGTCTTGATTTCCCCGTCGAACTTGCCCTCGATAAGAATCGATCCGCTGACGTAGAATCGTCCCTCGAAAACCGAGTTCTCACCGATGACACTATTGTTCGGTATATCGTTGCGTGTAGCCATTCATTGCTCCTTGCTGTGGCAACCGTATCATGTTTCTTATTCCCGTTCAAGGATTCGAAGAATTCGATGAGCGTGGAAATTGCTGACATCCAAATCGATAGCGTATTCGCACTCCCGGCGTGCCGCGGCCCTGTCGCCGAGACGCAGGTACTGCTCTCCGATTCGCGAACGGATTCGGGATCGATAGTATTGATTCCTTTCCTCCGGCAGCAGATGTTCCGCCTCTATCAGCTGTTCGATCGCCTGTTCCGGGCTGCTGCTGTTTCCCAGGAGCACGGCCAGGTTAAAGCGGGCTTGCCAGTTGTCCTCCCGCTCAAGCCTGTTCCGCAGCAGCCTCTCGGCCTCGGCATCATTCCGGTTCACCGCCGCCAGGATGGCTCTGTAATCCAGTAACCACGGTTCTTGGCTCCTGCCCGTGGCCAGCTGATAGTGTCGCAACACGGATTGGGCTCCGGAGAGATCGTTGAACTCGAGCAGATAGGCAAACAGGTGCTCACAGAGCATTCGACTGTCCGGATGCCGGTTGTACAGTTTCCAGAGCGCCGCCTGGTACACAGCGGGTGATGAGGCGGTGTTTTGAACATCCAACAGATACAGCTGGGCCTGGTAGTCGACGCTATGCTCCTCGAGATAGCTCTGCAGGATCTCAGCGGCCAACTGCCGATCGCCCCTTTCGGTCAAGCTGCGAGCGTGGGCCATGACCACCGCTCCAACAGCGGGGAACCGTGCGTACGCTCTCTCCCGAAGGGCATAGGCGGTTTGCCTGTCCTCACCTTGCTCTGCGATCGAAGCGAGGTTGAGATAGGGAGTCCAGGAATAGGCCGGATCGGTGGCTATGATCCTGGTGTACAGATTCTCTGCCTGCTCACGCTCATCGAATATGAGCCGCAGATCCGCCTCCATGATCTGCAGATCCACCCGATCGGCAATCCTGCCCTGCTTCCGCAACTCTTGAATAAGGGACAGAGCGATTTGCTCGTGAGAGGCGTCATAGGATATGTAGATGCTCGGTTCGCGAAACAGGGGATCGTCGATATGGCGGTTCATTACGGCGAAGGCGCTCTGGGCATCCCCCTCAGCCATCCAGAGGAGAGCCGCATCCAGATGGATTCTTGGTTCATCCAAATCCGTACCCAGACGCTGAAGTTGATATGGATCCGGTTTTTCCGCGCCCTCCTGTTCGACCAGTGAAACGATCTGTGCAAGCTGCGGGTCAGATTCCGTATCCGGTAGAGTGTCCGCTAATCCGGCGAAGTAGGCCTCTGTTTGAAGATAGGCCAAATCTCCGCGGCTTCGTTTGAGGCTGTCGAAAGCGCTCTTTCTACCCTCAGCGGAAGAACGGATCACGGCGTACAGGTAGATCTGTTCCAGCTTTTTGCTGCCGGGGATACGTTCCGCCGCATCCAGGGCAAAACCGTGCAATATGGAAAAATCATTTAAATTGTATGATATTTGATACGCCCTTTTGAGAATGCGCAGGTTGTTGTACTCTCCCCGCGCTCCTGCCATAGCTTTTTTCAGGTCTTCCAAGGCTCGCTCATAGTAACCGAGAGAGATCTCATAGTCCGCCTCAACCAACAGGGCATCGATTCCTTTGGCCGCGCTGCGACGAGACGATGCGGTGTTATAGATCAAAAAGATCGTGGTACCGGTGATGGCCACCGCTACTACGATGATGAGCAGAAGTCTCCGTATCCTTGGTTTCTGTTGCTTCAACGTTTTAGGCACGCTCTATATTCTTACGTATCCCGTCCAAGACTCCATTGATAAAGCGGTATGACTCATCCGTGCCGTACTCTTTCGAAATATCCACGGCTTCATCGATGGTGACCGAGACGGGAATATCTTTCTGATACATCAGGCTGTATACGCCCATTCGCAGAATGGCCTGATCGACTTTGTTGAGTCTGGAAAAATCCCAGTGCTCCAACTGAGTTTTTATCTGCTTATCGATCTCGCCCAGGTTTTGGATCGTGCCCCCGGCTATGAGACGGGCAAAGTCAAGGCTCTCCTGATTCATCTTTTCTCTGCTTGAATCATCAAGCCAGGAAAAATCCAGGGACGGTTCATCCCTCTCACTTCCCGGGCCGGGCGAACAGAGTTCGTACGAGTAGAGAGTTTGAAATGCTAGAATCCGCCCTTTTCTTCTGGCGCCCATGCTCTTAACATGTAAAAAAGCGGATTACCAGGAGAGGTTTTCTTCGAAGATTCGTATCTCCGCTTTCTTTTTCAGCTCATCGAGGAGATCCAGCAGCGCCTCCTGATAGAACTCCGCCTGTTTCTGCTGCAGCAGCTGGGCGCTGATCTGTTCTCTTACAGTGCTGTTGTTCTGTGGCGGTATGGGGTCGTCCAGGGCGAGCAGCCGGAAGGGAATTTTTTCGGTCAATCGGATGATGTGGAAACCGATGTTCGACTGCAAGACGCCGCTTATCTCGCCGATGTCCATCTTGAAGGGTTTTTCGAAAAACTCCTTTCCCAGCAACTGCCTCCGGGCCTGATCGTCCCGGCGCAAATACCCGAAATCTCCCCCTTTGTAGCGCGAGTTCTTGTCGTCGGAGTACTTGACCACCAGATCGTCGAAAGCCGCACCGTTTCGCAGCTCCCTGGATATCTCCTCCGCCCTGCTTCTGGCCTTGTCTTTCTCATCCGGCGAGGCGAGATTGCGGGTATCGATATAGATGTGCTTGAAGCGCACCATATCCGGAGCTACGAAGGCCGTTTTGTTGGCATCGTAGAAATCTTCTATATCCGCCTCCGGAGGTGGAGCCATATTTTCAAACAGGGCCCTCTTTTTCTCCATGACGTACTTCTGCTGCAAGATCGCCTTCTCCAACTGCTCGAGGTACTCATCCCAGGTCAGACCCGACTGCGCGAGCAGTTGCTTGAACTCCTGTTCGGTAAGCTCCCGGTTCAGATTCAGGCCCAGTCCGCCGGTCTGGCGGGCCAGGGTAATGCGTGAATCGATTTCACTCTGGCTCACCGTGATATTGTCCATGGCTGCAGCCTGGCTGATCAGCATCTCACTGATCAGCAGATCGAGGAGTTTCCTGCGGTCATCCATTGTCAATTGATTCTGCGTCCTGGCCTCTAGGTCTTCGATCTGCTGGCGAAACTGCTTGACTGAAATGACCTCGAACTTGGAAAGCTTAACAGTGGCCACAGGTTTGTCGATCAGCTGCGCGAATACAATCGGAGTAACCAGGAGAAGAACTGCTGCAACAAGTATTATGCGTTTCATTCCACCCAAAGTAATCACCTGCGAAGGTACTGTCAAGTATAGCATCAACCCACGGGAATTTCCGTGTAGCCGATTTTTTCCTTCAGCTTTTTCACTCCGGGTAGTTTTTGGTCCAGCTTCAGACCTTTGTCCAGGTAGCTGAGCGCCAATTCCCGCTGTCCCAGTCCGCAGTAGATTTCGGCGATTTTCTTGTAGAAGAAGGCATTGTCCTTACGGGAGAAGTCGAAGCGGATCAGCTCTTTAATATAGTCTATCGATGTCTGTGGCGGGAGTTTCGTCACCATCTTGAAGCATGTAATGCTGCGTAACCGCTCTATAATTTCATCGAGAAAATGATGGAAGTAGGGCTGTTCCATTTCCAGCATGCACAGATGCTTGTACAGCGTGGAGGAGCGTATGTATTCACCTCTCTTCTCCAAGGCCTCGGCTATGAGAAACATGCAGTCCATATAGTCTTCTCTACCCAGGCACAGCTCCAACGAGAAATCCGGACAGGACTGAGATAGAGAGTCGTAGAGCTCCAGCGCCTCATTCGCTTCTGAGTTGAGCAAGTTGTAGAAGATGAGCTTCGCCTGGGCGATCAGATCATCCGGACGGCTCTTGAGGTATTCCCGGTAGTCGAATTTCGGTTTGGAAAAGTGTATGGAAAAAGCGCGGTCATAGGACTTGCGCTTCTGCGGATTGCTGAGCGTTTCATATGCGGCCAGCAGCTTCCGCATGTTCTCGTCGGAATACTGGCGATTAGAAATCTTTAAATCCGGATGCAGCTCCTTAGCTCTCTTGCGGAAGGTTCGTTTTATCTCTTCTGTCGAACAGGCTGGATCGAGACCAAGTACCTCGTAGTAATTTACCAATTCTAAATCCGCCCAACCCTTCTTTAATTGGACTTACATATTTCAGCAAAGTATACGTGATAATGATAGTATTGTCAAGCGCGAATTGTCCAATCCCGCGCAGGTGTGTACATACGACGTAGTTTCGTGATAGCGTGGGGCATGTTCGGCTTTCTGATCAAGAAGACATTCTTCGATATGTGGGACAATCTCATCCGCATCGTCCTCCTCAATCTGGGATTTATTGTCGCCTTTGCCGTTATTATATACTTCCCACTGCTTTTTCGCGATGTTCCGGTGCTGTTTTTCGCAGCTCTAGGTATCGGGATGGGCATCCTCTTCGTATATTCCGGGGTGGTAAGCACCTTAGCCTCGTCAGTCGCCGACTATACGAAGCCGGAGTTCAAGGATTTTCTCCCCGCCCTCAAGGCGACCTACCCCTCCAGCCTGCTCTTTGCCCTGGTAAATCTGGTCCTGGTGATTCTCTTGCAGGTCGCCTTTCAGGTGTACGGCGGGATTAAGTCCTTCGTCGGTCCGCTGGCCTCCTCGTTTCTGTTCTGGGTTATGATTTTCTGGATCCTGGCTTTTCAGTACTTCTTCTCGATCCAGGCGAGATTGGACAAGAAGTTCGGAAAACTCATCAAAAAGATGTTTCTCCTGCTGCTGGATAACCCTCTTTTTACGATCGGCCTTCTGATCGGCACCGTCATCACCTTTGTTCTTTCGCTGTTTACCGCCTTCCTGCTGCCGGGAATCGCCTCGATCTTTCTCTGGTGGAACGTGGCGCTGAAGCTGCGTCTGTACAAGTACGACTATCTGGAAGAAAACCCTGAAAATCGCCGTCACATACCCTGGGATGCCCTTCTTACCGAAGATAGAGAACGGGTCGGAAAGAGAACGTTGAAGGGAATGATTTTTCCGTGGAAGGAATGAGGGCGCCCGGTGAGCGCGGCTACTTGATTACTTGCTGATGTGCAGTCGTTTGCCGATTTCCTCGGCCTCCTGAGGGCTGTTGAGGATCGAGGAGTATTTTATAAACATCCCCTCCTTCTCCATGTTCTTCATCAATCGGGCCAGGGCTTTGCCCGCGCCGATAACGTTCTTGGTCACGAAGGCGAAAGAGCGCTTTCCCGCCACCATGCCCGAGGACCCCATAAAATGCCCTACTTTATCCGGAATCTTGCTGCTGAAATTCGAAAGTGTTTCGCTACCCACGGCGATGTACTGGTACATCGTCAGTTTTGCATTGACATCATGAGCTCCGTCGATGATATCCACCTGATGGCCCTGGGACTCGATTCCCCTGGCAAGAGATCGGGTGATATTCAGGATCCGGTCTCTGGAATTAGTAGCAAAGAAGACAACTGCCGCTCTCATAACTCACCTGCCTATGCACTGATGCTGTAATGGGTTAGTATACGTTTCAGCTCAAGGAAAGGTCAAGGTTACCGCATTTGAAGCGAACAGGTATATCGATCATCCTGCAGGTGAGCGCCATTTGCCTGCTGTTGTGCTCCTGCTTGCGCGGATCGGAGGAACAGGAGCTCCAAGTCCAGGAAGTGACAGTTACCGATCACCCCGTGGGCCAAAGTTACTCCATGCATCGTCGGGAAGAACAGCTGTACATGATCTATCCCTCCTTGGATGCCTTGTCCCTGAACCTGATCTGCGCCCGGATCCTGCAGAATCCTCTTCATCCGGCCCTGGAGGAGACGAAGTATCTGGACCGGATCAGCTACAGTCCGGACATCGGTTCTGAGTTCGGCAGACACCTGTTCCTTGCCGATGATCGCTTTGAACATATTCTCTACATAGACCGTGAGGCCGAGGGGAACTCGGTGCTGAAATGGCTGAGCAAAACTGTCACGGAAGACAACTGGTGGATCGATGCCTTTCCGGGGCTCACAGAACCGCTGGCCGCCCTCCCCGAGCAGGAGGGCAATCTCCAGGTGGTGGTTTCTGAGGGATCATCCCTATCCCTGTACCGATTGCAGCCGGAGGGGCAGCCGCTGCAGCTGGCATCCGCCACCCTGTCCTCCGGAGCGCTTCAACCCACGGGCAGGTCCTACCTCGTGCAGCAGGGAGAGAACTGGGCTTTCAGTGTTTACGATAATCGAGCGCAGAGGTTGTACCTCATTCACCCGAGACAAGGCACCTTGCAAGTAGAACCGGTATATGCCTCCAGTGAGGTCCACTATGTTACTGTTCTCGATGATCGCCTGCGCATCTTACTGTTCGATCCGGCGCAGTCCACCATAACCCTGCTGGAGCGGGCGCTTCTCTGGCATCAAGAGGCGGATCGGCGCTCTTTCGATGTCCTGCCCATCACCCTCTGTGAGGGCACAAGCTCGGTGTTTCTGACAACGTACCGGGGACAACATCTGTTTCTGTTCAACGAACTGGCAGTGGATGGGCGGGAAAAGGACAGCTACCAGCTTTCCCTGCTCTACCCGGAGTCTTCCGGCGCGAACTACAGTAAGATGACCTTGGTAGAGGGGGATGAGAATATCCAGGGTTTCAGCGCGCTCAAAGCTGATGATACTCTGTACGTACTCTACCTTAGAGCGGATACGCTCAAGCTGCTCTCC
>Ga0272441_10011751_pt1 | contig 12929 bp, 10 predicted proteins | sample SSMProp6N_FD_193582 | JGI IMG/M metagenome (GOLD analysis project Ga0272441, IMG submission 193582) | Marine sediment archaeal communities from Little Sippewissett salt marsh, Falmouth, MA, United States - SSM-Prop-6N | ecosystem: Environmental > Aquatic > Marine > Wetlands > Sediment ...
CTTTCTGAATCAAAACAGTCTCAAAACCTCTTCCTTCAAGGTTCAGCTTTGAGTTCTTTAACTCCTCCAACGTAACCGTAAAGTCTTGTCGTTCCAAAAACCCAAGTCTCTTAAGTAAGATTTTCCAAATTCTTCCAAGTTTTTACTTATCTGCACGCCCTCCAATATTATTTAGCGACAATCGTCCACTCACGGCGACTGTCAAGAAACATCGCATCACCATCCTTGAACTTCTTGAGCGGAACGGCCATCACATGACCGACCCTGACCTCGGTTTTGAAAGCGTTCATAGAATCCGAAAACACGAAAAAGTCAGCAGCATCTAAACCATCTGAAATCTCGACAATCAGCATCTCGTTCCCCTTTTTCGACACCTTCGGAACTATACTTTCGATTCGACCAAGCACATACAACTTGCCACGTCTTCGAGACTTATCCACTGTGGACCAGTCGTTTTTTCGTGCCATTGCACCGTACTTCTTGGCAATAGGTTCCTCCGACAGACAAAGCCCAAGCACTTCAACTTCCCAATCTCTGAACTTCTGAGGGCTTGGCGTCTCCGGTAGCTCCTTGTTCTTCTTGCCTTTCGCCCTCAAAACATGATACTGTTCCCACATCTCATTTTTCGTTCCAAAACAGTCAAATGCCCCAGCCGCAATTAAACTTTCGACCACTTTCTTATTAACACGACGTTTGTTGACCGTCTCAAAGAAGTGCTCCATTGACTGAAACTTGCCATGCGATTTGATCTCCTCAGCCGACTTCGCAACGTACTTCACATGAGATAGAGAAAACCTGATCGACCGATCTTCGATCAGAAAACCATCACCGCTCTTGTTCACGCATGGGGGGAGAACATCAATCCCGTTACGACGGGCATAGTTGATATACTCCACGATCACGGGTCTCTTCGTGTGTTTCTTCTTGCCAGACTCCGTGTTGGAAAGCAACGCCGCCATGAACTCGACCGGATAGTTGTGCTTCAACCACAGCTCCACGGAAGTCACCGCCGAATACGCCATTGCGTGGGAGTTAGATGCCGCAATCCCATTTGCAAAGAATAAGTGGTCTGCACTGTCTACTTCAATATCCATAGTAGCCAGCACTCCAATACGCCGAACCGACTGAATTTTACTTGTCCTCATTTAATCTTCTCCTAAGTTCGGAAATTACCATACTCCTGTTATGCTTTACATCGTTTTCCCAAAACCTCGCCACTCTAAGACCATTGGCCCTCGAATACTCATCTTTTTTGAAATCTCTATAACAGTTAACTTTCTGACCCTTAGTAACTGGACCAGTAGGATAAAATTTAGGATTAGTGTGCCAATAATCACCATCTACCTGGTAATTGACAGATCAGACAGAATCATCGACCACAACTAAATGATTTTCACTGACAATATCAACCAAAGGTCTAACCTCACCATCCTCGCACAAGAATTTATGTTCCATCGTACAAATTATAGATTCGCCAGATTCCAAAATTACTTCAAAAACTTCTTTCTCCCCAGACTCCATCACATCTACAACTTCTACATAAACAGGTTCTTCTCCCGGTGCTTTAATGAAATCGCCCTTCTTCGCATCAAACAAACAACACATCTCCCCATTTTCCTTCTCAATTACAGTATCAGGCGAAAGACAACGATTGAAGCCGTACCCGCCGTATGACTCAAAGGTCTTCCAAATATCGTCAACCTCTTCCTGCGTCACTTCGCCCTTCTCGATCCACTTCGTAGCCCCCTGCATGAACTTCTCCTTGAGCGGCGGCAACTTGTCCAGTTTCTTCTTGGAGATCGCAGAACGAAGCTGATTCGACTCGGCAGGACTCAAACCACCAAGCACCTGCCCAATACGCATGACATCCTCTTGATAGGCGATGATCCCGTGCGTCTCCTCCAGTTCTGACTTCAGAAACTCCGGCATCTCAAACTCGCCGCCATGCTTCCTTCGAGCGTACTCCAAGTCCAGACCAACATTCTTCGGCCCCGGACGAATCAAGCTTGTCACGGCAGAGATGTCGAAAATGGAGTCCATCATCACGGCGTCCACAATCGGTTTTGTTGCGGGATTCTCGAACTGGAAAATCCCAAGCATCTCCTGACGACTTCCAAACCGAATTGCTTCGTAATTGTCAATCGGAAGATCAGCTCGTGTCAGCTCAATTCCTTTGCTCCGCTTGATATTCTCCACGCAGTCAGCTATCACACTCAGGTTCTTAAGCCCAAGAATGTCGAACTTGACCAAGCCAACCTCGGACAACTCGTGTGTCGCCAGCCCTTCCGACCAAGCCGACACAATCAGCTTGTTCTTGTCCCGAATCACCGGAATACGATCTTGAAGGTCAAGATCGGATATGATCATGCCACCTGCGTGCTTGCCCATGTTCTTGACCTGATTCCGCAACACCTTTGCGTGCACAAGCACTTCCGGGTGAGCATCGAAAAACGTCTTCAACCCTTCAAAGTGCAAACACAACTCGTCGAAGTCCATCTGATCGGTCACTTGCTCTTCTTCGCCGTCCCCGACCTTGGGTTCCAACTGCTTCGTAACCTCGACCACCTCCCACATCGAAACACCAAGAGCCTTGGCAACGTCGATGATCACAGCCCGTGTCTTCCACGTCTGGTACGTCCCTATGCTACAAGTCTTGGCTTCGCCGAAGACCTCAACAATGTGATTCTTGACCCAATCCCTGACCCTCGGATCGAAGTCAGTGTCAATATCAGGTGGTTCATCCCGAGTGTGGTCAAGAAACCGCTCGAAAAGCAGCTTGTACTTGATCGGATTGATGTCCGTGAGTCCAAGACAATACGACACAAGGCTGCCAGCCGCACTACCACGACCATACCCGACTGCGAACTCTCCCCACTTCTCCCTTGTATCTCCAATGATCCTGAGCATGGCAAGGAAGTAGTCAGCAAAGCCCATGTCGCAGATCACGCCAAGCTCGTGCTTGAGTCGGTCTCTATACCTACGCTTCTTGCTCAGTCCACGAACCTTCAGCCCTGATCGTGCCTTTTTGCGCAGCACCGTCACGCTGTCATCATATAACTTAGGCAGTTTCGGTGTGCTGTCGAAGGCGATGTTGTCAATTGAAAGAGCAATCTCACGAGTATTCTCGACGGCTTGCCAGAAAACTTCCTCTGTGAACAAGTCATCCTCATACATTATATGACTATAGCCGTCCTCAGCCTCTGCACTTTCGACCACGAAGCCTTCCTTGAACAGTTCGTACATTTGCTCACCAGAACGGTGATACAAGTTCCGAGCGTCGAACTGCCAGACTTCTTCCTTGTCGTCGAGCTTGTCATAGATCGTCTTGCCTGACTTGATGAGAAGCAAAAGATCATGCGTTTCGGCGTGCTCGGGCATGAGATAATGGCTGTCACAAGAGACGATAAGCGGAGCACCAACATCCTGAGCCAACTGAATGAGCCGCCTTGTCGCTTCGACTTGCTCCTGCATCTCGATCAACGTGATCTCGATGTAGAACTTGTCAAGAGCTTCAGCATACTTCTCATAGGCACGTTTGGCATCGTCATAACGATCCTGCATCAACAAGACCGGTATCTCCCCAGCCAAACAAGCACTGCCTCCGACGACACCCTTGCCCCACTGCTTCAACGATTCATGACACGTTCGAGGCTTGTAGTAGAAGCCGTCCAACTGCGCATCGTTATGAATCCTGATCAGGTTATAAAGCCCCTCTTCCGTCCTTGCCCAAAGCGATAGATGCTTGTTTTTCCTGTGCTTCTTTCGCTCGTCCGGGTCAGTACCCCTATAGTCGCTCATGTAGGCTTCCATGCCGAAAATAGGCTTAAGTCCCGACTCCTTGCACGTTGAATACTGCTTGATCCAGCCTCCAACAGCCCCATGATTCGTCACACAACAAAACTGCGACCCTCTGGCTTGCAACAACTTGGCAAGTTCCGTGACTGTTCCAAGACCATCCCTGATCGAAAACTCGTCGTGATGATGAAGATTGACAAAACCATCACCAATTGCCGCTCTAGCCTTCGCCCTCAGTTCATCATCGACCATTCTAGGATCGTGAACGCTGAGAAAACGACGACTTATATTGGCATCACCAAGCTGAAGCGTGAGCTTCGGCTGGACCACCTTACGCTCCGCCATAAGCAGCTTTACATCTGCTTTAGGATAGGTGACAGCAACCTCGAAAAGGTCGACACCAAGAGCCCCAACGTACGGAAAGTAATCGAAATCAGAAGTAGGACAAATCAACAGAACGGGCTTCTTGTGTTTTAGACGCTGCTTCTTGTCAACACCCGCCTCATCGTACCGCTTGGAAAGACTCATCTATCACCTCCAGTTTCGGCAAGCTACAATCATTCATTCGTCTTGGACCATCTTCCCAAAAGAGCAACATCCTATTCCGGTCCAAGGCTTCTTCATCAGGCTGGCAACTGGCAATGACACGGGAGCCACTAAAGATGGTAAAAAACTGCATGAACGAAGTGAACTCTTGGGCGTCCCAACCCGTTGCGAAGTACACAACTGCGGTTTCAACATCAGCAACATCTTCCCTGAACGTGTCTGTACATTCTACATGGATAGGCACCCAACTTGCCGCAGTGCGGTATGAAAGCGACAAATGAGGAAAGTAGTTGTAGGAAGCCGACAACGACATAACCCATACGCACCGGTCGTGAAGCCCCTCTGGCACCATATCCGGACGCATAAAAGCACGACAATGGAAAGGATGACCAACTCTGGAACTACGAGCACAAGAACAGGAAATCGCCCCATTGGCTGTCTCATGACCCATTTTGCCCCACACGTCCATTTCCAGTCTCTTATCTGGCATGTAGAGCGGCTCAACGTCCGGCGATGAAACCGGCTCCACGAAATCAGGACGAATGGGCACTTGCTGCCTTTTCGACAGGATTGCCGTGGCAAAGCCGCCGAACGGAATCAAGGTATGACCAAGCGGACAAACCTTGAACCAATAGTCCGGGCTCCCGTCCATAAGATCGAGAAGCTTGGAACCATAATTTCCGCCGACGATCACAAGCGAAGCGGGGGGAAGGTCCAGATCGGACAAGTGGCTTTCCACGGAAAACGGGATCATCCGATGAGACGACACCGAAATCGACGGACACCACGACATAGAGGCAACAACACTCTCATTGGCAAACCACAGCACATGAGCCACTGAAGTTCCGGCTGTCCCGCCGACATAGCGGCAACAGCCCTCAAGCGCACACGCCGTCCGACCAAGCATAACATCAGAATCGCCAAGCCCACGGACAAGCACGAAAAGGTCCGTGTCGTCCGTGGGCTTGGTCGGCATCCCAAATGCCCTGATCTGACCATCCTGTGCGCATACAGTAACACCAGAAACAGGATCACAAGAGAAAAGCAGCGGCTTACTCATCCTCATCGTCAACCTCTTCTTTTGCGCGCTGCTTCTCAGCTTTCTTGATCCGGCGCTTGACGTTGCTACGAAGCTTGGCAAACGCCTCGGTGTTCTTCATGCGACCCAATTTCGTGATCGCCACAAGTCCGTCAGCGATGATCTCAACGATGTCAATTGGCTCGTGCGAACCAGCGTCCAGCATAGCCTTGTAGAAGCTGCCAATTGCACGCATCGCCATCGTGGACATGTGCTGACTCGGCTCGAAGCCTTCGGTCTTCAGAAGCGCGTCGACAAGAGCGTTCAAGAACTTCGTCGCATCGACGTACTGTTTCACGAAGTCCTTGCAAGTAACCTCAGCAGACCAAAACGTGGCATTCTGCCAGAAGTTCTTCAAGCTCGGCCAAGTGGTCACACTGTTCCCCTTCGATTTGCCCTTCTCACGAACGGGAAACTTGATCATCCCGCCTTTTGGTGTGACATTGGTTGCCAGATAGACGGCGAATTTGACGGCGCTACGCTTGGTTCTCACCATTCCACCGTACAGTGCATCAAGCTCGCAATCCACGCCGCCGGAAGTCTCGATCACGGCCAATTCGGCTGCTTCACGAATACCAGTCGGTCGAGCCTGATTTGTGTAGACCGTCGCCTTCCTCGCATCGGACAGGTCCATTTCAGCAACCTGCACAACGACCGTAACGTCGCCGCCATAAGCCGCCGCGATAAAAGCCAGACGGTGACGACCCGAAACACAATGAAGCACATCAGAGCCTTCCAGTTTCGCCACTTCAATATCAGAAGCAATCCAGCCACACTTCAGGATGTCCGCACCAACACGCCGAATGCGGTTCTTGTCGATCCCAGCGCTCAGATGCACTTCATTGTGCATCGGCAACCGAACAGACAACTCCTTGAGCACGTCATCGGCTGGCTCTTCGTCAACAAAAACGGCGACATCGGAGAGCTTCACCTTCTTACCGGAACGGTGCTTGAACAGCACATTCAAGTCTGGAAGCTTGTCCACACCAGCTTTGCGCATTGCGCCTTGAACAAGTCTGTCCACCGGCAATACCAACTTCTTTTCTGTCTTGCCCCTGCGCCCCCTCTTACCCTTTACCGACTTTTGCGGCTTCCTGACAACCCCATCAATCGAACCTTCACTGATGTTCTCGTCTTCTTCAATTTCCTCTTCGTCCTCTTCCGTCTCGTCTTCTTCAACTTCCTCTTCGTCCTCTTCCGTCTCGTCTTCTTCAACTTCCTTTTCCGTCTCGTCTTCTTCGACTTCCTCTTCGTCCTCTTCCGTCTCGTCTTCTTCAACTTCCTTTTCCGTCTCGTCTTCTTCGACTTCCTCTTGTTCGGTTTCGTCGTCGTTGAAGTCCTCAAACGTCGTTCCACCAAACTCGTCCTCTTCATCGTCTTCCGTCTCGTCGACTTCCTGCTGCGGCTCATGAACCGCAGCCTTCGACTTGCTCTTCACCTTTCCATTCTTCAAAGACCTTGGACCCTTTGCCATTCTTCACGTCCTCCTTTTTCATAGTTATTGACGGGTCTCGCGCACCATGCGCAACTCGTAACACCGAAAAATCATACCACTTTTTAGAATACTTGTCAAACGGAAAATCAAAAAATCTCAACCAACATCTTCCGATGGTCTTTTCGATGCAATATAGTCCAGCACATCACGGTCATGCTCGTCAGTAGAAACATGTTGAACCATCTCGAAAACATTCACGGCAGGACTCTGAACCGAGGAAATACCATCCACAAACTCGTCAGCGTCAATCTGCTCCGGTTCATCGAGCCCGTCAAGAGCTGACTCAGCATAAATATCCTCGAACGGAGCAGCACAAGCCAACTTCACAGACCGAACATTGATACTTTTTTCGACCTCAACTATAAGAACCTTGGGCATACGCTCCATGTCGTCAGCCTTGGGACGACCTACGCTGCCAGGATTGCACAAGATTGTACGACCGATTTTATGCTTTTTGTATCCGCTATGAAGGTCTCCAGACAGCACAAGATTGTATGGCCAATCGTAATCGGACGTGCATAAAAAGCCCGGAAACGGCTGTCGGCGCTTGTCCAATAGCTTATGAGCCACGAGAATCTTCTTGCCTCTGCCTCTCGGAGGTTGACTAATTTTCTCATCAAGATCATCAAAGCAATGACACGGGACAATCGTAACACCATTTTCAAACTTCATTGGTTCCCAAAGTGTCTTCCATCTTGGACACCACTGCTCCATAAAGGCAAGACAAGAGGCATCATAAGAGCCTCGATTGTAACCTTTCAGATCATGCTGTCCAATGACTGCCATTGTGTCCACATCAGCAGAAATCACCGCCTCCATCAACTCTGTTATGAGTGGGTAGCTGTAAATTCTGTGCTTGTCAAAGAAATCACCCCCAAATAGCACAAAATCAACCGCTTCATCGGCTGCAATCTGATAGATTTCCCTGAGTTTGGCCATAATTGCCCGAACATAATCATCTGCCCGATGCTTTGGGCGTCTTGCCATTGCGTGTAAATCAGTATAGTACAGCAGCTTCATCGCTCGACTTCCTACAAAAGAAAACCGCATCGCCAAGATATTTTACCAAAGCAATGCGGTCTGTCAAGCGAAAATCTTTTCAACTTCCAAATGGATAATCGTACCCGGTTTTCTTTTCCTGCTTGCCGCTGTTGTCCTGTGTCGTTGCGCCACAGTTCAAAGGAGCCGAAATCACAACATCACAGATTACGTTACGCTCTAACTTTAGAACCCTGACACGCCTCATCTCGACCGGACCACTAGATTGCTCATCAAACGCAAGATTACCGGTCGGAATGCGGAAATCCACCGGCCAGTTCTGATCCTGAGCCTTAGAAATTGCCTTACCCGGTGTAAACTGTGTCCTGCCGGACTGGACAAATTGTTGATATCCGATATCCTTGAATGTCCACTGCAACCTATCATTGGCAGCCATTTGTAACTCCTCCGGTCAAGCTAACCGCTTCAAGTCCTTCTGAATCCGTTTCACAAGCCACTGGTAGCCATTGCCGCCGGGACCGAAGGCAACCATCGCATCTCTTGCCCAATGCTGAGCCGTTGCAAGATCAACGCCGAACTTGTCCACGGTCTCCTTGTAGGTCGGATCGTTCTTCATGAAAAAATCAGCAACCTCACTGGCTTTTGGAACAGCCAAGAGAAGCTTGGCAATGCGCATGATCCCGCAAGCAATCCGAACGTCCGAAGCCGATGACATCTTCTTCCTCTTGTCATTCTGCCACCGAGTCCAACCAGCGTCCCTGCCTTTCTCTTCTGCCTCTACAGCACGATCCTCTTCTTCGTGCGTAAGCCCACCATACAAACGCTCTATCTGAGCGTCCAACTTCTTTGCCTTGGAAATGTCGCCACTTAGACGAGCATAGGCTGCATCTTCGGCAATCTTCTCGATCTTCTTAATGGACGCCATAGTGGCGAACCGCTCTGCCTTTCCTACCGGTGCAAGATTATCGGCAATGGCTGACCGAATCTTGCCATCACCCCATTTAACCTTCACAACTATTTTCGGACCAACTTTCTTAACGCCGAGCACCTTGCCCTTCAGCTCTGCAACGTCACCAGGCAATTGAACACTACGGACAAAAGCAGCCGAATACTTGACCCTGTCGCCAGCCTTGAACTTTGCCTTTACCATCCTCGTCTCTCCTTACGCCTTACCCGGCGTTTCAAATTTGTGCGGCTTGTCATTGTGTGAACCAATGATGTTGCCAGTAAAGAGCTTCACATCGTTCTGCGGCGTTGCCTGCAACTCTCTCTGTGCGTCGTATGCTTTAATATTACACCGCTTAGCTGTCTGACCATCTGTCCACCATGAAAGCATGATAGACGAATCGGCAGCCGCAGACTCACGCTTCACAATGTCGTCATCCGTTGCGTTCGGATACAGTGCCATGATCTATTTCCTTCCCGTCAAGAAGTTTGGCAACCTTAATCAACTCACGAGCTACAGCAGAACGCCAAAACGGTCCCGGAACAGTCCGACGCCACGAGTACAAAGCGTCCTGCATCTTCTCCCTCTCCTCGGGATCGGTTTCATTGAGCAACATGTTATGCAGCTCTGTCGGAGACGTGTTCAGATACTCGTTAGGCTCCCAAGGCAGAGACATCTCGGCGTCAAAATCCGAACGACTCCAATCTTCATCGTACAAAGGAACACCCATGTCATCGGGCTCACGGACGCCAGAGCCATAATCACGCCGTTTCCGCAATGGGTTGCCACTCATTCTGCTTGCCCTCAAACCAACATAATCTTCACAACAAAATAAAAACATCCGTACAATTTACATATACTTATAATGTTCTTATAACAAGGTTTTCAATTTTTAAGGACAAGGACAATCACCCGGGTCTGGATCAAGTGGCACAAAACTCGGAGTAGACGAACACTGAATGGCACTCTCACATGGTTCACCGCAATAATAATAATAGTATTCACAAGCACTTGACGAATAAACTGGGTCTAACCAGCCCTCAGAACTAACACAAGGCTCACAACCCTGAACTATCCACCCGCCACCGGGTATAAAAGAACTCGCTTCGCAATCATAAATTGTCAGATACTGCCAAATACACCGATTCTCAGTACTCCCAGATGAACTGGACGAACTACTTAATGAACTGCTGGAACTAGAACTCAAAGAGCTACTAGACGAACTACTTAATGAACTGCTGGAACTAGAACTCAAAGAGCTACTAAACGAACTACTTAATGAACTGCTGGACGAACTTGAAGAAGAACAATCACAATCAAAAGGTGTAACTGGATGATCAGGAGTTTCGGGCCAGTTATAACAAAATTCATCAGAACAATCACAAACTTCTTCTGATAAAGTAATGTAATAGTAATCACATTCTTCCGATTCATAAGAATTAAACACCCACTCATCAAAAGGACTATAACTTTGAGCAGATTCTTCAGTTAGACAAAAACCATCTACCTCAAAAACATCCCAATTTTTAGTTCCGCAATCATATATAGCTTCCCATTGATACATACATTTACAAACCAAACTACTCGATGAACTGGACGAGCTACTTAATGAACTGCTGGAACTAGAACTAAATGAGCTACTAGATGAACTACTAGAAGGATTACTGGAGCTACTTGAAAAACTTGAACTACTAGACGAACTGGACGAACTGGATGAAGCAAAAGCTCCTTCAACGGCTCCAATATCCCAAGCAGTATCTTGCGGTCTCCAACTATCACTTTCTACATGCAGAGCGTCCCAATTGAACGCACTAATGGTCACACCTGCGTCAAGAGCCGTGGCACCAGTAATCAGTCTCAGATTGCTCAACGGATTAAGATATAGCCCAACCGCACCAACACTTGTCTGATTGCTTGATCCACCGCCGTCGTCAGCCGTGTCATCCGAAGACAAATTGTTATCTGACACCACAATCGTCACATTACCAAAACCAACAAAGTCATTTTTACAATTAGTTGCTATATTGTTGCGAAGACTGAGATTGCACGTACCAAGATTGCTAAACTCGAAACCACTTTCTGTAACTTCGTGAACTGTATTATTATCTATGTTCAGAGAGGATATCGTTGCGGAAGCATTAGAATTCTGAAAACTAATACCATAGCCCAAAACATCATCACCATAAATGATGTTGTTCCGAATATCAACACTTGCGGAATATGTACCAGAATCTGTCGTAGCCCAAAGTATACCAATAGCTTCGTCAAGTGTAACAGCCGTATAATGAGGCTCTACAAAATTACTATCGGCCAAGCCCCCATCAACATTGATAAACCTAATCGCATGTTCAGCAGACTGTTTTAGCCTAAAGCGCAGTCCCTCAATCCTAACATAAGGCAACTGAACCGTAATACCATCACCACTTGGAACATCAACATAGGCTCCAGTTACAGCAAAACGACTACATACAGCATTATGACGCTCAGAAAGCGGCGTATAAATCCTTGGGTACTCCAAGGCGTTCGGAGTCGCAGCCCACCCAGTAAGGTTCACCGGTCCAATATCACCATCTCCATAGCACTCCGCCCACTGTGCAGCACAACTATCACCATCAACAACATCTTCCCAAGCAGCCAATGTTGTATAATCTCCGCCCCCGTCCGGTTTGATTGTGCTGATCTCTGGACCACACGGACTTGAAGATGACGACGAGCTAGATGAAAAGCTACTTGAACTGCTCGAAGGGCTACTAAAACTAGACGAACTTGAAAGACTAGATGAACTTGAAAAACTGGATGAGCTAGACGAACTGCTACTGGATGGGTTACTAGACGAACTACTTGACGAACTTGAAAAACTAGACGAACTGCTACTGGATGGATTACTAGAACTAAACGAGCTTGAAAAACTCGAAGAACTGCTGGATGAGCTACTAAAACTCAAAGAACTACTGGACGAGCTACTTGATAGGTTACTAGAACTGGACGAGCTACTAGATGAACTACCCACAGCACATTCAAGAAGTTCTATCTCCCACATGCCGACTGCGTAATGTGCAGTCCAACGATCTTGGATAACGATCCTTATGTATCTATACGCTGTACTTGTACAAATATCATGATTTTGCCAGTCCTCATTATTCGCATGTTGGCCTCTATAAATAACATCACCAGGCCATGAATCGCTATTGGAACCTTCAACCCTTATATTCTTAACAGTACACTTGCCGTCCGGGCCAAAAGCCTTGATTCTGACACGACGAATTATTCTTTGTATCCCAGAACCAAAATCATATTGAAGCCAACCAGAACCTGCATTAGATTCGGCAGACCATCTTGTCTCTATGTCGTCATCAACTGCTTTATCCGCATCATAATCCTCGCTAAACTGATATACACTACTGGCCGTAACCACGCCACCTGTTGCCCGATCAGCCGAAAATGACTCACAAGACTCACACGACTGACTGCTACTTGAACTACTCAAACTACATAAACTACTAGATGAGCTACTAAAGCTCGAAGAACTACTAAAACTGGACGAGCTTGAAAAGCTGCTAGAACTGGACGAAGACGAAAAGCTACTGGAACTGCTTGAACTCGAAAAACTGCTAGAACTGGACGAGCTTGAGAAGCTACTGGAACTGGACGAGCTTGAAAAGCTGCTGGAACTGGACGAGCTTGAGAAGCTACTGGAACTGGACGAGCTTGAAAAGCTGCTAGAACTGGACGAGCTTGAAAAGCTGCTGGAACTGGACGAGCTTGAAAAGCTGCTAGAACTGGACGAGCTTGAAAAGCTGCTGGAACTGCTTGAACTCGAAAAGCTGCTAGAACTGGACGAAGACGAAAAGCTGCTGGAACTGGACGAAGACGAGAAGCTGCTGGAACTGGACGAGCTTGAAAAGCTACTGGAACTGGACGAGCTACTGAAACTCGATGAACTGGACGAGCTTGAAAAGCTGCTAGAACTGGACGAAGACGAAAAGCTGCTGGAACTGGACGAAGACGAGAAGCTATTGGAACTGCTTGAACTCGAAAAGCTACTGGAACTGGACGAGCTACTGAAACTC
>Ga0272441_10011752_pt1 | contig 12928 bp, 9 predicted proteins | sample SSMProp6N_FD_193582 | JGI IMG/M metagenome (GOLD analysis project Ga0272441, IMG submission 193582) | Marine sediment archaeal communities from Little Sippewissett salt marsh, Falmouth, MA, United States - SSM-Prop-6N | ecosystem: Environmental > Aquatic > Marine > Wetlands > Sediment ...
CATTAATACGATTTCCGGAAACACTCAGATGAATAAAATGGTGGATCAGGCGCGGCTGAGAAACAACTATGTAAAACAGCCTGCCCTGGACGGGACTGCCGTTGCTTACAGCGAACCGACCTATATGTCGGCGATGCGGGAAGCTACTTCTACTCAGGATGCGCAAACGGTATATTCCCGATACGAATCTCAGTATCAAGGTTCTCCTTATTTCTACTTGGACGCCTACAGACACTTTTCAACAAACCTGGGGGAAACGGAATTTGCCGACCAGATTATACGGGAGAATAACCGGGTTTTTGAAAAGAACGCCTCCATGCTGAAAGCGCTGGCCTATACGTATCAGGAAGAGGGACGATATGAGAAAGCCCTGGAGGCTTTTAAAGAAGTCTTTATTATGCGTCCCAACTACAGCCAGTCTTATCAGGATTTGGCACTCGGGTACCGGGATGCCAGGGCTTATGACAAGGCGGCCGCCATCTATGCCCGATATAAATACCTGGTGGATGAAAACTTTTTACTACCCTCTGAGGATTTTTCGAAAATCATTCAGCATGAAAGTGATAATTTGTTGAAGCTTCACGCCTCTCAGATCGGGGCGAATGCCAAGAAGATCGTCTCAGATCCATTTGTTCAGAATACGACTCGGGTGGTTGTGGAATGGAACGAAACGGAGGCGGAGTTTGAACTCCAGTTTGTCAACCCCGAGGGACAATACCACAATTGGAAGCACACCTATGTCGAAAATGAAGATCGGATAATCGATGAAAAGATGGCGGGTTATTCCATGGAGGAACACATTATCGATAATGCCCTGCCGGGATTGTGGGAGGTAAATGTGAAATACGATGGAAATAAGAGTCTTACCCCTACCTATCTCAAGGTGACCACCTATTACAATTACGGGGAACGCGACCAGAAAAAGCAGGTGAATACGTTTAAACTCACCCTTAGAAACAACTGGCAGAAATTGCTCTCGATCAACAATCCGGGAGTGAGCCGAGTTCGATAGACAATGAAGTCCTTTCTTTGTACTGTACTACTGCTAGTAGTATTCCCGCTGAAAGCCCAATTGGCTTATCGTGGGAGCGTTGTGGATGCTACCACCGGTGAACCTGTTCCGTTTGTAAATATTGGCGTGGTGGACAGGGCCATTGGTACTGTAAGTAATGAGGAAGGTGATTTTCTACTCGAATTCAGGCGGGAGGACGTAGGGCCCGCGGATATTCTTCGGATTTCCAGCCTTGGATATGAAGCTACGGAAATCCCGCTTTCCAGGCTTGAACAAACCACAAAACACTTTACATTTCGCCTCAATCCCGCCCCAATAGGGCTGGACGAGGTTGTCGTCTCCACGGCCGAACTTTTTGAAGTAGAGGAGGAAGTCGGATATCCGAATATGATGGGCAGGGGGATCGGATATTGGAAGGACAGTGTGGCCCTGGGCGGAGAGCTCGGTTCCCGGATTCGGGTAGATAAAGGACTCAGAAGGCTAAACGCCTTGTTTTTTCAGGTACTGGATAATCCTTCAGACAGCGTGCAACTTCGGGTGAATATTTACCAGACCGATATCAAATCCACCTACCCGGGTACGAATGCCAATAAAAGTGGCAAGGGTATTTTACATACCCTGAGAAAGGGTGAAGACCTTGTGGTCATTGACCTGAGTGCGGCAGAGTTGTGGGTAAGCGATGACTTTATCGTTTCTTTGGAATTATTAGGGGTCTACGGCACAGAGCGGGTGGGTTTAAGCCTTCCTGCCGGCGCGTCTCCCGGAGGGGAGTCTTACCGGAGGTATGCCAGCCAATCCAGATGGGAACGCCTGGAGGAATCCGTTATGGGATTCAGTTTACAAAGTACCTTGTATACGGATAACCCCCGTAGACTCCCCAAGGCCCGGATTGTTCGAAAGCGGGAAAAGAACGAAACTGAAATCTCCGGTTATGTCTTTCATGCGGGTAATCCACTCAAAGAAGCAACCCTTCGGAATTATACGCGAAATAATAGCGTAAAGACCGATAAATGGGGGCGCTATACCACCCGGATTTCAAAGGGGGATATCCTCTCGGTCTCCTATCCGGGCCTGTTGGAAATTGTGGTGAAAGTAGAGGAACCCCGCAACTTTAATTTCCAATTAAAGCGCAATTGAAGACTGACTTTACAGACATTAATGAGATGGGACGACAACTAAAGTCTATTTACACCTGCAATACACCCATGTTAAAAGGTTTTTCAATCGGGGCATGGTCTGCGGCTTCAATACCCGTGGAAATCCATTGCCGGGTATGTAAGGGATCTATAATGGCATCGGTCCAAAGTCGGGCTGCAGCGTAATACGGTGATATTTGAGTGTCGTATTTCTGTTTTATCTTTTCGTACAGAGCCTCCTCCTTATCTTTGTCAAAGGATTCCCCGGACTTCTCCAGCCTGGCTTTTTCAATCTGCAACAGGACTTTAGCGGCTGAATTCCCGCTCATGACCGCCAGGTTGGCACTGGGCCAGGCAATAATCAAACGCGGATCGTAAGCCTTGCCACACATGGCGTAGTTTCCGGCCCCGTAACTGTTTCCGATCACTACAGTGAATTTCGGAACCACGGAGTTGGCGACGGCATTGACCATTTTAGCCCCATCTTTGATGATCCCCCCGTGTTCACTTTGACTTCCCACCATAAAGCCGGTCACATCCTGCAGGAATACCAGTGGAATCTTTTTTTGATTGCAATTGGCGATAAACCGCGTAGCCTTATCCGCAGAATCCGAGTAGATAACCCCCCCGAATTGCATTTCTCCTTTTTGGGTCTTAACCACCCGCCTCTGGTTGGCTACAATGCCCACAGCCCAGCCATCGATGCGCGCATATCCTGTTAGGAGCGTTTTTCCATAGCCCTCCTTATACTGCTCAAAAGAACTGTCGTCTACCAGCCTTTCAATGATTTCGACCATGTCGTATTGTTCGGATCGGGAACCCGGTAGCAGGCCATAGATTTCTTTGGGATCCTTGTTGGGCTTTGCCGATTTCACCCGGTTGTAACCTGCCCGTGGAAAGGCACCCATCTTATCGATGAGGTTTTTGATGCGGTCCAGTGCGTCTTTATCGTCTTTTGCCTTATAGTCCGTGACCCCGCTGATTTCACAGTGTGTGGTGGCCCCTCCAAGGGTTTCGTTGTCGACACTTTCTCCAATGGCCGCCTTCACCAGATAACTTCCCGCGAGAAAAATACTACCCGTTTTGTCTACGATAAGGGCTTCATCGCTCATAATGGGAAGGTATGCCCCACCTGCGACACAGCTGCCCATAACAGCGGCTATTTGTGGAATTCCGCGACTGCTCATCTGGGCGTTGTTGCGGAAAATCCGGCCAAAATGCTCCTTATCCGGGAAAATCTCGTCCTGCATGGGCAGGAAAACCCCGGCGCTATCTACCAGGTAGATGATGGGGAGGTGATTCTCCATGGCGATCTCCTGGGCCCTCAGGTTTTTCTTCCCCGTAATCGGGAACCACGCCCCGGCCTTTACGGTAGCATCGTTGGCCACCACTACGCACAGCCGACCCCTGACGTGCCCGATTTTAACGACAACCCCCCCGGAGGGGCATCCCCCGTATTCTTCATACATGCCGAAGCCGGCAAAAGCCCCTATTTCCAGGGCTGCGTCGGGCGCATCCATCAGGTATTCGATACGTTCCCTCGCCGTCATCTTGCCTTCGCTATGTAGCTTTTTTATACGCTTTTCACCCCCACCTTTGCGGATCTGGGCATACCGTTTTTTCAGATCGGCCAGGTCGAGTTTATTCTGGTCTTCATTCTTATTGAAGGTAAGGTCCATGCGTTTTCCGGTTTGTGCACACTGCTTTGTGCCCTAAAGATACGGAGGATTTATGACTACCTTTAAACTTCAAACAGACTGTTTATGAATAAGAAGATTAGATGGGGAATTGTGGGACTTGGAAATATAGCTGGCAAATTTGCCGGGGATCTGGCCCTGTCATCCGAGGCAATTTTGGTAGCCGTTGCCTCCCGTGATTTCGAGAAGGCCCGGCTTTTTTCTGAAGAATACGGGGCAAAAAAGGCCTACGGTACCTACGAGGCGCTTTTTGAAGATCCCGAGGTTGATGTGGTTTATATCGCCACACCACATAGTTTTCATCACGCCCAAACCCTTTCGGCCCTTAAGGGGGGTAAAAATGTACTCTGTGAGAAGCCCCTTGGCATAAACGCCTCAGAGGTTCGGGAAATGACGGATTTGGCCTCGGAAAAAGGGTTATTCCTGATGGAGGCCCTCTGGAGTCGTTTCAACCCCAGTATTCAGCAAGTATACAGTCGTGTAAAGAGTGGGGAGCTCGGTGCGGTTTCCTATCTCAGGGCCGATTTTGCCTTTCCCGCCCTGGACCGTGACGCCGGAGGGCGCCTTTTGAACCCTGCACTCGCGGGGGGATCCCTTTTGGATATTGGAATCTACCCGGTTTTTCTCGCGTATCTCTTTCTGGGTATTCCGAAGGACATCAAAGTCTCGGCTCATTTTCATACCACCGGCGTCGAGAAACAAATCGCCATGATTTTTGATTACGATGAGGCGATGGCCGTTTTATACAGTGGTTTTTCCTCCCGCAGTGAGATGAAAGCGGAGATCTCCTGCGAATCGGGGAGTGTACTATTGAATCCCCCCTGGCATCACACCGAGGGTTTTCAATGGCAAAAAGATGAAGAAATCGAGGAGGTGGCCAGGCCCCTTAAAGGGTACGGATACTTTTACGAGATTGAAGAAGTACATCGCTGCCTCAAGGCTGGCGAGCTGGAGAGTGGCCTCTGGTCCTGGGCGGACAGCCTGGCCCTTCACTCCCTTTTGGATCGGATTCGTCGCCTGGCGGAAATCGATTTTCCATCCGGCTAAATGCCTGTTCTCAGAAAAGGGGGAATTGCCTTAAATTTTACGATATTTGTTTTCTTACCAAACTGATGAAACCATGGGAATGAATAAGAATACGGTACTGGCCTGGGCTACATTTATTATGATTTTTGTAGGGATAGGACTCATTTGCCTCGGGGCTTTCCGTTATGATGATGTCGCCGGCTGGGGTTTCGCCTCTGTAGGTATTGGGTTTTTTGCAGTTGCTTGGGTATTTAATGCCCTAAAAGGGCGATTGTAGGCAACTCATAAATTTAATCCATTTGATATATAGCGTTTATGGCTGATGATAAAAAGGTTATTTTCTCCATGTCCGGAGTGACTAAAACCTATAAAAATTCGAATACACCAGTTCTTAAGGATATCTACCTCAGCTTTTTTTACGGGGCCAAGATTGGTATTCTCGGCCTGAATGGGTCTGGTAAATCAACCCTTTTGCGAATCATCGGAGGAACAGATACGAATTACCGGGGTGATGTGGTCTTCGCTCCGGGGTTTAAAGTGGGGATGTTGGAACAGGAGCCCCAATTGGATCCGGAAAAGACTGTGATCGAAGTGGTCAAAGAAGGTGTAGCCGATACTGTTGCCATTTTAGACCAGTACAACGAGATCAATGAGCAGTTCGGGCTTCCGGAAGTATATGAAAATCCGGATAAGATGGAGCAGCTCATGGAGAAACAGGCGAAGTTGCAGGATCAGATCGACGCCTCTGGCGCCTGGGAACTGGATTCCAAGCTGGACCTGGCTATGGATGCCCTGAGAACCCCGGAATCCGATAAGAAGATCTCCGTGCTTTCAGGGGGAGAGCGTCGCCGGGTGGCCCTTTGCAGGTTACTGCTGCAGGAGCCCGATGTGCTCTTGCTCGATGAACCGACAAACCACCTGGACGCGGAATCAGTTCAATGGCTCGAACATCATCTTGCCCAGTATAGGGGAACCGTCATTGCAGTGACCCACGACCGTTATTTTCTGGATAATGTGGCCGGTTGGATTTTGGAACTCGACAGGGGGGAAGGGATTCCATGGAAGGGGAACTATTCCAGTTGGCTGGAACAAAAAGCAAAACGCCTGGCCCAGGAGCAAAAACAAGCCAGTAAGCGTCAGAAAACCCTGGAACGGGAATTGGAATGGATCCGTCAAAGCCCGAAAGGCCGGCATGCCAAGCAAAAGGCACGTTTGAACAATTACGATAAATTGATGAGCCAGGACCAGAAAAAACTGGACGAGAAGTTGGAAATATATATCCCGAATGGCCCCCGGTTGGGTACGAATGTTATTGAGGCTAAAGGGGTGAGTAAGGCCTATGGCGACAAATTGTTGTACGAGGATCTGAATTTCAGATTGCCCCAGGCGGGAATCGTCGGAATCATAGGCCCCAACGGAGCCGGTAAAACGACAATATTTCGGATGATCATGGGAGAGGAAACCCCGGATAAGGGTTCTTTTACCATAGGAGACACGGTAAAAATCGCCTACGTGGATCAGGCGCATTCCAATATCGATCCGGACCAGACCATATGGCAGAACTTTAGCGGTGGGCAGGAGCTTATCGCCATGGGTGGAAATCAAATCAATTCCAGGGCCTATTTAAGTCGCTTTAATTTTTCAGGCAGTGAACAGAACAAGAAAGTGGATATGCTTTCCGGTGGGGAACGCAACCGTTTACATCTGGCCATGACCCTTAAGGAAGAAGGTAACGTCCTTTTATTAGACGAACCTACCAACGATTTGGATGTCAATACCCTGAGGGCCCTGGAGGAAGGGTTGGATAATTTTGCAGGTTGTGCAGTAATCATCTCTCACGACCGCTGGTTCCTGGACCGGATATGCACCCATATCCTCGCATTTGAGGGCGATTCGCAGGTCTACTTTTTCGAAGGATCCTTTTCAGATTACGAAGAAAACCGAAAAAAACGACTGGGTGGGGATGCTGTCCCCAAACGCCTGAAATACAAAAAGCTGATTCGGGAATAATAAAGCCCGGAAATACCCGGGCTTTATTAAACGGAAGTCCCTGTTTTATTGTTTCAGCGGTTTGTCCAGCGTTTGATCGATCTGACTTTCGATTTGCGCCTTATCTCCGACTACGATAAGGGTCATATTTTCAGGACGGATATACTTCCGGGTTACCTCCATAACCCTTTCAGGGGTGACCCCGTGCATATTGGCGACTTTGTCTTTCAGGAAAGACTCATCCAGATCGTGGATGTCGAGAAAAATAAGTTGCCCGATAATTCCGTTGGGAGAGGAATTTTGCAGGACATAAATACCCGATTCATAATTGATAATCCCATCGAGTTCCTCCTGGGTTGGAGGCTCTTCCTGAAGGAGTTCAATCTCTTTCTTGATTTCCGCTATAGAGGCCCCGGTGTGCTCTGTGGTTACATCCGCTGCCTCATACCATATCCCGGTTTTATAATTGGAGGTAAGGGAGGAATAGGGTGAATAGGTATATCCTTTGTCCTCCCGTATATTACTGGTTATACGCGAAGCAAAAGAGCCTCCCAGCAAGGAGTTCGTAATATCCAAAGCTGTGTAATCCGGGCTCGACGGATCTGGTACGGGTAACCCATAGTAAATGGTAGATTGGGGAGCCCCGGGCCGGTCAATAATTTTTACCGAAGCCGCGGTGGCAGGGGTTGCAATGGGGTATTCGGCTTCTTTTCCTTCCCGCCAGTCCCCCATGGCCGACTCAACAGCTGATTTTACAGCCTCTGGGTCAAAATTCCCGGCAACGTAAATAGTAGTGCGCCGGGCCCCGAGGTTATCATTGTAAAAACCAGAAATATCAGATACCGTATACGAGTCGATCTGGGCTTCGGTCGGAAAAACCCTTCCATAGGGATGGTCCGGATATAGTTCAGCATAGAATTCTTTATACGCCTGACTCCCGGGCCGGGATAACTGTACGGCCAGGTTTCGCTTCATATCGCTTTTCAGCCGATCTAATTCTTCCGCAGGCCATTTGGGGTTCCGCAGCACATCTGCCATGACACGGATGGCATCCGGAGCGAATTCATAGAGTACAGAAGTGGACAGGGACCCGGTATGAGCACCTATCCCAATATTGAGATTTCCGCCCATAGCGGCCATTTCATCGGCAATTTGTCGGGATGTGCGTGAAGTGCTGCCTTCCTCCAGGAGGTCAGCCATCAAATCTGCCAACCATACCTGATTCTCCTTTTCATTGATATTCCCGGTCTTCAGGTTGAAGCGGATACTTGCTTTTGGAATGGAGCCATAGGGTATAAGGACCAGGGTAAGGCCGTTGTCATAGGAAATAACCTCTTTTTCCGGCAGGGTAAAGTTTTTGGGAGCTCCTCCCTCGGGCGGCAACTCTTTTTCCTGAGCTTCCAGGAAGGAAAGGGGGAGGAGGAGAGCCAGGGCGATAATATATCTTAATGTATTCATTTTACTGGTTTTTTTCGTTAGCTGCTAATAGTGGATTTACTTCCAGAACGGTGCGGTTGCTGGTTCTGAGGTAATTGTCAATAGTGTTTTTTACGGTCTCTACATCTACCTTTTTAAACTCGTCCTCCAGGGTATTGATACGGTCCGGGTTATCGTCAAAAAGCGCAAAACTGCACAGCAAATCTGCTCTTCCCAGTCCAAATGTACCCCCAATATCGTCGTAGAGCTGAGATCGAATCTTGACAATGGCCTGATCGAGCATCTGCTGATCTATCTGATCCCGAAGTCCCGACATTACAGTGTCTATGGATTGCATGATAGCTTCTTTGCTCTCCGGGTCGTCAAAGGTGAAATCGTACATCCAAAGCATCGGGCCCTTATAATTGAACATATTTCCGAGATAATTGATTCCCCCGGATACATCTGAGGTAAAGCCCTTCTCATTTTCAAGTTTCTGTACCAGCAGGCTATTATCACCCTGTATCAGAATTTGATCGAGCAGTCCCATGGCGTAATACTCCGGGGTGTTCCGCTCCGGCATATGATAGGCGAGGGCCAGGGCTGGTTTGTTGGCCAGGGAGTCATTCTTCATAAAATACTTCTCGGCTTCCTGGCGCGTTTCAGAGATATCGGGCTCCGGGGGCAGGGTCGCTGCCGGGATACTCCCGAAATACTTTTCTATCCAGGCCCTGGTCTGGGCGATATCGATATCACCGACTACAGAGATTGCAGCGTTGTTGGGAGCGTAGAAGGTGTCAAAGAAGCTAGTCACATCCTCAAGGCTGGCCGCATCCAGGTCTTCAAGATCCCCATAAAAATTATGGGCGTTATACCAATTCTCATTGGCGTACTGGGGCATATCCAACCAGGGAAAGCCCCCGAAGGGTTGGTTCAGCACATTAACCTTGACTTCATTTTTTACGACACCCTGTTGATTTTCAAGATTCTCCTGAGAGATATTAAGTCCTTTCATCCGATCTGCCTCGGCCCATAACATCGTTTCCAGTTTGTGTGAAGGAACTATTTCAAAATAATTGGTGAAGTCAAAGCGGGTAGATCCGTTGAGGATTCCCCCATTTTCCTGTACCAGCTTTATGAATTCCATCTTTCCAAGATTATCCGATCCCTGGAACATCATGTGCTCAAAAAGGTGGGCAAAACCCGTGCGGTCCCTGGGTTCATTTCGAAATCCAATATTGTAGTATACCGCCACTATGGCAGTGGGAGAAGTGGTGTCTTCAGAGAGGATCACTTTCAACCCATTGTCCAGGGTGTAATAAGTAACCGGAACTTCGAATTTTGAAGCAGATACTTCTTTGCTTTTTTCCGCTTCACAGCTGCCGAGCAGCAACAGGAAACTCAAAAGTGCGCTGAGTCGCACAAATCCATTAGGTGTCTTCATAAATCTGTTTTTACAGAGGATTGTTTTAAAAGTAACAGTAGGTCGTTATAGTTTTTGGATTGTTACAGTATTTATCCTTAAAATATCAATAGGGTTCTGTGGGGTACCAATCCAGGCGGATTACGCGAATGTTGGGGTTGGCCTCAGTGACAAGGGTCTCAAAACGGCCTATATCGCTTACATCTGGTTTTCCCCTGTAGTGATAGGGATAAACTTCAGCCGGGGCGAATTCAATCACCGCATCCGCAGCACTTTCCACATCCATAGTATATGGCAGGTTCATACAGACAAAGGCCTTATCAATGTCTTTAAGTGCCCGCATTTCCGCTATATCTTCTGTATCCCCGGAAAAATAAATCCGCGTCCCGTCGTGTTCGAGGACATATCCATTTCCCCTCCCTGGGGTATGGAAGGCTTTGGCTTCCGGCCTGAGGTTGTACATAGGGATGGCCGTCACCGCTATTCCATAACGGGTTTTGGAGTCTCCATTGTCCAAAACATCTATTTGAGGGGTAAAAGCAGCGGGTATTTTTTCGGCGACAGCATTGGGAACGATGATTTTAGCCTTCTGGGTATCCAGCCCTTGCAGGGTTTCCAGGCTAAAGTGATCTCCATGTATGTCTGTGATCAAAATAAGATCTGGAGCGGGATAGGCAGTAAACGCATCCGGTCCGCCTACGGGATCAATATATATGATCGTTTTATTCCACTTGAGTACAGCCGTAGCATGGGCCACCGGATAAATTTCTAACGCTACCTCATCAGGTGTTTCCGGGTTTTCAGGCATGGGTGTGGGCTTCGGTTGCGAATATGCCAATGGTTGCTGCATAAAGAAAAACACGAGCAGGAGGGCTGCTGAATTGCGTAGGGTGGAAACGGATTTCATATTGTAGGGTTTTTATCAAATCTATATGTATTAAAGATAAAACCCTATCGGCCCCAATGACGTCGATTGGGAATAAATATTTTCGATACGGAAATCTAAACCTTCAATTTCTCCGTATATAGACAGTAAACAACTTAAAATTTAAGTTTAGAAATTAATTTTCACACTTATGACAGAGACAAAAAACAACAACGGACTTAAAGTATTGGCCGGTATTCTGGGAGTCATTCTTCTGGGTACCATCATTTATGCGGTCAATCTGTATCAGGACTCAAAGAAAAATGAGGCCATCCTGTTGAAGGAAAAAGAGCTGGTTGTAGAAGATCTGACAAGCCTGAAGTCGGAATACGACAAGGCCATTATGGAGAGCAACCAAACGAACGAAGAATTGGTGGCTGCTCGTGACAATATCGCCAAATACATCGATTCGGTTAGCGGTATGAAAGCAGATCTGGCTAACCTTTCCCGCTATCGCCGACAGGTAAGCGTTCTGAAGAAAGAGCGTGAGGAGTTATTGCGTCAGGTGGATTCTCTGAAGCAATCCAATACCCTGATCGCGATGCAACGCGACAGTACTTTTGTGGAACTGGAGAAGCAAAATGTCTTCAACGATTCCCTGGTCGTACAGAACACCCAATTGGCCGATGCAGTCGAACGCGGATCAGCACTTAGCCTCACAGGATTTGTTGTAGACGCCGTTCGCGAACGCAACAACGGAACCCTGCGTTCCACAAATAGTGCCAGGAGAACAGACCGTTTAAAAGTTTGTTTTACAGTAGCTGATAATGTTATCGCTGAGGCCGGTGACCGTGAGTTCTACATTGAAGTTCTGGATCCTAACGGAAATGTTATGGGAGGAACCACTTCCAAAACTATGGAGGAAGGTCCTTCGATCACCTATACCAAGAACACGAACTTCTTTTATGAAAACGCTGCCCTGGATGTTTGTGATTACATCAGTAATTACGCCGGGGAGTTTCAAAAGGGAAATTACATGGTCAACGTCTATGACGATGGGCTGAAATTAATGGGAACTTCCAAGTTCGAATTGAAATAAAAGTAGTTTTCAATATTTGCAGTAAAAACCGCCTAAAGTTCTTAGGCGGTTTTTTTATGCTTTCCCGCCACCTAAACCTAAAGGGAACCGGGTACACCTTGCCCTAAAAGGAACCGGGAAAGTATATAGGTCAAAAAAAAGTGGCTGCTCTTTAGACAGCCACTTTAATACATGTCTCGATTTACTTGTTGAGATGGCCCACCATCTGCTCGGGTCGTACCCAGGAATCGTACTCCTCCGCACTTACATAACCCAGTCTTATGGCCTCTTCTTTCAGTGTGGTTCCGTTTTCATGAGCTGCTCCGGCGATTTCCGCAGCTTTGTAATAGCCGATTTTAGTGTTCAGGGCAGTGACCAGCATCAAAGAATTGTTCAGGAGTTTTTTAATGGTATCCCGGTTCGGTTCAATACCGGAAGCGCAATGGGCTTCAAAACTATGGCAAGCGTCTCCCAGTAGCCTTGCGGACGCCAGTGCATTGGCTGCCATCAGGGGTTTGAAGACATTGAGTTCATAGTGGCCCTGAGTTCCCCCTATAGTGATAGCGACATCGTTACCCATTACCTGGGCGCACACCATAGTCAGTGCCTCACACTGGGTAGGATTTACTTTACCGGGCATAATCGAGCTTCCAGGTTCATTGGCCGGGATTAGAATTTCTCCAATCCCCGATCGCGGTCCGGAAGCCATCATCCGGATGTCGTTTGCAATTTTATTCAGAGATACGGCGAGTTGTTTGAGGGCGCCATGTGTTTCCACAATGGCGTCATGGGCCGCCAGGGCTTCAAATTTATTCGGTGCCGTGGTAAAGGGGAGTCCGGTAAAGCTGGCGATGTACCGGGCCACGAGCTCATCATATCCGTTTGGTGTATTGAGCCCTGTTCCCACAGCAGTACCCCCAAGGGCGAGTTCCCCCAGGTGTTCCAGCGTATTGCGCAAAGCCTTAAGCCCGTGATCCAATTGTGCCACATAGCCCGAAAACTCCTGGCCAAGGGTGAGGGGGGTGGCATCCATAAGATGTGTCCTTCCAATTTTCACAACATCCATAAAGGCCCCTGATTTGGCTTTGAGGGTATCGCGCAGGGCCGTAACCCCGGGAATGGTCACTTCCACCACTTTTTTGTACACAGCGATATGCATTCCGGTAGGGAAGGTGTCATTGGAGGATTGAGATTTATTGACGTCATCATTGGGCTGAAGGGTTTTCTCACCTTCCCCGATTTTTTTCCCCGCGAGTTCATGTGCCCGGTTGGCAATAACTTCGTTG
>Ga0272441_10011753_pt1 | contig 12927 bp, 8 predicted proteins | sample SSMProp6N_FD_193582 | JGI IMG/M metagenome (GOLD analysis project Ga0272441, IMG submission 193582) | Marine sediment archaeal communities from Little Sippewissett salt marsh, Falmouth, MA, United States - SSM-Prop-6N | ecosystem: Environmental > Aquatic > Marine > Wetlands > Sediment ...
TAAAAATATAATATGTATAAAGACTACAAAGAACATTTGACAAAGATCATTGATGAGATCCGGGATGCCGGGCTCTATAAGAATGAAAGGATCATCACTTCTCCCCAGGGACCTGAGATTGTGCTTGATACCGGGCAGAAAGTACTGAACTTCTGTGCCAACAATTATCTCGGACTATCCAATAATCCCGAGCTGGTAGAAGCTGCCAGAGCTGCACTCGAAGACCATGGCTATGGTATGTCGTCAGTAAGATTTATATGTGGCACGACCGATCTTCATAAGGAACTTGAGAGGAAGATTGCAAAATTTTTCAATACCGATGATACAATATTATATGCTGCCTGTTTTGATGCCAACGGTGGAGTATTCGAACCATTGCTTACAGCCGAAGATGCAATAATTTCGGATGCACTTAATCATGCTTCCATAATAGACGGTGTTCGTCTTTGTAAAGCTCAGAGATACAGGTACGAAAATGCGAATATGGAGGACCTTGAGAGACAATTGAAATTGGCAAAAGCCCAACGTTTCAGGATTATTGTCACTGACGGTGTGTTTTCCATGGATGGTAATGTTGCTCCGCTTAATAGAATTGTGGAGCTGGCTGAACTGTATGATGCAATGGTAATGGTTGATGAATCACATTCTGCAGGTGTTGTGGGTGAGACGGGGAGGGGCGTGACGGAACTGTTCAATATCATGGGACAGGTTGAAATAATAACAGGAACCCTGGGAAAAGCATTTGGCGGAGCAATCGGAGGCTTTACGACAGGCCGTAAGGAGATCATAGAACTTTTGAGGCAAAGGTCAAGACCATATCTTTTTTCTAACTCAATACCTCCTATGGTAGTTGCAGCAGGGATAAGGATGATTGAGATAATGACCGAAACGAACAGCCTTCAGGATAAGCTTCACAGAAATTCTGAATATTTTATCAGCAGAATGACAAATCTCGGGTTTGATATAAAGCCCACAAAATCAGCTATCTGTGCCGTGATGCTGTATGATGCAAAGCTGTCACAGGATTTTGCCGCACAACTCCTTAAAGAAGGTATCTATGTAATAGGCTTTTATTACCCTGTTGTCCCTAAAGGAGAAGCAAGAATAAGGGTACAGCTGTCGGCTGCCCACGAAATGGAACATCTCGATAAAGCTATAAATGCCTTTAAGAAGACAGGGAAAAACCTTGGGGTAATAAAATGAATTCTTTTGTCTTCCAGATATACAGGGTATTGGTTCCAAAACCAATAAGAACACGGATTCTTAAGAAAAAACTCAGAAAGAAGATTCTTGAGTATTATTCATCACTGCCCCCGGGAGAGGTCAATGAAGAACAGGAAGAAGTTTTGAGATATCTCGAAACCTATCCCCTGGCCATATTCCCATACCCGTTTTCATCGGATTATTCACCAAAGCTTATTGAAGTCCATACTGATACCCCCAGGGGACTTCATTATGTAATGCAGAATGGCAAGAGGCTTTTTTTCATAAAACGGTGGACAAAAAAAAGGATACGGAGAGCTTTTGCAGAACTATCAAAAGAGCAGGATGACCGTAGTCCTCACAGATATCTATCAGAAGACTTCCGGATCGGCAAGGAAGATGTTATCGCTGACATCGGGGCTGCCGAAGGTAATTTCTCCTTATCAGTCATTGAAAAAGTAAAGAAAATATACCTTATTGAATATGACAAAGAATGGATAAAGGCTCTGAATGCCACTTTTGAACCATGGAAAAATAAAGTACAGATTATCGGGAAGCATGTTTCAGATACTGATAATGAGACTAATATTACACTGGATAGTCTGATCAGAACTCACAATGATATTACCATGCTTAAGATAGACGTTGACGGTAATGAGCAAAAGATACTTAATGGTGCCTCAGATCTTCTGTCAGGAAGAAGGAAACTGAAAATTGCTTTATGTACCTATCACAAGGCCAATGATGAAAAGGATTTTACCCGTCTGCTGGAAAACAGTAGATTTCGTGTCAGTCCCTCGAGGGGTTATATGATCTTTTATTATGATAAGAAGCTCGCTGCTCCCTGGCTCAGAAGAGGATTAATAAGAGCAATAAGATAATATCATTGCGGGTGTTTTATCCGCATTTTGATGAACCGCAATCCTTGCAAATAAGGCAACCTTCTTCGTATACGAGGTTTTCCGAACCGCATTCACTGCATTTGCCTTTGGCTTTTGTCCCGTTAGGGATATATTTCTTCAATGCACGTTCAACCCCGTTTTTCCAGTTATTTATCGATTCGCTGTCGAGTTTTAATGATTGTACAAGATTTACCACATCGGCAATAGGCATTTCATATCTTAACACCCCTGATATCAGTTTCGCATAGTTCCAGAATTCGGGTTTGAACATATGAGAGAGGCCGCCGATGGTCTTTTTATAACCGTATTTATCGGTATATTGAAAGTCGTATCTGGTTTTACTGTTTTCACTTTTCACTTTAATTATCTGACCCTTCACGATGGTTTTTGGTATAGGAAATATTTCCTCATCAGCCAGTCCGGTAAATATTTCATAGGGTCTTTTATTCTTCAGTCCGACAAATGCCACCCATCTTTCTTCATTTATGTTGAATCGTATTACGTCGCAATCAAGTACTTTCGGGCGTTTGGGTCTTTCTACCCTTATGTCAGGCTTGCCTGTTAACAGTACTCCGTCTCTTGATCCTTCACGGTAAACGGTTACTCCTTTACATCCCGATTTCCATGCAGTAAGGTATAATTCACTTACAAGTTCCTCTTTCACGTTTGCCGGAAGGTTTATTGTAACGCTTATTGAGTGGTCAACCCATTTTTGTATAGCGCCCTGCATTTTTACTTTTGCCACCCAGTCGACATCATTGGCTGTTGCCTTGAAATATGGTGATCCGGCAATTATCTTTTCAATTTCCTCATCACCCATTTCCTTTACTTCATCGGGGTCATATCCGTTAATTCTCAGCCAATCCATAAATTTGTGGTGGAAAACATTGAACTCCTCCCAGGAATCGCCCACTTCATCTTTAAAGGTTACCGTTACATCTTTGTCATTGGGATTCACTTTTCTCCTTCTTTTATAGAATACCGAGAACACCGGTTCGATACCTGATGTTGTCTGGGTCATCAGGCTGGTTGTACCTGTTGGTGCAATAGTGAGAAGTGCAATGTTCCTTCTGCCGAATTTGACCATATTGTTATACATAACAGGATCTGTTTCCTTTAGTCGTAAAATAAAAGGATTATCCTTTTCACGTTCAGCGTCAAATATTTCAAAGGCACCTCTCTCCTTTGCCAGGTATGTTGATGATTTATAAGCCTCAAGTGCAAGTGTTTTATGAACCTCTGTAGAGAAATTTATTGCTTCTTCGGTACCATATATTAGTCCCAGTGCAGCAAGCATATCGCCTTCCGCGGTAATACCGATGCCGGTTCTCCTTCCCTCCTCCGATTTTTTTCTGATATTCTTCCAGAGACTTATTTCAACCAGTTTCAGCTCATCGGGCTCAGGGTCTGTATCGATTTTTTTCAATATTGAATCGATTTTTTCTATTTCGAGGTCAATAATATCATCCATTATTCTTTGTGCCAGACCCACATGTTCTTTATACAATTCAAAATCAAACTCCGCTTCAGAAGTAAACGGGTTTTTTACATAACTATAGAGGTTTATTGCAAGGAGCCGGCAGCTGTCATACGGGCAGAGAGGTATTTCGCCACACGGATTTGTTGACATTGTTGTATAGCCGAGATCTGAATAGCAATCGGGTACGCTTTCCTTAATGATGGTATCCCAGAAAAGAACGCCTGGCTCAGCTGATTTCCATGCGTTATGTATTATTTTATTCCAAAGCTGGTTTGCATCAATATCGTTAATGAATTTCGGATTCCCGGATTCAATAGGGTATTGCTGTCTGAAAGTCTTCTTTTCCTCAACAGCTTTCATGAATTCGTCAGTAATCTTTACTGATACATTTGCTCCTGTCACTTTGCCGCTCTCGAGTTTTGCATCGATGAATTTTCCGGCATCAGGGTGTTTTACCGAGATTGAAAGCATAAGGGCTCCCCTCCTTCCATCCTGTGCTACCTCCCGTGTCGAGTTTGAATATCTCTCCATAAAAGGAACCACACCTGTTGATGTCAATGCACTGTTCAGTACTGGTGTTCCCTTTGGACGTATATGTGACAGATCATGCCCGACTCCACCCCTTCGTTTCATAAGCTGCACCTGTTCCTGGTCGATCTTCATTATACCTCCGTACGAATCGGATGATCCGTCATTGCCAATTACAAAGCAATTGGAAAGCGAGGCTATCTGGTAATCATTGCCAATGCCAGTCATCGGACCTCCCTGGGGAACTATGTATCTGAAATTTTTCAACACACTGTAAATAAGATCTTCAGGAAGGGGGTTTTTATATCTGAGCTCTATCCTGTGTATCTCTTTTGCGAGCCGGTGATGCATATCATCGGGAGTAAGTTCGTAAAGGTTACCATATGAATCCTTCAAGGCATATTTATTTGCCCAGACTCTTGCAGCAAGTTCATCGCCCCTGAAATATTCGATACTTGCTTTAACGGCCTCTTCATGAGAATAAATAACTCTTTCATTCGCTTTAACTGTAGATTCTTCAGACTTCTTAATCTCTACATTTTGTTGAGCTGATATTATTTGCTCCGTATCATTTGACTTTTCCGATGCAACGGCCGATTCCTGGACAAATAGTTCTCCCATAACTTTTAAAATAATATTGTTACTTCCTGATAATAATAGGATTAAACGACCACTGAAATTTATTAGCGGGTAGTTGCTAAATTAGGCAAGTGGTCATCTTAATGCAAGACAAAATTTTTAACTTTATTAACATTTGCCGGTATAGTTATTAACCATTTGTTAGTGCCTGATAATCTGTATTTTATCCCTGTTAATCAAATAACAGATTTTTACTTAACAGGAAAGTATTTAATAATAAGCGATTTAAAGTATCTAAGGTACTTTTTTGAAAATTCCTAAAGATAAAGAAGCCGTCTCAACTGGTTTTGAGACGGCTTCCTATAATGTTTTTGTTATTCCTCAACTAGTTGAAGATATAGCGGAGACCTACCTGCAATCTCCAGCACTGATTGATGTTCAGATAATTAGAGTATGTTTCGGTCGGGTAAGCACTGTCAACCTGTTCCATCGAGAAGCTGGGAACATTGCTGGCATCACGTCCTTCATAATTCAGTATTGCACCATAGTTACTGGCAGCCATATTTTTATAAACTCCCCATTTTGAATTCAGCATGTTGCCTGCATTAAGCAGGTCGATGCTCAATTGCAGGGTATTTGTTGTACTTCCGGCTTTAATGGAGAAATCCTGTACAAAGCGGAAATCAATCCTGTTCACCCATGGTGCACGTGCGGCGTAAGCTTCAGCATATTCACCCTTGTGTTTGCTCAGGTATTTATCCTGTTCAATGAAATCAAAGAATGCATTTTCGTCGGCTGCTGACACAAATGATATCTCACCCTTTTCTTTCGGGATATAGATAAGGTCATTTGTAACACCATCGCCGTTCATATCGTTGCTGTATATGAAGGAGTTACCATAAGGAGTGGATCCTGTATAAAACAAGCTGAACGCAGAAGCCATATGGTCGTTCATGTAAGGAATTCGGTAAGATACTGAAGCGATCACCTTATCAGGAACCACATATTGTGAACGCTGTACGGTGGCGTTATTTGGTCCGTTAACGGTAACAAGGCCTACCCAGGCTGAGTTGGCATTGCTGCCCGGCATACCTGAAATTTCCTTCATTTCTGTTCTTGTGTAGGCAGCCATAATGTCGAGGTTTGTTACCGGTTCGGCATTAAGAGTCAGGTTTACTGTGTAACCGTAACCCTCGTTAGTATTCATGAGGACGCAGGCATCTCTGACAGATGTATACTCAAAATCAGCCGGGTAAATGTAGCGATCATCGGGTCCTGAAAATTTCTCCCAGCTGGCACCGGGTTTCATAACATTGTAGTTATCCAGCATCACAGCATTGATATTTTTTGTAAAAATACCTTCGGCTGTTACAGTGAAAGGAAATTCTACAGGCAGTTTATAATCGAATGCTGCTGAAGTCTTCCATACCTGTGGCATCCTGAAATCGGGATCCACACCTGCTATTGAACTTGGTACGCTTCCATCTTCGGATGTTACCACGGTTTGGAAACCCATTGTTTCTATCATTTCATCAACATCGGTAATAAAATTATTTTCCAGAAGGTCTAAGCGGTCGTCGCGTGATGCTATAGTACCATCGGGATTGAATCGGGTTTGTATCTTCATCAGTATCTGGTTCATGCCTGCGTTCGAAGGCATGTTTGTGAAGAACACCAGGGGCAGACGACCGGTGAATATCCCGGTTCCGCCACGTACCATAAGTGATCTGTCACCCATAACATCCCATGTAAGACCGACCCGGGGCGACATGTTGATTTTAGGTTTTGGCCATTCGCCGGTATTAATATTGCGACCGCCAAAGTCAAGATCTAAAATAGCATTGTTGGTTATAATATCATCAATGAATGAGAGATTATCTGCACGCAAGCCAACTGTCAGCTTGAAATTCTGAACAGGGCTCCATTCATCCTGAATATATGCTCCGATCTGATTGAATTTAACAGCATTGGAAGGCACCAATTCTCCGTTGGTACCATAAGTTAAAGCAAAGTCAACCGGTGCGGCTCTATTGTAAAAATCAGTCAAACTTGCATAACGATAGTAACCTGTTCCGCTACGCATATAATTATTGTCAGCCATCTGGTATTCGTAACTGATACCCCCGGTAAGTTTATGAGCATTAAGATAATAGGTAAAATTGTCTGTGGCTGTAATAATTTTGTTCTTTACACCATTATTCCATGTGAATAACTCGTAGCCGGCAGAAATATAAGGATCTAAAGCAGCTGCTCCTGTAGCGATATCACCACTCATAATATCAATAAACGGGAATGGCTCGGATGTTGATCCACGGATATCTTCAATATTGGAGTATGTCACTAATAATTGATTGGAAATATTCTGGGTGAACCTGCTGTTTAATTCCAAAGATCCTGAATTAACAATATTATCCATCGAATACATTGAATTGGCATACGACATCGAATATTCTCCCACACGGCTTTTAGTACGGTCACGATAACTGCCATCAGTTGAGTTTCCGTTGGGCGGATTCCATGCGGTATTTTTTGTGTGATTGAAACGTGCGCTTAATTTATGGTAATCATTAATGTTCCAGTCCAGACGAATGAGGTATTTCAGGTTTGACTCATTGGCGGGGAAACTTGTATAAGAACCTGTTTCATAACCATAATTATTTAACAGATAGTCTGATACTGTCTGCAAATCGGATTCTGTTACACGTGAAATGGTTTGCTGATCAGAAATACCGTCTGTTGAAGCACGCCAGCGTATTACCTGTTCCGGAGTTTTTTCATATTCGAGGTTACCGAACAGAAATAACTTGTTTTTAATTATCGGGCCTCCAAGAGTAAGGCCGTAAACAGTGTTTGATTCTTCAGCGCGTTCACCAAAATCGTGGTCGCCAATTTTGTTACCACGCATATTCTGGTTTGTATGATAAACATATGCCGACCCCCGGATAGTGTTTGTCCCCGATTTGGTGATAGCATTTATACCTCCGCCGATAAAGTTGGTTTGTCTGACGTCGAAAGGAGCAATAACAACCTGTACTTCTTCGATAGCATCGAGTGAGATAGGATTGCCTCCTCCAGGCAGGCTACTGGCCAGACCAAAATTATTGTTGAGATTTGAACCATCAACAGTGAAATTTGAGGAACGTCCGTCACCGCCGGCAAAGCTCATTCCGTCGCTATAGGGTGAAACCCGTGCAATGTCGTTAATGCTGCGGTTAATTGTTGGTATAACACCCATCTGGTCACCGGAAATATTTGTTGTTGCACCCGTTTTCAGAGTATTGAACTTTGAAGGTTTGGTACCCACAACAACAACTTCGTTGAGTTCAGTACTCGACTCAGTAAGCCCGGTATTCAGTTCAAATGTCTCCCCAAGGAGAAGGTTGATGTCGGTGAAGGTTTTTTTTGCATAACCAATAAAAGACACTTCCACCTTATAGGGCCCACCGGGGCGCATCCCCTGTATTGAAAACAATCCCTGGTTATTGACGGTTACACCGTAGATAGTACCTGAAGGTACATGTGTTGCGACAATGGTAGCTCCCGCCAGGGATTCTCCATTAGGGTCGGTAATATTGCCGCTTATTGACGATGTTGTAGATCCTTGTCCGAATAATGCTGACGCTCCGAACAAAAATAACAACAACGTAAAGATCTGTTTTAATTTTTTCATCATAGATATTGGATTAAGGATTAATAATAATTATGCAAAACTATTGCAGTTATTTGATTACCAGATTACAACAAAAATATATATTTGTTAAATCCGGGTTAACAATTTACATGGTTTGGAATGATTGAACAGAATTTTAAAAAGAGGAATTATTAACAAATTATGAGCATAAAAATGTTAGCATCTTTTCAGGTGATCTGCTGAATAATCTTACGGGTTGCCCCGGTGTTTTCCCTGACATATTCACCTGCAGAAGAAGCTGCTTCCTTATATGCCTGCTCATCAGCAAGGAATTGCTCCATTATCAGTTCAAAATCCTTATATTTTCTGAAGGAAAAGGCTCCGCCCAGTTCTGTTAACTCAACAGCTTCACGGAATCTTTTGTAATTGGGTCCGAAAAGAACGGGGATACCCCAGCAGGCAGGTTCAAGAATGTTATGTATCCCTTTGCCAAAACCTCCCCCTACCTCAGCAATATATGCATAACGATATGCCGACGAGAGAAGGCCTATATTATCAATTATCAATACCCTTGCATCAGAAGCTTCTTTGTCATACCCGGAAAACCTTACACATTTTACCTTGAACAAACGTTCCAGTCTCTCAATATTTGCAGTATCAATTTCATGTGGTACAAAAACCCACTTCATTTTTTCCGGATATCTGTTTATATATGCTGCTATTATTTCCTCATCCTGCTGCCAGCTGCTCCCCGCAATTAAGAGTTTTTCATTCCCTTTGAAATTCCCGAGCACAGCAATATCCTTTGAGCCCTTTGAGATTTCAGCAACCCTGTCAAACCTTGTATCGCCGGCAACTGAAACATTTTTAAGCCCTATGGTATTAAGAAGCTCTAAAGAATTGTGATCCTGGACAAATAACCAGGTAAAGCTCAAAAGCATTCTCCTGAAAAAGCTGCCATACCATTTGAAAAAGTGCTGATCCTTCTTGAAAATACCTGAAATGAGATAAAGCGGGATCTTTTTATGGGCTATCTCTGTTATATAATTATTCCAGAATTCATATTTTACAAAAATGACAGATGACGGATTAACCAGTGAGATAAACCTCTTTGCATTGCCCGGAGTATCTGCAGGAAGATAACATACAATATCGGCTGCCTGGTAGTTTTTCCTCACCTCATATCCGGAAGGGGAAAAAAATGTCAGTATGATTTTAATGTTGTGATTTTCTTTCTTCAGTGTTTCAATAACAGGACGTCCCTGTTCAAATTCACCGAGTGAAGCACAATGTATCCAGATATAGTTATCATCCGGTTCGATCTTATTGTTCAGTTTATCTGTCCATTCTTTCTGACCGGCTATCCATTGGCGAACCTTGGCATTAAACGGGGCTGCCAAACGGGCCAACCCTGTAAGCAAGACTATACCAATATTATATATTGTTTTCATGTTTGAATTCAGAATGTCAAAGGTATAAAAAAAAGGCACAAGGGTGCAATGGTACAAAGGCGCAAAGGTAATGAAGCGGAAGGACAAATAAAGCAAATATCCGCTGGCGAGGATTTGCAATCCTCGCCTTCCATCCATGCTCTAAGGTGCGGATTGCAAATCCGCACCAGCTGTGACCCCCTTTAGGGGGTGGTCCTGCTTAGCAGGACCGGGGGTCTCTACATTAAAAATAACTGTTAATTTTACAGATTATTAATCCCTATCCTATGATCAGATTAGTTGCCCTTATTATTTCCATTGTCCTTCAGATCATTGCAGCTTCAATTGCACTGGGGTTCATGAAAATGACCAAATACAGAATTTCATGGATCCTGCTTTCACTATCATTCGTGTTCATGGCGATTCGTAAAATTATCCAGTTTTTTGAATTTTTCCGCGGGACACCTTCCGATACATGGCAGATGATAGATGAATGGACAGGTGTCCTGGTATCATTTATGATCATTTTCGGTGTGGTCCTTATACGTGAGATCTTTTACTCACTGAAAAAGGCTGAGATTGACCGTCTGCGAACCGAGAGAAGAGTGCTAAACGCAATTATCAATACTGAAGAGAATGAAAGAAGAAGATTCGCCAATGACCTGCACGATGGACTAGGCCCGATACTTTCAACCGTTAAAATGTCGGTATCCTCTCTAACTGACAGGATAAGTGATCCCGACGGAATCGAAATCCTGAAAAATACAAACCACCTTGTAAACGAGGCACTGAATACCATTAAAGAGATTTCCGATAACCTGAGTCCTCATGTTCTTTCGAACTTCGGCCTCACAAGTGCAATAAGTGCTTTTACAACAAAGATAAACCAGACAGGTATTGTTGAGATAAACTTCAAATCGAATATGGAAAATTACCGTTTGGAAAATGACAAGGAAGTTGTAATATACCGTGCTGCATGTGAGCTGATTAACAATGCCATACGTCATTCAGGTGCTTCCCATATCGAGATTGAGCTTAACAAACATGAAAAATTTGTTACCTTGCATTTCTATGATAACGGACGTGGTTTTGACCCTTCATCGCTCAGGAAGGAAGATGCCAAAGGTATAGGGCTCTCAAATATTGAGACACGGGTTAAATCGGTAGAGGGTGTCTTTGTTATTGAAAGCACAAAGGGAAAAGGAACTACTGCGCTGATAAGAGTAACAGATGAATTTTCATGAAAAACCTGTCATCATAAATGGAGAAAATAAAGATCATAATAGCAGATGATCATCAGCTTTTCAGGAATGGACTAAAACTGCTTCTTAATTCCTTCACTGAATTTGAAGTCACAGGTGAAGCATCAAACGGCGAGGAGTTCCTTAGCCTGTTGCATACAATCCCTGCCGACATTGCACTTATGGATATCAGTATGCCCGAGATGGACGGTATCGAGGCAACAAGAAAAGGACTTAAGATAAAACCTTCATTAAATATTATAGCCCTTTCAATGTATGGAGAGGATGAATATTATTATAAAATGGTTGACGCAGGAGCAAAGGGTTTTTTATTGAAGGATTCGGATATTTCCGAAGTAAGGGAGGCAATAATTACTGTTATGAAAGGTGGCAGTTATTTCTCACAGGAATTGCTTTACCATGTCATTCAGAAAATCAAAATGCGGGAACAGGAATCCAAATCAGCAATCCTGTCGAAAAGGGAAAAGGAGATATTGCTCAAGATATGTGAGGGTATGTCGAACCAGGAAATTGCAGAAACATTATTTATAAGCAAAAGAACCGTTGACAAACACAGGGCCAATCTTCTTGGAAAAACCAATTCGAAGAATACGGCAAGTCTCATACTTTATGCTATCAGGAATAAACTTATAGAAATATAAAATGACAAATCCCCAAAGTCTTGGTCAGATTGGCGAGGACAAAGCTGCTGAATACCTTAAAAAGGAAGGATACAAAATACTTAAAAGAAACTGGAAATCAGGGAAACCTGAAATAGATATAATTGCCGAAAACAATGACTTCATTGTCTTTGTTGAAGTTAAGACACGATCGGACGATTATCTGGAACATCCCAGATCAGCCATAAACAGGGATAAACAGAGATCTATTATCTTTGCGGCAGACAATTACATCAGATGGAACAATGTTGATAAGGAAAGCCGTTTTGATGTCATCACAGTAATCAAAAAAGGAGATGAATACGAGATCGATCATATTGAAAATGCTTTCTACCCAACACTAAGATAAAATTTATTACATATGAAAACACGACTGTTAATTATTACGATCATTACCTGTACAGTATTACCTTTAGTTGCCCAGACCAGGGATGCTTCTGTACGGAAATCAAAAACTGAAGAAGGTTATCAGTTCACAACGGTTATCGACCTTAAGGCCACTCCCGTAAAAAACCAGTCCGCAACAGGTACATGCTGGTGTTTTGCCACAACATCCTTTATCGAATCGGAGTTGTTAAGGATGGGAAAAGGAGAGTACGACCTTTCCGAGATGTTTACTGTACGACAGAACTATATCGACAGGCTGAAGGATCATTACCTGCGAAGAGGTAAGGGAAACCTTGGTCCCGGAAGTCTCTCACACGATTGTATGAGAGTGTTTTCAAATTACGGTATTGTGCCTGATGAGGTATACCCGGGATTGAATTACGGATCATCAACCCATAACCATCGTGAACTTCAGGCATACATAAATGCAGTTGCTGCCGTGCCCGTACAGCAAAGAAACGAGAGCAAACAATACCAGGAAATTGTAAATGCCATCCTTGATACTTATCTCGGAGAATATCCTGAAACATTTGTTTACAAGGGTGTTACTTACACTCCTGCATCATTTGCTGCAAGCCTTGAAATTAATCCAGGCGATTATGTACAAATAACCTCTTTTACCCACTTTCCTTTTTACACTCAGGGTATTCTCGAAGTACCCGATAACTGGGCTATGGAACGATTCTATAATGTTCCGCTCGATGAACTAATCGAAATAATGGACTATTCGTTCGATAATGGTTATACCGTAAACTGGGATGGTGATGTAAGTGAAAGCGGATTCTCACATAAAGACGGTTATGCTGTTCTTCCTTTACCAGAATCAGAAGCGAGGGGTTCTGCTACCGACAGAGCAAGGTTTGAAA
>Ga0272441_10011755_pt1 | contig 12927 bp, 8 predicted proteins | sample SSMProp6N_FD_193582 | JGI IMG/M metagenome (GOLD analysis project Ga0272441, IMG submission 193582) | Marine sediment archaeal communities from Little Sippewissett salt marsh, Falmouth, MA, United States - SSM-Prop-6N | ecosystem: Environmental > Aquatic > Marine > Wetlands > Sediment ...
TCCACGGGCGCCTCCCCCACGTTCCACACGATCCCATGGCCCTCGGCCACGTGCTTCGAGTAGCGCATGAGGATCGCCGCGTCCTCAAACGGATGCGGCGCCCACTTCACCCCCGCCGCCGCGTAGAGCGCCGTGGCGGCAAGCAGCGCGCCAACCACCAGGATGTCGCGCGTTCGCGGACTCATCGCTCCTCCAGCCTTCTCGCCTCCCTCCCGGCCACTGCATAGCGTAGCCATGGGGCGGGAACATGCAAGCGCGCCTGTAGGTGACTGTAGGTGGCCCTGTAGGTGTCAGGTCTTAAGTTATAAGTTAAGCGTGCGCACTACCCTCGGGGGCCTTAACTTATAACTTAAGACCTGACACCATCCAGTGCGGCCACTGCAACGCGTAGCCATGGGGCGGGAACATGCAAGCGCGCGATGCCCCGGTGAGGCCCGAGTTCGTTGACTCCCCCGTCGCCCCCCTCTATAATGCCAGCCGATCCCTGCCCCTGGGGGCCTGTGCATCGAGAGGAAGCGAGATGACGCGTTCGGTATGCGCCTTCATCATCCTGCTGGTTCTGTTCGCCGGTGCAGCCGCCCTGGCGGGTGCGCCTCCGGCCCCGTCCCCCGCGCCTCCCGCAGCAGCGAAACCCAGCGTCCTCCAGTGGCTGGCGGACAATCCGTTCTCCGCCACCCTGGTGTTCCTCATCCTGGCCACGCTCATTGGCTCGTTCGTCTCGCGCCTCGCTCGCGACCGCTGCCTCAAGGATTTCGAGGGCTACCCCGTGACCCTCGATATGAAGGACGGCCAGCGCTACCACGGCGAGCTCGACGTGGAGAAGACCGGCCTGGAGTTCCACTACGAGCGCACCACGCCCCAGGGCGGCATTCGCAAGACCAGCTTCCTGATCTTCCAGCCCGAATACAAGGGCGTCCACGCCCTGCTCCGCTACCACGACCGCCTGAGCGAGGCCCAGATGAAGGTCCGCGGGCGAGCGGCACGCAAGGCCTACCACCCGAGCCTGCTGCGACGCTGGGCGCGAGCCGTCCGCAACTTCTTCGCCGGCATCAAGGACTCCATGCTCGAGGCCTTCACTCTCGCCATGGGCCGAATGAAGAGCATCCAGGCCGCCGCACCCGTGATGCAGTCCGGCGGCAAGTATATCGACCGCGTGGGCAAGGAGACCATCGGCACCGCGTCCGACGTGACCTACGACCCCCTGCTCGAGAAGCAGATCGGCCTGCGAGTCGTCCTCGAGCTCCCCCAGGACTCCGCCCTCCAGGACGAGTGCGTGGGCACCTTCCGCGAGTACACGAAGAACTTCTTCGCGCTGATGGACGTGGACTACGAGAGCCAGTGGGACGTGGTGCTCGCCGGCCCTGGGGCGGCGGCGTTCGTGCGCGGCATCGCGGCCCAGCGCCAGCCCAACGGGGTGCGGCTGGAGAACTGTAGCACGTTCGCGGTGGAGCTGTGCTCGGCCGTGCTCGCCCCTCCCCCCGCGCAGGAAGGCGAGGAGCCGGCCCCCGCGCCCACCGTGGCCCTGGCCTTGCCCGTGACCATCGGCTCGGGCGAGAACCTCGAGTTCGCACTCCCCTCGCGAGCCGCGGGCCTGACGCTGACCTTCCACACGCGCCGGCGGGCCGACCTCATCGTGCCCCGCACCGGGGCCTTCGTGCGCCACAAGAACGAGTGGGTGCGCCCGCGCAAGCTCGTCGGCGAACTCACGGACGCCGTGGGACTTCTCCCCGGCACGTCCAACGTCGTGTCCGTCCTCAAGCAAGGAGCCAGTCTCGTGAGCCTCGGCACCGGCAAGCCCAGCCTGCTGCCGTTCGTCAAGATGCACGGCTGCGGCAACGACTACATCTACCTCGACTGCCGCGAGCGCGTGCTCGAGCGCCCGGAGGCCCTGGCGCGCCGCCTCAGCGACCGCCACTTCGGCATCGGCAGCGACGGCATCGTCCTCGTGCTCCCATCGGAGCGTGCCGACTTCCGCATGCGCATGTACAACTCCGACGGATCGGAGGCGGAGATGTGCGGCAACGGCCTGCGCGGCTTCGCCAAGTATCTCTTCGACCGGGGCATGCTCACTGGCAACGAGGCGCGCATCGAGACCGGCGCCGGCGTGCTCCGCGTGTGGATCTTCGCCGAGGAAGGCACCGCCCGCCGCGTCCGCGTGAACATGGGGCAGCCGCGACTCGAACGCGGCGACATCCCCGTGGCCGGGCCGCCCGGCCAGGCCATCGACCAGGAGCTGACCATCGAGGTGCCCCACGAGGGCAACGTCGCGCTCCGCTACACCGCCGTATCCATGGGCAACCCGCATTGCGTGACCTACGTGGACAACGTGGATGCCTGCCCCGTGGCCGTCCACGGGCCGCTCGTGGAGAACCACCGCCTGTTCCCCAAGCGCACCAACGTGGAGTTCGTCCAGGTCCTCGCCCGCGACGAGCTGAAGATGCGCGTCTGGGAGCGGGGCGCCGGCGAGACCCTCGCCTGCGGCACCGGAGCTTCCGCCATCCTCGTCGCCAGCGTGCTCAACGGCAAGACCGACCGCAAGGCCGTCGTGCACCTGCTCGGCGGCGACCTCGATATCGAGTGGGCCGACGACGGCTGCGTCTACCTCACCGGACCCGCCGAAGAGGTCTTCGAGGGCACCGTCGCCATCTGACACGCCCTCGACCCGCCTCGGAGAGCTCAGCATGCCGCGCCGCGGTGTTCGCTACTACCGATGCCTGCCCCCGCCCCAGGACGAATGGCCCGACGACTACAAGGCCATGGCCGACGCAGGGCTCGACTTCGTGGTCGTGCCCGCGCCCTGGTGCCTGTGCCACGACGAGGCGGACGTGTTCCACCTCGAGCCTCTGGTGCGCCAGCTCGACCTGGCGGCCACCCACGGCCTCGCTCTGGTGGCCGCCGTCGATCTCACCACGGCGCCCACGTGGCTCGTCGTCCGCCACCCGGCCTGTCTCCACGAGGATGCTGCGGGAGCCCGGGTGGCGCCGCGCGCCCTGCCGGGAGCCCCCAGCGGCGGGTGGCCGGGGCTCTGCCTGGACAACGGGAACGTTCGAGGCCCCGCCGGCCGCTTCCTGCGCGGCCTGGCGACCACCCTCGCACACCATCCAGCCCTCGGGGGCTACGACCTGTCGGCCTTCTCGGCCATGGAAGCCCTGGTCGCCGCCGAGCCGCAGGCCCTCTACTGCCAGTGTGCGGGCAGTCGCGCGCGGTTCGTCGCCTGGCTTCGCCGCACCTACGGCGACCACCTGGCCGCACTCGAGCGCGCCTGGGGACGGCGATTCAGCCGTTGGGCCGACGTCGCGCCCCCCGCTGCCCTCGGCCAGTTCCCCGACGTGCTCGAATGGCGACGCTTCCAGGCCGAGGGCGCCGCGGCGCACCTGCGCTGGTGCGTCGAGGCCGTTCGCGAGGCCGACCGCGACGCACCCGTCGTCGCCGCCGCCGCCCCGCCAGGCAGCGCCGCACTGGCCGACGCCGCGCAGCTCGCACCCGAGGTCAGCGAGATCGGATGCCGCCTCCCCCACGACGCCTGGCCGCACGAGCTCGTCGACCGCGCCTCCCACACCGTGCCCGGCAAGCCCCTGTGGCTCACGGACATCGCGACGGACGACGCCGATCACCTCCGCAAGACCCACTGGAGCTCGCTCGCCGCGCCGCCCGATGCACTCGTCTACGCCGGCTGGCGCCCCGAGCGCGTTGCCGCCGCCTCCGCCCGCACACTCGCCACGCCCCGTGGGGAGCCCTCAGAACGCGTCCAGGCCATCCGATGGGCCGCCGACCTGCTGGACAACCATCCCGACCTGGCGAGTGCACGGCCCGCCCCGCCCGAGGTGGCCATCGTGGTCGTGCCCGAGGCGCGGCTCTTCTGGAGCGCCCACACCCGCGCACCGCACCCCTACGAGCAGGCGCTCGCGGGAGCCTACCATGCCTTTGCGGGCCGCGGCGCGCGCGTCGAGTTCGCCCCGCCCGACGCCCTGGCCGCCTTCCCCCTCGCCTACCTCCCGCTGGCCCTCGCCATGGACGACGCCACGGCCGCCGCGCTCCGCCGCTACGTCGAGTCGGGCGGACACCTCGTGGCCGAGGCCTGCAGCGCGCGCTACGACGTGCTGGGGTGGAGCCGGCGCGAGTCGCCGGGGGCGGGTCTATCGGAGGTCTTCGGCGCGCGGGCGATCGACGCCCCTGCCCTCGTCGGCCCCGAGCCCGTGCCCACCTTCCGCGGCCGGCGCGGCAGCTACCCCTGCTGCCTCCACTGCGAGCCGCTCGAGGCGACCACGGGCTCGGCCAAAGCCCGCTTCCCCGACGGCGCGGCCGCCATCGTCGACCATGCCTTTGGCGAGGGCACGGCTCGCCTGATCGCCACGCACCCCTCCCTGGGCTACGGCGGCGACCACAACAAGAGCCACGCCCGAGTCATCCTCGACTCCCTGGCCTTCGCCCGCGTGCGCCCCCAGGTCACCACCTCCGCACCCACCGTGTGCGTCCGCCTCCTCGAGGGCGACGACGCCCGCTTCCTGTGCGCGTTCAACCTCACGGACAAGCCGCAGGAGACCACCCTGCGGATCGCCCGCTCCCTCGGCCATTTCCGCCGCGCCATCGACCTGGCCACGGGACGCGCCAGGCGGCTGCGCGACAACGCCCGCCGCGTGAAGATCAAGCCCGCCGATGGCCTGGTGCTGCGCCTCGAGCCCGCCCCGCCCCACCAGCGATGGCGCGCCAACCGCAAGGCCTCCTCCCGCTGAAGGCTCCCCACGATTCGCAACCGAGGACGATAGGCCTCGATTTCGTCCACTCCGTCCACTCTTCAGCCGTCTTCGGAGCTGGCCACAGGGTGGCGCGCGCGTGCCGGCGCTTCGCGGCTGTGGGGGGAGGAAGGGGCCTGCCTGTAGTGCAGAAACCTTCGCTCCACCGAGGCAAGCTCGGCGGGGGCGATGGCTTCCTTCGGTGTTCGATGTTCAGCCGGCGCTTCGCGCCTGTGGGGTCGGTGAGAAGTGGGGGCTAGCGCTCACCCAGGGTGTGGATCCGGCGGGCCGCGTTCATCGCCGTCTCGGCCACCTCCAGATCGCTATCGGCCAGCGCGCGTTCGAGAAAGGGCAGAGCCCGCGGGTCGCCGATCGTGCCGAGGGCCGCGGCTGCGGAGCATCGCACGCCCGCGTCGGGGTCTCTGAGGAGCCGGATGAGCTTCGGCACGGCCTCCGCCGCGCCACGCATGCCCAGGTAGGCGGCCGCTCCCGCGCGAATCTCGGGGCTCGGCTCGTCGAGAAGCTCCAGCCCCGCCTCCACGCCCCGCGAGCCGGAGCGAGCGAGAAGCCGGGGGGGGATGCTCGGCGCGTGTGGCGGCGCCCAGACGTCCGGGGCGGGCGCGCCGCGCGCACGCCGAGCTGGGTGCCGGCCGTCGGGCCGAAGCCCGACCACCACCGCACAGGCCACCACCACGAGAACGAGTGACCGCACAATCCGCCTCATCACTCCCCCGGCGAGCACGGTCCGCAGGAGACTGGCACGACAAGGGCGGCGCGCCCAGAGCTTGCGCACCAGGACTCGCGCCGCCTCATGAGAAGCGTACCCCGGCGCGCGCACGGAGTCAATGGGACGATGATGTGGAGGAGGCCACGGCCTCGAGCTCGGCGTCGTACCGCTCGATCAGCGCGCTCCAGTCGAACCGGCTCGCGGCCTCGTGCAGACGCACCTGGCGAGTCGCATCGATGTCGGCGATGGTGCTGCGCAGACGGGCCACCAGGTCGTCGTGGTCCGAGTAGAGGTGCCGCTCGTGGCACTCGGGCGGGAGAAGCTCGGGGTAGGTGAGCTTGTTGGGGAAGAGGGGGAAGCAGTTGCAGTACATCGCTTCCACCGCGGCGATGCCGAAGAACTCGTGGTGCGCGGTGGAGACCGCGATGTCCGCGCGCTGGAGCAGGAGCGCGTAGTCCGCGCGGTTTTCGAGGAAGCCGAAGTGGTCGACTCGCTCGCCCAGGCGGCGGCGGGCCACGTCGAAGATGAGCGGTGCGTCGCGGAAGCTCTCGCCGGCCACGGCCAGGCGGAAATCCACCCCCGCCTCGGCGAGTTGGAAAAGCACGGTGAAGAAGGCCTCGGGATTCTTGTCGTACTCCCAGCGATGGTTCCACAGCACCAGTGCCGTGCCCTCGCGGGGCGGTGCCTCGACGTCGAGCGCCCGCAGGTCGCACCCGAGAGGGAGCACCGCCGAGCGCTCGGCGATCCTCTCGGCCACCCCCTCGGGCACCTGGTCGGGCATGCGCTTGAACAGGGTGCGCACCGCTGCCAGAAACTCCCCGCGATGGAAGGCCGAGTTGAAGAACACCCGGTCCGCGGCCAGGCACGTCGTCACGTTGGTGAAGCCGTACTGGTAGTCCCGATCGATCTCGTGCTGCACGGGGTAGGTGAGCTGGTTCTCGTGGAAGTAGGCCACCTTCGGCACGTCGGCCAGACGGCGGGGGTTGAGGCCGACGAGTGCCGCGAGGTCCACGAAGTCGCTCACGAGGAGGAGGTCGAACGGGCGGTCGAGCTGTCGTGCGAAGACGAGTGGGGCGCCGCGCATCCGCCACTTCCACTTGCGCGGCGGCATGGTGGCGGTGGCCCACGTGTGGCGGCTGTAGCGTGCCAGGCCGTCGAGGAAGGCTTTGTGCGAGCCGCCGTAGTAGGGCTCGATCGCGAGGATCTGGAGATTCACGGGCACGTGCCGCCAGGCAGCCCTGTTCCCCTGCCGCACCTGCGGGTGGGCGGGACGCGGGCTACTTCGTCGGCTCCCCCTTCCCTTTCTCGGGCGTCTCCGCCGGCGGCGCGGCCGCCTTGCGGTAGAAGTCGAGGCGAATGATCGATGCGTTCTTGCGGAGCTGGTCGAGCAGGCGCTTGCGCCGCTCGTTGCGGCGCTCGATCTGGAGCCGCCGCTCGATGGCCACGCGTGCCTCGGCGAGCGACTGGCGGCTCGCCGGCTGCACCCCCGTGACCTTCAGGATGATGTAGCCCTCGTCCGTCTCGATCAGATCGCTCACCTCGCCGGGCTTGAGGCGAAACACCACGTCGTCGATCGAGCGGACCAGCGAGCCCTTCTCCATCCACCCCTGGTCGCCGCCCTTCTCCGCGAACGGGCCGCGCGAGTGCTTGCGGGCCAGCGCCGCGAAATCCTCCCCCTTCTTCAGGCTCGCCAGCACCTCTCCGGCTTGCGTCTTCGCCGCCGCCTTGTCCCCGCCCGTCGCGCTCGCGTAGACCGCCAGGAGAGAGACGCGCCGCCGCTCGCCCAGAACGAAGTCGTCGCGGTGCTTCTCGTAGTAGTCCTTGACTTCCTGCGGGCCGATCGCACGCGCGCTGCTGAGCATCGAGAGCAGGCGCGAGACCATCAGGCGCTCGCGAAGCTCCTCGCGACGGCTCTCCGCCTGCACCCCGGCACGCTCGAGCCGCTGGACCTCCGCGTTCACCTCCTCAGGCGGCACCTCCACCTTCCGCCGGCGGGCCTCCTGGATGAGCAGCCGATGCTCCACGAGCGCCTCGCGAGCCTTCTCCCACGTCGCACGATAATCCTCCGGCGTAACCTTCTCGGCGTCGCGGTAGAACTCGCGAACGAGCACGTCCGCCTCCAGCTTCGTGATCGGCTCGTTGTTCACGATCGCCACGATCGCGTTCGCCACCTCGCCCTCCCCGGGCTCCGCTCCCAGTCCGCAAGCCCACGGAGCGATCAGGAGCAACGCCGCAAGCCATTGCGTGCGCATGGGTGCCTCTGCTCCATATACAGAATGGGAATTCATCGCCGCCGATACTAGCAGAAGCCCGACCCCCCTGTCAAGATGCGCGTTGACACGACCCACGGCCCTGCCCTATAATGATCGCAGCAGGAACGAAAACCAGGAGTTGAGCCCCGTGACACCCGAAGAGCTCGAAAAGGCCAAGCTTGCCGGTCCGGTCCACGGCATTGGGCTGGACAATTCCGACGGGCACGTGCGCATCACGAAGATGGAGAATTTCCGCCTCCTCGGCGGCTCGCAGGAAACGCACGAGCACATGCAGGAAAAGGCCATCCGCTTCAACGAACGCCTCAAGCGACACGACAAGCGCGTCACCGACCTCTCGGTGAAGCAGTTCGTCGAGCTCGCAGGCGAAGTTGGCATGATCGGCCACCCCCCGCCCGACGGCGATTCGGACTGACCCTCCCCAGCCCCCATCTCCCTCGGTCCCGCCTCATCCCCTCGATATTCCCCCTGCCACCCGGGCGCGCTGGTCGGGCTCCCTCTTCCCTCTCGTCCCCGCGCAGAGCATGGGGAGAAGGAGCGGACAGCGACTGCGTCAACGACCGCAGATTGGGGAGCCTTGACACCCCTATGCGACCGGTCTATGATGCGGTGATTGGAGAGTCTGAGACGGGCAAGGTAGGGAGCGTTCCTGCCTGCGCCCGAGGAGACCCACTTGCTGGGGACAGGTAAGGTTGCCCCCAGGGCAGACAGCGTGGTTCGCGCTGAGCCGGTACTGGCCGGAGGTCACTCATGACAGAACAGAAATGGAACGGTGCGCGGTGGTGGAAGTTCGATTTCCACACGCATACGCCGGCCTCCAGTGACTACGGGAAGGGTCCCAACCAGACGACCCTGAAGGCCCGCACGCCTGACCAATGGCTGGTCGACTACATGCGCGCCGGGCTCGACTGCGTTGCGGTCACGGACCACAACACCGGCGCATGGATTGATCCGCTCAAGGCTGCGCTTGCCCGGTTGGGGGACGAGAAGCCGCCTGGCTACCGGCCTCTCTGTCTTCTCCCCGGCATGGAGATCACCGTTCAGGGCGGGATCCACGTCCTCGCGATCCTGGACCCTTCCCAAGGCACTTCGGACCTGGACGCCCTACGGGGCGCAGTGGAGTACCATGACGAGCCGGGGGGGAGCCAGGGGGTCACACGCAAATCGTTCGTCGAGGTAGTCGAAGCGATCGAGTCGCATGGTGGCATCGCGGTTCCTGCACATGTGGATGGGGAAAACGGGCTCTTCCGGGGGACAGCGGGAACCCTTGAGCAAGCACTGGACTCGCAACGGCTCTTCGCGATGGAGTTGGTGAAGTCTGCGTACACGAAACCCGCACGCTATACCGACAAGAAGGTCACGTGGACCGAGGTGCTTGGATCGGACGCTCACCATCCAAGTGGCGAGCCAGGACAGTACTACCCAGGCAGCCACTTCACCTGGGTGAAAATGGGAAGGCCCAGCATCGAGGGCCTGCGGCTGGCGCTGCTCGATGGGTCGCTGTCGGTCCGCCGTTCCGATGAGGGGGAAGATGACCCCAATGAGCACGCTCCGCTCGTGCTGGAGTCGGTGGAGATCTCGAATGCTCACTACATGGGCCGCCCGCAGCCCTTCACATTGAAGCTCAACCCCTGGCTCAATGCCATCATCGGGGGCAGAGGCACGGGCAAGTCGACCATCGTCGAGTTCCTGCGCCTTGCCTTGAGGAGGGAGCGCGAACTGCCGGACGATCTGCTGTCGGAGTTCGAGAAATACAGGAACATCTACGCGAACCGAGAGGACACCGGCCTGCTGACACCTGATACCCAGATCAGGGTCATCTATCGCAAGAATGGCGCGAGGTTCCGGGTGCAGTGGAGTCCTGCCGGCGATCTCGATCCCATCCAGGAAGAGACCGAGGGGGGCTGGCACCGTGCCGAGGGCGACGTTCCGCAGCGTTTCCCCGTGCGGATGTACAGCCAGAAGCAGATCTTCCAGCTCGCGAAGGCGCCACTTGCGCTCCTGAGGATCGTTGATGAGGCATCGGAGGTCGACCATCGCTCCTGGAGGGAACGATGGGACCACGAGGAGGCCCGGTTCCTCTCCTTGCGCGCGAAGGCCAGGGAGCTCGAGGCAGGTCTGTCGGACGAGCCGCGTCTTCGAGGGGAACTCGACGACGTGAAGCGGAAGCTCGCCATTTTCGAGCAGGCAGGTCATGCCGATGTCCTCAAGGCCTTCCAGAAGCGCAGGCGACAGCAGCAGGCGGTGGAGGCTTGGGAGGAGGGTTGGTCTGGCACGGCCGAGCGCTTGCGCCAGGTTGCGGCGGGCATCGTGCCCGACCCCCTCGACGAGGCGACCCTCCATCCTGAGTGTCCTGAGGACACATGCCTCCGAAAGCACGCCTCGAAGGCACGCGAGCGCCTGGAGGGGATCCGCGACACGCTTGAGGCCCTCGCTTCCCAGGCTGACAACGTTCTCAGCGAGTGGCGCACGAACAAGGCGGCCTCGCCGTGGAAGAACAGCGTCGATGGCGCCGCGCAGGCCTATGAAGAGCTGCGGAGCAAGCTGGCCGACGAGGGGGCAGGTGACCCCGCAGCCTACGGCGAGTTTGTCCAGCGTCGTCAGACTATCGAGCAACGGCTCAAGGAGTTGGGCGAGCGCACAACCCAGGTCCATGAACTGGAGAAGCAAGCGGACGCAAGCTTGCAGCGGCTTCTCGAGATCCGCCGTGAGCTCACGCGCTCCCGCGAGGCTTTCCTCAGTTCCGTCCTGGAAGGGAACCCCTACGTCCGCATTCGCGTTGTCCCGTATGGAGCCCACGAAGCCGCCGAAGCCACGTTCCGCAAGCTGCTTCAGAGGGAAGGGGGCGGCTTCGAGAAGGATATCGGGTCGCCGAACGGCGAAGGCCTCCTCGGGGCGCTGTACAAGGACGGCAGCTCCCCTCACGCGTTCGAGCAGGCCCTCGGGGAGGTCAGGCAGAGGGTGCGAGATATCGCCCTGAACCGACATGATCCGCGAAGTCTCGGGGATCAGCGATTCGCGGCGCATGTGGGCAAACTCCAGCCCGAGGCGCTCGATCGGCTTGACCTGTGGTTTCCCGAGGACTCTCTGGACGTGCAGTACAGCACGAGCGGCGACGGGCAGGACTTCCGCTCCATCCGGGAGGGCTCGCCCGGGCAGAAGACCGCGGCGCTCCTGGCCTTCCTGCTCTCATACGGCGAAGAGCCTTTGATCCTCGACCAGCCTGAGGACGATCTGGACAACCACCTCATCTACGAGCTGATCGTCACACAGCTCAGGGAGGTGAAACGGCATCGCCAGGTCATCGTGGTCACGCACAACGCGAACATCGTGGTCAACGGCGATGCTGAGCTGGTCGCAGCCCTCGCTGCCCGCGGTGGCCAAACGCACATGGAGTGTCAAGGGGCTCTTCAGGAACGAAGCGTACGGGATACCATCTGCGGTGTCATGGAGGGCGGCCGGGAGGCGTTCGAGCAACGCTACCGGCGGATTGTGCTGGAGGGACGCTATGTATGACACCCCGGAGGAACTGCTCGGCAAGATCCGCCTCGGCGAGGACACATCGCTGGAGCTCAAGGCCGTGCAGTTCAGAGGAGGCCGCGTCTCCGGCCCGAGTCGCGACGAACTGGCCGACGAACTGGCGGCCATCGCCAACACGCACGACGGCGTTCTGGTACTCGGCGTGGAGGACCCCACGCGCGAGATCGTCGGCATTCCGGCCGATCGGCTCGAGGCAGTCGAGCGTTATGTCTACGAGATCTGCAACGAGAGCATCAAGCCTGCCGTCGTCTTCCGGTCCTTCCGCATGGAGCTTCCCGACAGCGCCGGAGTTCTCCAACCCATTCTGAAAGTGGAAGTCCCTCGCAGTCTCTTCGTGCACAAGAGCCCTGGCGGCTATTTCCACAGGCAGGGAAGCACCAAGCGTGAGATGGCAACTGAGGTTCTTGCGCGGCTCTTCCAGCAACGCAGCCAGGCCCGCCTGATCCGCTTCGACGAACAAACGGTTCCCGAGAGCACGATCGCGGACCTCGACGAGCGGCTCTGGCTCCGATTCCTTGGGTCGCGCGCCGATGACGACGCCACGGTCCTGCGCAAGATGAGGCTTCTGACCACGGACGACGCCGGCCACGAGCGCGCTACCGTCGCAGGTGTGCTCATGTGCACGCGTGCCCCGGAGAAGTGGCTACCCAACGCGATCATTCAGGCCGCACGTTACCGCGGAACACAACAGGATCCGAACTACCAGGCCGACGCCCAGGTGATCAAGGGGCCATTGGACGAACAGATTCGCGCTGCCCTGGCCTTTGTGCGAAAGAACATGCAGACTGCGGCCAGGAAGGACCCCGCACGCATCGAGGTGCCACAATACAGCATAAGGGCGGCATTTGAGGCAATCGTGAACGCCGTAGCCCACAGGGACTACTCGGTGCACGGCTCCAAGGTCCGGCTGTTTATCTTCGACGACCGTCTCGAGCTCTACTCACCAGGCCCTCTCCCCAACACAGTCACCATCGAGAGCATCGCTCTCCGCCAAGTGACGAGAAATGAGCTGCTCACGACGTTGTTGGCCAGGTGCCCCGTCGAGGACCCCGCGGGAGAAACAGGCCGCCGCTTCCTGATGGAGAAACGCGGAGACGGCGTGCCCATCATCCTCAGGGAGAGCAGGAAGTTGTCTGGCCGTGAACCAGAGTACCGCCTGATCGATGACGCGGAGTTGCTTCTGACGATCTATGCAGCTCAACCTCCTCAGCAAACGCCAGAGCAGACAGGGGAGTGAGGGTGGGTGCTCCCTGAACCCCAAGCCGCGAGCCGGGCGGGAGAGGGCTCGGTCCTAGTTGATGGCCCACGAGCCTGCCCCAAGAACCGCGACGGGGGGTGTTGAGGAGAGCGCCTTCCCATGCGGAGCGCGGGCACGAGGGGGGTTGCGGCACGGCGCCGTCTTCGTGACGCGTGACGCGTGACGCGTGACTCAGAACGGAGAAGAGAGCGCCCTGGGGGCCTCGAACTGCAAGCTGCGATCTCACCCCGCGTCCCGCGATCCGGTGTGGGGGCATGTTGATTCTGGCGAACGGGCGTTGACGTTCGTCAACGCGGCGTGAGCTTCCGCAAGCTTATGGTATATATGGACATGTGCCCTCCCTTCCTCCAGGATGGGGAACTTGCGTTGCCGAGCGGCAACATGGCGGCATCCGGGCGG
>Ga0272441_10011756_pt1 | contig 12927 bp, 7 predicted proteins | sample SSMProp6N_FD_193582 | JGI IMG/M metagenome (GOLD analysis project Ga0272441, IMG submission 193582) | Marine sediment archaeal communities from Little Sippewissett salt marsh, Falmouth, MA, United States - SSM-Prop-6N | ecosystem: Environmental > Aquatic > Marine > Wetlands > Sediment ...
TCGCACCCGATAACAACTTAGCCGCAATTGTTATAACGCCAAAATGTAGTCGGCTGATTATTAGTATGTTTTCGTTTTATCTCGGATTTGGGAGATATGTTGTCGTATGGTATTGTGAGACGGCCTCAATGTGATTATGTATTCATGACGTAGTTTTCAGACGAGAACCTCAAGGGGTTGTAGTCCCATTCACTTTCGAACACCAAATAAGGATCATCACCCAGGCCGTCTCCAAAGGGATCGAGTCCGGAGTAGCCACTCCAGAAGTTGCCCATGTATCTGATGTAAGGCACGTTGTTGTACTGATAGTTTATTCGATCAGTCGAGTTCCAGAAGTTGGTCGATTTCCAGGTGTATACGTTGTTTGCGTTATCGATGAAGTTATTCAGATAAATCCTGTTGTCAAGAGAGTTGTCTGTGTAGATCCCATAGTAGTTATTGCTCATGTCGTTTCCGATCAGAAAGTTGTTGTTCGAGTTTTCTAGAGATATGCCATCCAGGTTGTATCTTGCTCTGTTGCCGGTGACGATATTTCTTCCAGAGTAATATAGCTGGATTCCGAAGATGTAATTGTCCCTGGCTCTGTTATTGCGAACGACGTTGTTGCTGGAACGAAGAAGCCAAATCCCTTCGTTTTCGTTGAACCTGGCTATGTTGTTCGTAACAGTATTATCGGTGCTTTCGCCTAGGATTATGCCAGCCCATTTGTTGGAACTTGCGTTGTTTCCTTTTATGGTTCCGTTTTTGCATTTGCTAAGAAGGACGCCTCCAAATGTGTTGTTGCAAGCCGAATTATCTGAGATTGTGTAGCTCTCAGAATTGTAAAGGGCAATGCCCACATCGTTGCTACAGAGTGTATTGTTCAGCACGAGGCAATTGGAAACCCCGTCGAGGACGATCCCGTATTCGTTGTTGCTCACGTAGTTATCTCGAACGGAGCTTTTGTTCGAAAGGATCTTTATGCCTGCATCTTTCCACAGTCTGCCTGAATTTTTGACTTCGAAACCCACGACTTGGACGCCTTCTATAGATATGGTGATTGCACTGCTGCGCCCACCTGCATCTACAACCGGCCGTCCTTTGCCTGAGTTCAATCCGATTAGGGACAGTTTCTTAGAGATGTCTATGTTCTCTTTATAGGTTCCACTCTTCACGATTATCCTGTCGCCGGGATCTGCTTTGTTTATGGTACTCTGGATGTTCTTATTGTCGTAATCTGGGGCCACTATGAAAGTAGATGCCTGGGCGTATCCCAAAAGGAACAGGAAGATCAGAGCCAAAATTCCTATGGCATTTCTGCGGACGCGGTCTTTGGGCATAGAAATAGTATCTTCCGATCCAAAAATAAAAGTGTTTCTATATGGGTTTTTGCAGATTTTTTATAGAAAGCCGTAAATTATCATGTTTCGGGCATGAGTCAATTTGTCCATTGGTATTTTAACCACACGTAAAACCAGTGCCTTTCGATTGATTTTGGGGGGTACTCGAGTAGTTACGTTGGTACTTGTAAACTTCGATCCGTGATCGAGTGCCGCATAAATAGTTTTGAAACCAGCTCCTAGGATATTTGGCATACAGTCTTCAGAAATACGATCGGAAAGGACCCGGAGGGGAAATGATTAAATGTTTATATGTTTTGCATTATTGCAATGGAAGAGGACCTCCTGTTCGAAGAAGAAGATGTCTTCTACGATTATGCTTTCCCCCCAGAGGTAACACCAGACGTTTCTGCAAACGCGTCTAACACGTCGTTGGGACTTCCAACAGAGCTATCATCTGAAGTTCCGTCGCAGCTGACAGGCAATGGTGCTCAATCAACGCTGGATAAGATCGTCACATATTTGAACACCACACTTGGGTTGGACCTAAGTGACCTGCTTACGTATTTCGCGATAACTTTCATCAAGATCGCGGTGATCATATTCGCGACATACTTTGTCGCGGGGATGGTGAACAAGGCGATCAACGTCTACCTGCCCAAAATGATGCGGGCCGAAACGGTGGGGTTAGATGCCGAACAGGAGAAGACGCTCAGAACGATAATCAGCAGGCTTCTCGTGGTCGTCATATACATAATAGGCATCATCTTGATAATCGCCCAGATACCTCCCCTTAACAAGGTCGCCGTTACCTTGCTTGCAGGTGCTGGTGTTGCAGGTCTTGCCGTCGGTTTTGCAGCACAAGGCTCTCTATCCAACGTCGTATCTGGAATATTCCTTGCAGTTTTTCATCCCTTCCGAGTCAGCGACTACATCGACTTCAATGGAGAATATGGCCAGATAGAAGACCTTACCCTGAGACATACCGTAATCAAGGTATGGGACGGTCGTAGGATAATGGTCCCCAACAGTGCCATGAACGATCAGGCCATAACCAACTGGACCATAATGGACCCCGAAATAACCTGGACCGTGAACATCGGGATCGCATATACGGCAAGCATTGACAAGGCTAGGGAGATCATACTGGACGTGGCAAAGAGGCACCCATTGGTCCTGAAAACTCGAGAAATAACCGTCAGGGTAACTGAGCTTGGCGATTTCGCCGTGAACATGAGGCTCTACATCCACGTGATGTCGCGAGATGTGGCATACTCTACAGGGTGTGAGATCATGGAATCCGTCAAGAAAAGATTCGACAAAGAGGGGATTGAGATACCTTACCCCTACAGAAATGTCATCATCCAAAATTCCCAAGGTGGATCTGGTCCAGAAAACGAGGAGCTTCAGGCATCTTAAGGGCTATTTTCCACCCCCTGTCTATTTTCGCGCCTCATTTTCCTCCGATTATGTCTTAGACCGTATGATCCTCTGGAGAGGTTCTATCTCGCCTTTCTTGGCGCATATGGGCGTCACCTGGTCGATCCACTCTTGTCTGGTTTGTGTACTTTATCCATCTTGTTGGCGGCCAAGACCACGTCTAGGCCTTGATCCTGGTGAAAATCGAATAGCTCCAGATCGAGGTGAATCTCGTCGCACAATTCCCATCAGTCCGCAATTTTCATGTTTCGGGCATGGGTCAATTGGTTCGTTGGTGTTTTAGCATTTACCCCTCCCCAGGTTTTACCAAGATGAAAGCCGCCGGTATTGACTTTTGATTTGGTTGACGTTTTATGGAGTGAACAACGAGATATCCAGCTAACGTTTTTGTTGTTGTCCCTGCTTAGGTATGTTTCGTTTTCAAACCTGAGATAAATTGAACCCAAAGCTTCGTACTCCTGGTGAAACATCAACTGTACGTTAGGCCTCTGTCAAAAAAAGCTCCTATGTTGGAGAAATACAAGATCATCTCGGACATGTTCTGCGGGTTTAACTGGCGCAAGTTCTACACCGGCACTCCCGCTGAACGCCTCAACTTGATATCTGCTGCGATGAACCACATTTTGGATCTAGGAGACGGAAAGAAACGGTTCTTGAACTCAATACAAATTAATATTTAATTTTAATAAAGTGTTAATAAATCCAGAGCCGGCAACCTTTTTATCTTGTCTTCCACCACTATGCCACCATGACGAAACAGGTTCATGCAGCTCACATCCTTGTCAAGGACGAGAAGAAAGCCAAAAAGGTCCTGGGTATGATCGACAAAGGTCAAAGCTTCGCCGAGATGGCCAGGAAATATTCTGACTGCCCATCCAGAAAGAGCGGAGGCGACTTGGGCTGGTTTGGCAAGGGCCAGATGGTTCCCGAGTTCGAGAAGGCCGCTTTCGAGGGCCCGAAAGGTAAGATTGTAGGGCCGGTTAAGACAGAGTTTGGGCACCACATAATAAAGATAATCGGTAAAAAATGATTTTTGGTCTGGAGACGCAAACATGCTCAATCGTCAAAAAGCGCACGTTTTGCAAGCAGAGGAGTGCACTACTCCCAGTTTAATTTATAATTTTTAACAAAACTTAATTTACCTGAATATATTTTAATGGCGTAAAAGTAGAGTGCATCCCCTTTGATCGACATAGCCACCCACTTCGTCCGATCGATCACCAGAGCTTCTAGGGCACAAATAGTAGGCTCCTATAGCATCCGTCCAAAAAATGGCGGGCATCCTGCCTGAAAGGTCGTGAACGAGGCGAAAGTGCCCTTGAGCCTCAGGTCCACGGTGCCAAAATGGTGGCGCCAGAACTCGAAATGTAGGGGCGGGACGGGTCCGGCGCTCGCATCTCTTCGAATCGGGCAAATAAGTATATATTTGTTGAATGTGTGATAAGCAACTACCCTTAAAGTGGGTCTGCTAAATTTAAAGAGCATGAGGTGATATCTTGAACGCAGAGGTAGTTGAGAAACTTGCGGCGCTGATAACTGCGGCCTTCGGTCTCGTGGCAGCACTGGCATGGAACGACGCCATAAAATCGCTATTTCAAGAGGGTGGTCTGCTCTATTTCATGGCAGCATACGGCCCATGGGTTTATGCGCTATTAGTGACTGTGCTAGCAGTTATCGCAGCAATATGGATAGGCAGAGCAGCTGAAAAAGCAAAGAAAGAACAGATCAAGGAAGGTTGAAGCCTGCACTCTTTATTTTATAGTGTTTGATGATACCTTTCGGACAAATCTCTAACTCGTAAGAGTTTGAGATTTAGCCTATTCGTATCGTTAAGCACTAATCTTGCGAGAGTCACAAGTGCAAACTGCCTTTTTGACGTTCATGGGACGTTGGGTGGAAGCGCCTCTCCTGTCATGGCAACAACGCCGTAGGCGGTCCACTGGAACGATGTCCCTTCGCTGTTTTCTTTCCACCAGATAGCGCCATCCACTTTCTGGAGGTGAGATAAGTGACTGACAGGATCTTTCGAGCCTTTTTGCCACTCTTTGGGGTTTTGGCCTGCTGCATTCAACGCCATGATCGCCCAGCTGTCGCTTGCGGAATTGGACCCGAGGGAGGAAAAACCACCGTCATCGTTCTGCTCGGACTTGAAGTAGGCGAGGGCCTTCGTTGTAGAACCTGCTGAGGGATCGACTCCGGCCGTCATAAGGGCGCAGACGACAAGGCCGGTTGTATCTGGATCGGCCCCGCTTTCGCCGCCATGCCAGGCCCATCCACCAGAATCGGTCTGGCAACTCTCCAGATATTCTGCCGCCTTTGCGACCTCTTCAGACTCTGCCTCTCCTGAAGCTGCCAGCGCCAAAACCACCCAACTGTCGTCCCATATGTAGTTCTCTTTTCCGATTTCGCCGCTAGGCTCAGAGTAGCTCTTCAAAACCTCGACGTAATCGGTTCCGGAAATGTCGTGAGGATCTAATCCTGCCGCTGCCAAAGCCACAACGTATCGCCTTGTCTGGGCCTCGGGGTTGGAGGACGATTCCAGAGAGTCCGAGTTTTCAAGGAGGTAATCAAGGGGGCTTATTCCAGCTACCGTGTGGCTGGTAACCTCTTCGTCTGCTGAGACAAAAGCGATGGCGGCAAACGCTGTCGTGCTGAGTGAACTCTCCGCACCTGGTTTAGGACTGAACCCACCGTCTTCGTTCTGGCAGGTGAGAATATAGCCCACTGCAGACTCGACGTTTCCTGAAGTTTCGCTGAGTTGAGCCCCAGTGATGACATCTCTCGTCCCTGCGGTATCGGTGATAAGGGTCGAGGTGGCCCCGCTTTCGGTGACATCTTCGCCGAGATCTTTCTCGACCTTTGCCACACCTGGCGTAGCCACCTCAAGGTTTGCAGATCTCTTCACAGGTCAGGTTGTTTGGGTAATCTTTGTACTCGAATCCCCAGTCAGGTGGCTGCCATCCGGGTGCCACAACCTCGCCTTCGAACTTTGGGACGTCGACCACAGCGTTGGCGTATACGACTGGAGTTGAAGATCCATCTATGGATCTCGCGTCTATCTCGGCTCGGTTAACGAACCTGCCGCTCCGGAGAGCTTCGGCCCTGTAGACTATGGAAATCGTTTCGTTGGGTCCGATATCGATCAGGTTCCAGGTGATCGCGTTTCCCTCAATGGATGCAGGCTCGATCGATGCGTTGAGGAAGTTCATGCCTTCGGGAAGGAAGTCGGTCACACGCGCTGCCTTCGTGCTCGCGCCCAAGTTTTCAAGGTCGAGGGTGTACAAGACCACGTTTGGCTCGTTTCGATCCAGTTTCCCTTCTTTGGTTGCGGAGATAGATCCGTCTTGGCAGCAGCGGAGCCAGTCAATTTCGATTGCCGAGAAGTTACTGGCTTTGATTTCGCCGCCGTTGTATCCTCCCGAGGCTATGACGCGGTTGACAATCTCGTCACCTCGGTAATCGGTCACGTTGAGCCAGAGAGTGATATCCAAACGGCCTCCAAGGCCCAGGTTGACGAAGGTCCATTCGGCGCTATCATCGGAAAGCTTAGAGGGCCACTCCGAAGCGTTTATGAACTCGGCGCCGGGCGGGAAGAGATCTTTGATAAACAAGGGGCCCAAAGCGCGATTGCCATCGTTTTCTGCCGAGATGTTGTACCTGGCGAGGATGGCGTCGTCCTCGTAGAATATCTCGCCTGATTTGCTAACGGAAATATGAGGTTCGTCGTACTCGTAAGCGCCAGCGAAGACAACTCTCCTTTGGACTGAGTAGTCTCCGAGATATTCGTCATCGATCTCGACTTGAGGTTTGCGGAACTTTTTCTGGAGGGTCACGTTTTCTGAATCGTTCGTCGAAGTGTCCACGTAAATCGCCCTGAACCTGGCCTTGCCAGAGAATTCGGCCTCTGTTGCCACATCTCTGAGGCCTCTGACCAAGGTCTCTTTGTCCAGGCTTTCGATCTCTGAGAATTCTTCGCTGATCAAGGTGGTGTTGTTCGTCTCCACACTTTTTGACCCGATTCCCTCTTTCCACTTGTTGGTGGAGTCAAAGAGCAGATCGCCACCAAAGTCGAAGGTCGTCGGCTGGTAGACGAGGCTGATATCTTTTGCGATATAGTTGGTCGCAGCCTCGATCACCTCATCTGACTCGTAAAGTCCTGTCCCGTGTTCGTAAGATCTCTGTTTGTCCCCGATCCGTTTATCTGCCACAGCAAATCCAGTTCCAGTGGCGGATTTCTCGTATTTTATGCTGGAGCTTTTGGTCTTCTGGCTGATTTTGAAGCTGCCAGTATAATCGTCACTGGACACGAAGTCTGGAAGGGCATGAGGATCGGATTTTTGGAGGATTCCGATGTGACCCATCCCCTCGAACTCAGATTCGACTGCCAGAATTGAGCCTTTATCGTCCAGCAGAATCTGAGACTCGCGATCGATGTTTGTCGCGTATCTGTAGGATTCGTGCATCGTGGTCGACTTGAGCCGGTTCTTGGCACAGGCGTCTTCAGTCCACCTGGAAGAATAGGTCACCGACCGGTTGTTGTAAAGGCCCAAGGTCGTGGTTCCGTACTCGGCCGAGACGTCCTTTTTCATGGAGATGGATTTGTTTGCGGTCCTCATCTTCAGAACTTCGTCGCTTTCGTAAAGGCCGCTTCCGTGTTCTCGGGTGGAAAGCTCAGTTCCAAGATCGGTTACCGCGACGTTTGCATTCGCCGAGGCTTCGACCAAGCTTTTTGTGCTGTTTTTGGCGCTGACGTAAACGTTGTTTTCGAGCAGGTACTCAGGAGGAGATGTCGAGTAGTCGTTGGCAACGTTCACAAAGCCTTCACCTTCCACGCCAAGCTCCATATCAAACTCGAAGTCCTGCATCTCGGGGACGATGACTTCGAGGGTGATCTCCTCGTCACTGTCGGGTTCGATCGAGCCAAAGGTCCAGACGATCTCGCTGAAACGCTCGTCTTTGCTGTAACTGCGCGTTGGTGAGGGGTCTGCAGAGACGAACTCAACATCTCGGTTGAAGACATCTTTGACCGTCACGTTGGTCATATCAGAGTTATCGAGGTTGCAGACCTTTATCGTATACTCAACCTTCTTTCCGCGCTCCACAGATTCTTTGTTTGCGGTCTTGGTCACGACGAGGGGATCTCTTACGCCTATGAAGACCTCGTCGCAATCAGAAGCGCCGATCAAAACTTTGGTATTGTTGAGGGCATTTACGTTAACACAATTTTGAAGGGTATATCCCGAGGGTCTATCCTTCGAAACATTAACTCCAAGGGTGATACTTTTGCGTCCACCAGCTGCAATCTCAGAGAAATTCCACTTAAGCTCATTTCCGATCGTCTCGTTCGGCCAAGGATCTGCAAATTGTAAGGTCGAGTCCATCTGGAGAACGTCTGTGACGTTGACTTTCGTCACTGGGAAGGTATCGTCGTTGCAGATCTCTATGTCATAGGTCAGGATATTACCGGGCTCTGCTAAACTCCTATCGGCACTCTTCGTCACGCTTAGTACGCCACTTTCACCGGTGACGGTGACGAAGTGGTATCCACTGGGGGTCAGGAAGTAGGTTCCTATGTGTTTATCTTTCTCAGCTTTGACTTCGTATCTTCCGGTCTGAGCCAATGTGACCGTGGCGTTGCCACTACCGCTTGTGGTGTAGCTGTTTGTTCCTACATGTACAGTTGCTCCATCGATTGGTCTATCATACGGTGCGTAAGTAGTGGTGTCCATTCCTTTTTCGTGGACCACAATCTCGAACGTTTCACCTACATCAACATTGGTTTCTATCTCTTTAAAATATAATTCTGGTATGCTGCCAGGTGTGCTGATTGTGACCCATTCACCACCGCTTAGGTATTCGTGATCAATCGGCCCAGGCTGCACACCATCGACGTAATATACAGGCATCCATTCGCTTTTGTATCCGACTCCGTCTACCGTTAGGACGGCAAGCCCATAACCCCAAGGATCACCCATTGTATAGGATATGCCGCTCGTATTGAGAGCACCGAGTACGGTTGGATTTGGAAAAGTGCCCCACTCGTTCTCGACATCCTCAGATGGTACATCGATTTCGCTGTTGTAAATGGGCACCCCATCGTTGAGGATATGAAGTTTGACAGTGGTCACCGCAGCAGTGTGACAATGAACCACTCGATATCCACGTGGGGGTGTCAAATAGTATGTTCCTATGTGATCTGGCATCTCTGCCTTGACATCGTAGTCCCCAACTTTATTCAGCGTTACTGTGGCCTTGCCACCACCGTTCGTAATGTAACCGTTTGTTCCAACGTAGACAGTTGCTCCATCGATTGGTCTGTCATACAGTGCGTAAGTAGTGGTGTCCATACCTTTCTCATAAACCACAATTTCGAACGTTTCGCCTACATCAACATCTGTTTCTATCTCTTTAAAGTATAATTCTGGTAAACTGCCAGGTGTACTGAATGTGAGCCATTCACCACCGCTTAGAGGTTCTTGATCCATCGGCCCACGCTGCGCACCATCGATGTAATATACAGGCATCCATTCGCTTGGTGACCCGACTCCGTCTACCGTTAGGACGGCAAGCCCATAACCCCAAGGATCACCCATCGTATAGGATATGCCACTCTCATGGAGTGCACCGAGCACTGTGGGATTATCGAAAGTGCCCCAAGAGTTCGTGAAATCTGCAGTAGGAACTTCCAGATCACGGGAATAAATTGGCACACCATATTCGAGAACGTAAATGGTGACGTCTACTGGCTCGCCACTTATGCAGTTTATTACCGGGTATCCGCAGTTCAGATAAAAGGTGGCGATGTAACCTAGTTTTTCAGCCTTGACTCTGTACTCTCCAGGCTCGTTGAGAATGATTTCTGTGGTGTTGCCCTCTTCACCTGTGACGTACTCGAAAGACTGTGTATCAGACTGGACCGTAACGGTTGCACCCTTGAGGGGCGCCTTGGCAGGATTTCCTTCATTATCCCAATCTTCAGACTCGACCTTGATCGTGAACTTCCCACCGGTTACGACCTCTCCTGGCGCGTTCATTCGGAGCGGTAGAACGGTATCTGGAGCGCTCACGACTATGCATTCGTCCCCTATCAGGTCATACTCGCCGATTGGGTCATCTTGCCTCACGCCATTGACGAAATAGATAGCGGCGCCAGAGCCTGCAAGGTCAGAGACGATCGGGGTTCCCGTGCCCGCAGGGTCAGCGAGGGTGTAGTCAGTGCCAGTCTCCTGGAGGGCCCCGAGGACTGTGGGATTTGAGATGTCAAAACCGTCTTTTGCAAAGCTCTCGGCCCCGAGGGTGACCTCGCCGCTGAAAAGCTCTGCGCCATCTCCCAACACGTGGATTGTGACTGTTACGCCTTCGACTTCCTCGCCAGGTGCAGCGGCCTCGATCGGGATCCATTCTCCTAGCAGGGCGATTATTCCGTAGGCAGTCTCTTCCATGAGGAAACCTGCAGAACCTTGCGTTTCAGGCTTCCACCAAAAGACGCCGCTTTCTTGCTGGCAGCTCAATAGATGGGTGATGGGAGTTTCTCTTCCCTTTCGCCACTCGGTTGGGTCAACACCAGCCGCGTTGAGGGCCATGATCGCCCAGTTATCGCTGATGGAGTTCGAGTCGGCGCTCATGCCTGAAGAGGGAAAGCCGCCGTCTTCGTTCTGCTGGCTCTTGAGATAATCTACAGCGTCCTTTATCGACTGCGAGTCTGCGGGCACTCCTGCACCCACAAGGGCGCAGACGACAATTCCCATGGTGTCGAGGTCAGGTGCCCCACCACCCCAGCCCCAGCCGCCATCTGAGTCTCGTTTGTCCATCAGATAAGCGACAAAGTCCTGGGCTTCCAAAGATTCGGCTTGGCCTGCGGCGATGAGACCCAGAAGAATGTAAGCTTCCGAAAAGAGGTTCTCTTCACCTCTAAAGCTCGCCTTCGTCTTGAGCTGGGTTACGTAATCTGTGCCGCCCACGTCAGAAGGATCGCCCCCAGCGGCAACCAGTCCCATCACGTATTTTCCTAAGGCGCCACCCGATACAGTGTCGTCTGGCCCGTTCTCGGTCAGGTAGGCCAGAGGCGTCTTCCCGCTCTTGACGGCGCGGTTGAGGTCGCCGGTCAAAGCGAGCGCCATAGCGGCGTTGGCGGTTGCTTTGAGGTTGCTCGCATCGAGCCTGGGTTCGTTGTTGAAGCCGCCGTCAGTGTTCTGGCAGAAAAGCACGTAGTCCACGGCAGATCTGATTTGCGGATCGTTGCTTGAGAGTGGATACCGCTCTTCGGCTGCAGAGGGCGCTGCTGTCACGACTAGCAGAAACGCAGTCAGGATTAAGGCTTGAAAGGTCCTTTTCATCTGTCTCACCTAAGCTTCTAAAATCACTGCAGTCTTGACAGACTCTACAGTCGGTGCACTTCTCTGCGAATGATCCTGAATCAGTTGGAATACTCCCGATTCTTGGAAGTCTGATTCAGGCGATATATTCGCAGATAAATACTCACATTTAAAAATATTATTCAATTCTGTTTTGACAAAGGCCCGTTTGATTGGTTCCAACTCATTCACCCAAGTTAACTTGTGATAACTAAATCAAATTTAGGCAAAACCATTGATCTTAATTAAAGTTTTCCCGCGCAATCTCGGTAAAAGAGTTGGTGGCGTCATCGGAATGATAATCGACATATTCAAGAACGGTTGCGAAGCTGTCGCGGTTGAGTCGACAGGAAGCTATTGGATTCCGATTTACATGAGAATGTGAGGTTAAACACTGAGCCAGTTTCAAAATAGCGCCACATGCTGGTTTCTGCAGGTAAAATCACCTAGACAAAAGAATCGCGATCCATGGCCTCAAATGGTGTGTAAACTTCAATCCGTGATAAAGTGGCATATAAATAGTTTTGAACCTTAACTCGGCTCGATTTAGGGTTATGACTGGTCCAGATCGCTTGGTGTACAGAGAAACCAACATCTAGTGACTGCTTCTAACTACCAAGCGTTCCAACTTACCTCATTACACATCGTCCCTACATAGGGGATAGCTGCTGATGAGGTTAATACGCAATTATCGACAACATGTGCCCTTGATACTTACCAAATTGCCAAATTAATTCCCTAATTTCCGCCGAGTTAAGGTTTTGAAACCAGCTCACTATAAATCCAAGTCGTACCTAACTTCGGTAACGACACTGCCCCACAGTTCATGTGTTGTTTCTTGTCTCTTCTCAAACCCAACAGACTGGTACAATTTTGTTGCAGTTGTGAGCAAGTCTACAGTCCACAGAAAAACAGATGTGTATTCTGCAGCTCGACAGAACTCTACGACTTCGTTCACAAGCCGCCGACCAAGGCCAAGCCCCCTCACTTTCGGCTCCAAAAGCAGCCATCTAAGCTGCGCTTGGTTATCAGAGAACTTCACGACGGCAATAGATCCGACGATCCTTCCTTCTTGTTCGACGATCCAGATGCGCTCCCGAGATGAAAGGGACTTGGCAAATTCGGCCAGTGGAACTGCAACGTATGCGTCAAAAGTGTAATCCCATCCTTGTTCTCTTGCGTAGATAAGGCCGTGGAGATAAGTGATATAACCAACGTCTCCTGGGCAAAGCTCGTGTCGGATCGAAATGGCCATACTGGCATCATTCTCACGTTGTTCCATCTCTAGATACATCTCTATGACCTCTTTTGATTGTTTGATGAGATCTCAGCGGCCAAATTGAAAAATGTCTTTCATCATTCTGGAGAAACAGCCTATCAGCATCTAAGGCGGTCTTATAGGAATCAAACATATTCTCAACTTCCTTTCTTCTCTCCAACATGATGGCATAGGTGGCAAGTCTTGCTGGTATACGCAGGCTCTAACAGAATCACAGGAACACCAGCTGCAAGCGCCTTGTAGCTCACAAACTCATTTCAGCTGGTAGAACGCCCATGTATGAAGTGATTTTATTCGACAGTTAGAAGTCTGTCTGATCCCAGACAAATTTTCCAACGCTATCGCAAGATTCGTTTCAACGGCGCTCTGGACGATTCTTTTGCTGATCCCATGGTTAAACCCATTTCTGAACGGGCCCTTAACTTTTGACCCTGAATACGTATCTCCTTCCGACGTTACTGCAAGATCCGTAATCCCCAAGTCAACTCCTATCACCCCGTCTGGCTCAATTGGGTCTGGTGCTTCAGACTTAACT
>Ga0272441_10011757_pt1 | contig 12926 bp, 13 predicted proteins | sample SSMProp6N_FD_193582 | JGI IMG/M metagenome (GOLD analysis project Ga0272441, IMG submission 193582) | Marine sediment archaeal communities from Little Sippewissett salt marsh, Falmouth, MA, United States - SSM-Prop-6N | ecosystem: Environmental > Aquatic > Marine > Wetlands > Sediment ...
TGCACGCGCGTTGCCCCGGACGGCACGCTGCCCGACTCCGTCCCGCTGGTGCTCAGTTCGGGCTACGCCGAGAACGGCAGGCCGGCTGCGGTCTACGACGGGCACAACTGGCTCGTGGCGTGGGACAGGGCGGACGAGGGTGTCCGCGAGCGAGCCGACATCGTGGGCGCCCGGGTGACGCCCGAGGGGGTGCTGCTTGACACGCTGCGCGTCCTCGAATACCCGGGCCGACAGGTGCGGCCGGCACTCGCCCGGAACGCCGGGTTCGAGATGCTGATGGTCTACCAGGACCAGACGGGCGAGTACGCGGGTCGGACCTATAACATGCCGCGCGTCTGGGGGATGTTCCGTCCCTACACGGGCATCGCCGGCGAGGCCGGCGGCAGGGTCCGGGTGGAGCCGCGCGTGTCGGGCGTGGTGTGCGGTACGCTGCCGCTGGCCGGCACGACGCCGGCCCTTCTGGTCGACGCGGGGGGCAGGGTGGTAGCCCGGCTCAAGCCGGGGCCGAACGACGTGCGCCACCTCGCGCCGGGCATCTACTTCGTTCGCCTGGGCGGGGACCGCGGTGCGGCCAAGGTCGTGCTCCAGCGCTAGGACCGGCGGGGGTCCGGAGGACGGGCACAACGGGACGAGTATCACGCCTGCGGTCCGGGTTTGACACCGAGCGCGCACAGCGGCAAGATTCGGGCGGGAGGGAAGGATCGGGCGGTGCCCGGCCAAGAGAACGACAGCACGCAAAGTCAGCGTTGAAGGGAGCGTTGGAGAGATGAAAGAAGTGCAGTGGAACGAGGACCTGTCCGTCGGCGTCGGACTCATCGACGAGCAGCACAAGACCCTGATTGACCACCTGAACAACCTCGCCAAGGCGATCGAGTCGCGGCAGGGACCGACGAAGATTGTCGGGACGCTCGATTTCCTCATCAAGTATACCGATTTCCACTTCTCGACCGAAGAGGAGCACATGGCCGCCCACCAGTACCCGGGCCTGGACGCTCACCGGGGGCAGCACGCCGAGTTCAAGGGAACGCTGGCGGCCCTGGAACAGGACTTCGGCGAGGAGGGCGCGACGAACGAACTGGCGGACTCGCTCGACACGTTGCTGGTGAACTGGTTGGTCCAGCACATTAAGGGTACCGACGTCCAGTTCGGGAAGTTCCTGAAGGAGAAGGGCGTCACGCTGGAAGGATAGGTCGGGCGGAGTTCCGGAGTCCCGCATTGAGGAGGCAGAGATGAAGGCAAGGAGACTGATGCTGGTCCTGGTGGCGTTTGTCGCGCTGGTGAGCATCGCGGGCAGGGCGTGCGGTAAGGACATCGTCAAGCTGCTGGAGATTGATGAACCGGTGGCCGGAGGAACGATTGCCGCATACACGTTCACTCCCGAGGCAGGCAAGGGCTACGTCCTGACAATCTCGGCCGACACGTACGTGAGGATGCTGGTGATGACCCAGGCGGAGTACGACAAGTACGTTGTGGGCCAGCCCTACACGCCGCTATGGGAGGACCACGCCACCGGGACGACGACCGGCATCGACCCGACCAGTTCCGAGGTCCACGTCGTGGTAATCGACAACCGGGAGAACGACCACCCGGCGCAGGTGCAGATAACCCTCAGCGAGGAGTGACCGGCCGGGTCGGATCTTCCCGCCGTCCCTGCTTGCAGAGCGTGTCATCGTCTTGTCTAATGGGGCGGGCACGATGATGCGCAATCCGTTCCTCAAGCTACTCCCCTTGCTGCTCGCCGCGGTCGCGACGGGCGAGGTGCAGGTCGACAGCGTGCTGGACGCGGTGTTCGTGCGGGCGGCCGAGCGGACCGCGGCAATCCGGGACGCGACCTACATCGGCGCCTATCTCTACCGGGAGTTCGACAGCGAGGGCAACCAACTGAGGGAGGAGACCTGCCGTCGCCGGGTGTACACCAAGGGTTACGGCAACCAGCACCTCGAGTTCCTCGACGTCCGGGTGAACGGCAAGGAACTGGCGGGCCGGGCCCGGTCGGTGCAGATTGCGCTGTTGAAGCAGAAGGGGCTGGTGCAGGACGAGGCCGCGATGCCGTTCCGGCTCGAAACGATGGACTCGTACAACTACGAACTGCTCGGCTCGGACACCCTTGGCGGGCGGGAAGTATGGGTCGTCGGGTTCGACCCGCTCCACCGTTCGATGAAGACGGTGACCGGGCAGGCGCTGGTGGACAAGGCGACGTTCGACATCCTGCAACTGCGGTTCAAGCCGGCCTGGCTGCCCTGGGTGTGCGTCGGCACCTGCATGACGCTCTACCTGCGCGAACTGGATGGCTACACCTACCCGTACTTCTTCGAGATGGACATGACCATCCGGGTGAAGGTCCTCATCACTTTGGCGCACCGCAGGTTGCGGGTCGAGGACCGGTTCACCGACTACCAGTTCAACACCGGGCTGCCGGACTCGCTGTTCGACTAGCCGATGGGATTCGCCGCGCTCGGGATGACCGTCGCCGGGTTCCTGTCCGGGTCGCTGATGTTCTCGGCGTGGCTGGTCAGGCTGAGGGGCCGGGACATCGGCAAGGTGGGGGACAGGAACCCCGGTGCTGTGAACGCGTTCAAGGCCGGAGGCACGGGCATCGGTACTGCCGCGCTCTGGCTCGACTTCCTGAAGGGCGCGGTGCCGGTCGGGCTGGCGAAGTACCTGCTGGGCGTCGAGGGGTTCTGGCTGGTGCCGGTTGCTATCGCACCGGTGTTCGGGCACGCGTTCTCGCCGTTCCTGAAGGGGCGCGGGGGCAAGGCGGTCGCGGTCACGTTCGGCATCTGGTGCGGCCTGACGCTGTGGGAGGGGCCGACGGTGCTTGGGGTGCTGTTGGGGCTGGTCGGACTGGTCCAGGCAACTGACGGATGGACGGTGATACTGGCGATGCTCGGACTCCTCGGGTACTGGGTCGCGCGCGGCAGCGACCCGGTGCACGTCTCTGTCTGGACCGCGAACCTGCTGGTGCTGCTCTGGACTCACCGCGAGGCGCTGCGCAAGCCGATGAAGCTGCGGCGCCGGTTCTCCCGGAGGAAGTCGTGAACTGGCTCTGGCTCGAACAGCAGGCCGGGGTCGCGGTTTTCCTCGCGGTGCTGCTGGCAATTGCACTGTGGAACCGGCGCGTGCTGCGCAGGCCCGGCCCGTCGAAGTCGCCTGCGCGGTGGCCGCGGGTTTCGATACTGCTGCCCGCGCGGAACGAGGAGTTGAACATCGTCGCGGCGGTCGAGTCGCTCGCCGCACAGGACTACCCGGATTTCGAACTGCTGGTGCTGGACGACGGCTCCGATGACGGAACGCCGGGAATGCTGCGTGAACTGGCGGCGAAGCACGGCAACCTGCGGGTGCTGGAGGGGAAGCCGCTGCCGCGCAGCTGGCTGGGCAAGCACTGGGCCTGCCACCAGCTCGCCGAAGCGGCCACGGGCGAAGTGCTGCTGTTCACCGACGCGGACACGAGGCACCGGCCCGAAGCCCTGCGTGAAGCGGCCGCCCGGCTGGAGGCGGACGACATCGACCTGCTGACCGGCATCCCGCGCCAGGAGGTGCGAGGCCTGGTCGAGAAGCTGGTCGTACCTGTGGTACCGTGGGCGATATTCGCGTTCCTGCCGCTGGGGATAGCGTACCGCCGCCGGTGGCCGGCTTTCACCGCGGCGAACGGCCAGTACATGATGTTCCGGCGGCAGGCCTACGAGGCTGCGGGCGGGCACGAGATGGTGCGGGACAACGTGGTGGACGACCTGTCGCTGGTCCGGCTGCTCGCGAAGCGGGGGATGAAGTGGCGGCTGTTCGACCTGACCAGGCTGGTGAGCTGCCGGATGTACCGGAGCGCGGGAGAGGTGTTCGACGGGTTCGGCAAGAACCTGTTCGGGGCGTTCGGCTACCGGCTGGTGCCGTTCCTGTTCGTCTGGTTGTGGCTGGGCGTGGTGACGTTCCAGCCGCTGTTGATGCTCGGGCTGTGGGCCGGCGGGTCGGTGACGAGCACGTACTCGGTGGCGTGCGCGGCGTCGGCGGCGGTCTTCTCCCTGGCGCTGTGGGCGCTATCGCACGCGAAGTTCGGGTTCCCGCTGTGGCTGGCGTTGCTCTACCCGGCGAGCATCGTCCTGAGTATCGGTATCGCGTTCCGGTCGGTGTGGCAGTCGTCCTCGGGAAGGGCGACGTGGAAAGGGAGGAGGGTGAAGGGAAGATAGGCATTCGAGGGTAGATGGCAGGAAGAGAGGGCAGGGAACGGACAAGGAAGAGGAGAGGGAAGGGGTGCGAATAGGGAGCAGGTCCCGATGGCGAGAGTCGCCGCAAAACCCCTTGACAATTTCGGCCGGACATCCTACGATGCAGCACAACCACTGAGGAGGTGGATATGCAGAAACAAGCAGTGCTGCTGCTCGCGCTCGTCGTTGCCGGCAGCGTGCCGGCGATTGCGGCGGTGGACATGACCGTCCCCCGCGATATCGATGCCGCGAGTCCCCCGTCCTTCGCGACCGACGACTCGATGCTCGTCCCGCTCGACTCAATCAACTCCCAAACGACCTACCAGTGCATCTACGTGCGGAACGACACCGTCTTCTGTGCGCTCCAGGCGGGAGAAGTCCACTACCGCAACCGGCTGACCGGCGCGATGACCAACTCCTTCGCCATGCAGTCCGGCGCATCAGCAATCTCAGTCTGCGCGTTCGGCGACTCGGTCTGCGTGTCCCGGCTGTCGAGCCCGGAGAAGTGCGAGGTGTACACGCTGAACGGGACCTACGTGCGGACGTTCCAGCCTTCGGGCGGACAGCAGGTGCGCGGCCTTGACTGGGACGGGTCCTGTTTCTGGGCGACGCACTACACCGGTTCGGAGCTGGAGATATACCTGATGACCCCTGACGGCAACGTCGTGAAGACGCTGACCCGGTCGGGCGGGGTGCAGTCGACCATCGCCCGTGACCTGGTGGTTGACCGGATGTACCCGAACCGGCTCTGGACCTCGCCGAACACGAGCGCTCCCCACACGGTAATGTACGTCGCGTTCGACACGAGTGCCAACACCTTCACCCCGCTGGTTGAGTTCCCAACCGGGATTGCGACATACATGTCCGGGCTGGGCTGGTATGAGGACCAGGTGGACGGCGGTCAGCTGTATGTGAGCTGTTTCAACAACGCGAAGATCTGGCGCTACAAGGTTCACGACCCGGTTGTCACGCAGGGACGATATCTGATATGCTACTCGGACTACCTGGAGCCGGATTCGACCCTTGGCGTGCGACTGCGGGCGCTGGGTGATTCAATCGTGTACATGGATGTCCGCAACTACACGCCGACCTTGGGCGAACTGACGCCCTACGATGCCGTGCTGTCATTCTCGGATTACACCTACGATGACTCTACCGCAATGGGCAACGTGCTCGCCGACTACGTGGACGCGGGCGGTGGTGTGGTGCTCGGTCACTTTAGTTTCTCGACCGGCTGGGGGATAGGTGGTCGGATAATGACCGGCAACTACGCGACCATCTCGAAGGGCGCCAACACTCACTCCAACACGACGATGGGCTGGTACAACCCGGCCCACCCGATAATGGACGGCGTGTCGTCGGTGGGCGAGTACTTCGCCGGGGGGTCGAACTTCATCACGACTGACTCGGTGGCCCGTTGGGCCGACGGCAGGCCCTATGTCGGGGTGAGCGCCAATATGAAGGTCGTCGGTGTGAATTCCTACCCGGGCGTGGTCACCCAACCCGGCCGCACGGGTGACTGGGCGCTGGTGTTCCACAACGCGCTCGCCTACGTGGCCGGTATGACCGGGGTGAAGGAAGGCCCGGGACGAGTGCCGCTCGGCCTGGAGTTGTTTGCAGGCCCGAACCCGGCCACTCGGAACGTCCACATCAGCTACTCGGCCGAGAGGCCCGGTGCGGCAACGGTCGGAATTTACGACGCGAACGGCCGGCTGGTGCGGACGTTGGATGCAGGAAGGTCGGCGGGCGAGACACGCCGGGCGACCTGGGACCTGTCCGACGAGAGCGGCCGGCCGGTGGCGCGCGGCATATACTTCTGCCGTCTTTCGGCCGGAAGCAGGAGCCTGAGCCGCAAGCTGGTGGTGCAGCGCTGAGACAACACAGACACACAAGAGGGGCGGCCTTCGGGCCGCCCCTGTTCCTGCCGGTTTTGCATCGAAGATGAACTCCGGTAGTATCTGACACCGATGCGTGCGCCGGGACCCGGTCCGGAAGCGGTTGCCGCGCTGCGCGAGCGGCTGGCCGAACTTGTCGACGGTGTGAATGCCAAGTTCCGCGTCGACGAGCGGTTCGAGTGCGGCCCGTTCCCCTGTGAACTTCACGAGATGGTCTGTGACCTCCAGCGCCGGTTCGGTCGGACGCTTGCCGGCATCTACGAGTTCGGGCTGCTCGACCGGCTGGAGGCCGAGTTCCTCGGGATGGTGAGGCCGGTTATGAGCCGGGGCGCGATGCCCGAGTTCCCCAGCACGGTGCTGGATGCCTGGCTGATGGTGCTGCGCACAGGCCTGCCGTCCGGTTTCCAGGACGAACTGGCGCGGCCACTCTCGGCCTTGCGGTCCGAGCTTCCCGACAGGTGGGAGAACGACGAACCGCCTCCGCTGGACGGTGATACCGGCAGGCTGTTCGAACTGGCATCCGCACGCCGGCGGAGGGCCGCGGCCGGTTTCCTGGTCGAGAAGGTGAAGGACGCGGACCCCGGGCAGGTGCTGGGCAGCCTGGTCGTGCCCGTGCTGGCGCGGGTCGGCGAGCTCTGGGCGCAGAACCGGATGAGCGCGGCCGAGGAGCACGGGACGACCGAGGTCTGCCGGTACGCGGTGCTGCGGGCGATGGACAGTATCGAGCCCGCGTCATCCGGCCGCGGCCGGGCGATGGTCGCCTGCGCGCCGGGCGAGGAGCACGAACTCGGGGCCGAGATGGTGGCCGGGTTGCTGGAGTTGGACGGCTGGGAGGTGTTCTTCATCGGTCGCTCGGCGCCCGAGGACGAAGTCGTGCGCGCAGCGCGGCGGTTCGGACCCAAGCTGGCCCTCCTTTCTTCCACCACGATGGCGACCTTGCCGGGCCTGCGTGACCTGGCCCGCGTGTTGCGCGGGGCGGTGCCAGGGGTGCAGTTGGTGGCGGGCGGCGGCGCGGCGGTACTGGCGCGCGACCGGCTCGCCGGGGACTTCGACCGGGTGGTGGCTTCGGCGGTCGAGGGCCGGGCGACCGCGGTGGAGCTGGCCGGGTAGCGATGCGACGGCACATCGCCCTGAGGATGTTGGCCCACGACCGGGCGACGACCGCGGGCGCGGTGCTGGGCGTGGTGGCGATAATCTTCCTCGTCGGTCAGCAACTGGCGGTGCTGAACGGGCTGTTCACCTACATGTCCGTGCTGGTCGACCATTCCGGCGCGGACATCTGGATAACATCGGAAGGGACCGACAACATCAACGCGGCCGGCGACCTGCCGACCCGGTACGCCGACCGGCTCATCGGGCTGGAGGACGTCGAGTGGGCCGAGCCGGTGGTGTCCGGGGCGGGTTTCCTGAAGCGGAAGGACGCCCAGTTCCAGCCGGTGCGGGTCGTCGGCGTGCGGCCGCCGAGGATGGTCGGCGGCCCTTGGGAGTACGAGCAGGGCGACAACTCGGCACTGCTCGACCACGACGCCATCACCGTTGACTGGCTGGACCGGCAGGAACTCGGGATGCCGGAAATCGGCGACGTGCTGGAGATAAACGGCCAGCGCTGCCGGGTGGCGGCGTTCACCCGCGGGGCGCGCGGCTTCTCGGGAACGCTGGTCTTCGCCAACGAGGAGAAGGCTCGCGCGCTGGGCGGGGTGGCGGATGACCGGTGCAGCAGCATCCTTGTGAAACTTCGCGACGGCGTTGACCAGGAAGCGGCGCTGGCCCGGATGCGTGTGCTGTTGCCTAGGGCCGAAGCGACGCCGACCGCCGAGTTGTCGGTGAACACCCGGCTGTTCTACGTCACCCAGACCGGCATCGGGTCGAGCTTCGGGTTCTCGACGCTCATTGGTGTTGTCGTCGGGGTGGTGATAATCATCCTGACAATGTATGCTACGGTGCTGAACCGTCAGCGTGACTTCGCGGTGCTGCGGGCGCTGGGCGCGCGGCGGCGCGACATACGGGTCATCGTGCTCTACCAGGCGCTGTTCATCGGTTTCATCGGTATCCTGGTCGGTTTCTTCCTGCTCGCCGGGTTCCTGTTCGGCACGAGCGGGTCGCGGCTTCCCAGTTTCATGCCGCTCTGGATACCGCCGGTGCACGCGCTGTTCACGTTGCTGCTGTGTTTCATCGGTTCCGGGCTGGCGATAAGGCGGGCGGTTAAGATCGAACCGGCCTCGGCTTTCAGGTAGCAATGGAACCGGTCGTCAGGCTCGAAGGCGTCGCGCGCGACTTCTGGGACGGGGTGAAGCAGCGGCGCGTCCTGCAGGAGACCGACCTGGCGTTCTTCCCGGGCGAACTGACGGTGCTCGCCGGGCCGTCCGGCTCGGGCAAGACGACGTTGCTGACGATTGTGGGGCTGGTGCTGAAGCCGAGCGCGGGCCGGGTGTGGGTTGCGGGCGAGGAGGTGACCGGGCTGTCCGAGGACGCGCTCGCGACGGTGCGGTTGAAGCGGTTCGGTTTCGTGTTCCAGACCGCCGGGCTGGTCCCGGCGCTATCCGCTCTCGACAACGTGCTCGCGGGCAGGAGCGTCCAGTCGGACCGGGTGAAGCCGGGACTGAGAGAGCGGGCGGCGGAGCTTTTCGGCGAATTGGGTATCGCCGAGTACACGCGGGCGATGCCGACGCAGTTGTCGGGCGGGCAGCAGCAGCGCGTGGCGATAGTCAGGGCGCTGCTGGGCGACCCGGCGGTGCTGCTGTGCGACGAGCCGACGTCGGCCCTTGACGTTGACTCGAGCCGGGTGGTACTCGACACGCTGAAGCGGCTGGCACGCGACCCGAGGCGGGGGGTGGTCCTCGTCACCCACGACCCGCGGGTGTTCCCCTACGCCGACCGGCTGGTGAAGATCGAGGACGGCAGGATTGCGAGCGACACCAGGAACAGGGATGAGGGATGAAAGAGAAGGATGGACCGGACAGGAGCGAAGGCCGAAGGTGGAAGGATGACGTGTTGACATGAGCAGGACGAAGAAGACCTTGCTTTGGGTGGTTGTCGGGGTGGTGGTGATATTCATCGTGTTCGCGCTCGTCCGGTCATCGCCGGACCCGAAGCCGGCCGAACCTGTGACGCCGGACTCGGTGCCGGCCCGGGTCTACGGCCGGCTCGAGCCGCTCGGTGGAGAGGTGTTCGTCGCGCCACCCCTGAGCCGGACGGTCAGCGATATCAGGGTGGCCGAGGGCGACGAGGTCGAATCCGGACAAGCGCTCGTCGTGCTCGAGCAGTCGGTTGAGGCAGCGGCCGCGCGGTCCGCCGACGCCCGCGTCCGGGCCGCCCGGACCTCGTTCGAGCTGAGCAGGGACACGCGCGAGAGGAACCGGTTGCTGTTCGAGAAGAACGGGCTGTCGGACTACGAGTTCCGTCAGTTTCGACTGCGGGCCGAGCTGGACTCGCTCAACCTCGCCGCGTCACGGCAGGAGGCACAGCAGGTCAGGGCCCAGCTCGGGTTGCTGACACTCCGCTCACCGGTCGCGGGCAGGGTCTACAAGCTGGACCTGCGGCGGGGACAGACGCTGCTGGCCGGGGACAACACCAGCATCATCCTTGGCCGGCCGGGGCTGCAGGCCCGGCTGTACGTCGAGAGCTTCTGGCTGGACCGGGTGAAGACCGGTACCCGGTTCCGGCTGCATGACGCCGAGTCACTCGAGGGGATCGGGACCGCGACGGTCGTGCGCAAGGCTCCCTACCTCGGGACGAGGCAGGTCCGTACCGAGGACAACCGGGTCCGGCTCGACGTCGAGGTGCAGGAGGTGATTGCCGAACTGGACGACCACGAACTTGACCTGCCGATAGGCCTGTACGTGCTGGCCGAACTGGAGGAGTAGGCGATGATGGTGTTCCCGGAACCGCGGGTTGTGTTCAGCCGGTGCCTCGGGTTCGAGAGCTGCCGGTACAACGGCCAGATAATCGCCAGCGAGGCGGTCGACCATTTCCGACGTTTCTTCGACTGCGTCACGCCCTGCCCGGAGGCCGACATCGGGCTCGGTGTGCCGCGGCAACCGATTCGCATCACGAAGAAGGGCGACAAGCTGCACTTGGTCCAGCCGGCGACCGGGCGCGATGTCTCCGAGGAGATGCGCGGGTACGCCCTTGATTTTCTCGACAACCTGGGACCGTGCGACGGCTTCGTGCTGAAAAGCCGGAGCCCGAGTTGCGGGCTGTTCGACGTCAAGCTCTTCGGTGAGACTTCGAAGGGGAGTGCGTTGCCGGGCAGGATTGCCGGGTTCTTCGGTTCCGCGGTGCTCGAGCGGTACCCGGACCTCGCTATCGAGGACGAGGGCAGGCTGACGAACTTCGGCATCCGGGAGCACTTCCTGACGCGGGTTTATACCTCGGCTCGGTTCCGCGCGGTCGCGAAGAAGCCGACGATGGCGGGACTGGTCGGGTTCCAGGCCGAGAACAAGTTGCTGTTCATGGCCTACAACCAGGCGAGGATGCGCGAACTGGGCAGAGTCGTCGCCAACCCGGAGAAGCTGAGGGTCGAAGAGGTCTTCGGGCGCTACGTCGAGCTGCTGCCGTTGGTATTCGCGAAGCGGCCCCGGTACACCTCGGCAATCAACGTGCTGCAGCACGGCGCCGGCTACTTCAAGGACCGGGTGAGCAGCAAGGAGAAGCGGTTCTTCGAGGGGACGCTCGACAGCTACCGTGACGGCCGCGTTCCCCTGAGCGTGCCCCAGAGTATCATCCGGGCCTGGGTTGCCCGTTTCGGCGAGGAGTACCTCGAGCAGCAGACGTTCTTCGCGCCCTACCCCGAGGAGCTGCAGTTCATCAGCGACTCGGGCAAGGGGAGGAAGACAGACTGACGGATGAGGTTGTGGAGCATCCACCCCAAGTATCTGGACCGCGCGGGATTGCTGGCGGTATGGCGCGAGGCGTTGCTCGCCAAGGCGGTGTTGCGTGGGAAAACGCTGGGCTACCGCAGTCACCCTCAGCTCGAGCGGTTCCGGGCGGCACCCGGCCCGGTGAAGGCGATAGATGAGTACCTGGCCGGTGTCCACGAGGAAGCGACGGGACGCGGGTATCGCTTCGACCGGTCGAAGTTCTGGCGCCGGCAGGAAGTGCCGAGGATGCCGGTGCATGCCGGGCAGTTGGAGTACGAGATGCACAGGTTGAGGGGGAAGCTATGGCGAAGAGACCGCGCCGGGTTCGCACTGCTTCGGGCGGTGCGGAGACCGAAGTCACACCCGCTGTTCGTCAGTCGGCCGGGCGGAGTGGAAGCGTGGGAGCGGCGGTGAGATTCTCCGGCGTCGTCGTCCTGCTGTGCCTGGTAGTGGCAGTCGGCAGGGCCGGTTGGGCGCCGGTGCTCGACAACGTCTGTAACTCGGCGCCGCAGCCGAACGACACCGTCGAGGTGAACTCCGACTACAGCGAAGGGCCAATTGCGCCAGGGGACGACGTCTCGGCCCGGCTGTTCTACTCGTTCGACAACCAGGCGAACTGGACCGAACTGCCGATGAACCCCATCGGCACGCCCGGGTACGAGAGCACCTATTCCCGTACGTTCGGAACACCGGGTTCCGGGACCGGCTACTACTACGTCCAGGCGGATGCCGCGTCCTGTTTTGCGACCCAGTCGCCTTTCAACGCCGGGAATACCTGGCCGCCCGGAATGAACCTGGTTGCACGCGTGGCGCGCGACGACACCGGCGACGCGGTGAACCCCGAGGGTCCGTACCTCGACCTGACCGGGGCTTACGCCGGCTACTCCGCAGACAGGTTCTACTGCGTGCTGACCAACAACAGCGACCGGTGGCCGACTTCGGGCGGGTTGCTCAAGTGGTTCGCCTACTCGCTCGGGTTCGTCAACCCGGCCGCGCCCTCGGACAGCTGGGTATTCGGACCGATATACGTCAGTGCGTGGCCGGTGATGGAGCACGGGTTGTTCGCCATCAACCGGTACACCGGTGACACCCCGGAGCGGGTCGGCGATATCGACTATCAGACCGACGGCAACAAGCTCATCATGCGCTGCCTGGTATCCGACCTCGTTGGCGACTCGCGTTTCGGGCCGTGGCCGAACGAGCAGGGCTGGCTCGCCACCGGCGCCAATACGCTGACGATTACTCCGGGCGGAGGTGCGACGAAGGACACGACCCTGCCAGGCAGGTTCTACCCGTGCACGCCCGGCTTCGTCGTGAACCAGAACCAGTCACCGGCGCTGTCACAGGCCCGGGTCGTTCCGGACTCGGGCGGGACCCAGACCGAGTTCTGGTTCAACGTCCGGTACTCGGACCCGGATTCGAACCTGCCGCGCGTCAAGTCAGTTGTGGTCGACGACGACACCCTTGAGCTGAGTTGCAGCCAGCATCGGTACTGGCTGAACGTGCTGTTTGATACCCGGCAGAGCGGGTTCGAGGACGGCTGGCACCGCTTCAGGTTCGTGTTCAGCGATGGGATGGCGACGGTCGAGTCCGCTGTCGACAGCTTCTTCGTCGATGACGGGGTTGGAGTCGCGGAAGCGCCCGGTCGTCCAATCCGGTTCGCGGCCCGGCCCAATCCTTTCTCGTGCGTGGTTCACTTGTCCTTGCCGCGGGCCGAAGGGTCGGTCGAGGTGAGGAACAGCGCCGGACGGCTGGTCCGGTCGTTCGCTCCCGGCCTGAAGAGGGTCGCCTGGGAAGGCCGGGACGAGTCGAGCAGCGTCCTGCCGCCCGGAGTCTACTACGTCGTAGCACCCGGCCGAGCCCCGCTGCGCCTGGTCAAGGTCCGCTAGGCAGGCGCGGGCGGGCAGCCCGGTGCCGGACTTGCCAATCTTGCTCACTTTGCCTACCCTGAGTCGGGTATGAAGTTGCAGAAG